>Ga0247610_10001372_pt1 | contig 30388 bp, 42 predicted proteins | sample 174DNAGHGhighgp2_FD_193483 | JGI IMG/M metagenome (GOLD analysis project Ga0247610, IMG submission 193483) | Sheep rumen microbial communities from Palmerston North, Manawatu-Wanganui, New Zealand - 1742 DNA GHGhigh gp2 | ecosystem: Host-associated > Mammals > Digestive system > Stomach > Rumen...
AAAATCTTCTCCTTTAGCATTCCAGTGAAGATTTCTAAAATTCTGTTCATATAATCTTAATAAAGCATCTAATACTACTAATTTCATTAGAGCTTACCTCCTTATATATTAATTATAATAAAGTGAATAAAATCACATTACTATAATTTATTGAAAGGAGAACTACTAATATGGCTGATAATAGTACTTCTAAAACTCCAAAGAGAGTATCAAAACATTGGAATCATGATACAAGTAAAGATGTAGAAAAATTTGATATAGAAAGTCTTACTAAAGAAAATCTTGTAAATAATATGCTCAAAATTACAAGAGCAGATATAACTTATTCTACTATAATGAAATTATTCGGCACATTTAATGGTGAAGTATTATGTCATCACTATGATACATTTACTGTACCAGCTGGTGCTTATAGTTATAATACTGCTTTCGATGGTAGTGGTAAACAAGTTTCTAATAAAATGGCATTTGATACTACATTCGGTATTTGGATATTCAATATTCTGCTTATTAGAGACTTTGGTTATGGATTCTTATTTGGATATATAAATAAGAATATTGATAAGAAAGGTTTCAATAAGATTAATCAAACTCTTACTTATGCTATTATGGAAGATAAGATTGACACAAAGACATATACCGAGTTTTTAAATACCACTCAGTTTATAATGCCTTACGAAACTATCTTAGCTCCTAATGCATCAGAAGCAGTTGTAACTTGTACAAGAATAATTTCTAAAAAGAAAGATGAATTATTTAAGAAATATGCTAAAGAGATTGAAGCTGGAGATCCTGTAATAGCAGAAAAAATAGAAAAAGAACTGAAAGATTTTGCTAGAGAATATTTAAAAGATGATCCTGGAATGGATTGTTATTTGTCTGGTGGTGCAGGAAACTTTGATAATAACTTCAAGAATATGTATATTATGCAAGGTGCTATACGTAATCATGACCCTAACGCCACCCAGGAATACAATATAGCAAAATCTAATTTCTATGATGGTATTAGTAAAGACGAATATGCCCTTATATCTAATTCTCTAGTTGGTGGTGCTTATTCTAGATCCAAGAAAACAGAGATTGGTGGATATTGGGAGAAACTTATCAGAGATGGCTTCCAGACTATGGTAGTAGATGAACCAGGAACAGATTGTCATACTGATAAATATATTACTGTAGATTTGACCGAAGACAATATCAATCTCCATATATATAACTGGATAATAGAAGGAGATAAATTAGTAGAGTTAACTTCAGATAATAAAGATAAATATATAGGTAAGAAAGTAAAGATGAGATTCTCCATCTTCTGTAAAAATAAATCTTGTGCTATTTGTTCCAAATGTGCAGGAAACTTTATGTACAGACGTGGAGGTAAAAATATAGGTCTTGCTTGCATTCAATTAGCTGCAAAATTAAAATTAGTCTCGATGAAGGCGTTTCACGATAGCGTAATCAAAACAACAAAAATAGACCCTAGTAAAGCGTTCTCGTACTTCGGATAATATTATAAATTTAAGATATTTTAGGAATACATTTTAATAATAAGTTACTAATGTACTAACTTTATTATAATCTTGGCCAAGATAAAAATTATAATAATAAAGGAGGTACTGCTTATGTACGTTAAAAAAGAAAAACCGGAAGGATATTTAGATCCTAGAACAATCAGATCACAACAAAATTATGTAGGTAAAATTTTCAAATGTTTAAATTCCGATTTACAATTTAAAATTGAAAATTTTATAAGTTACAAAGAAGTATTAATTAATTTTATTGGTACTAATATTAGAAGAACAGTAACTATGACTGATATAGAAAAAGGTATATTGGATCCGTTTACATGTTTTACAAGCGTAAAAGGAACAGGTAGTCCTAATTGCCCCGTTTGCTGGACAGAAAATTGTACAGCTAAAGATAAATATGTAGGTTTACAATATCGTACCAATGAAGGATATATTATAGAAGTTATAGATTATACTGGATCCAGTGATGTAACTGTAAAATTCTTAATAAATGGTTATATAACTCATACAACTATGCAAAATATTAAGAAGGGTCAAGTTCATAATCCTTATAAACCTAATAAGTTTGGTGGATATGAAGGAGAAGGACCGTATAAAAGTGATAAATATGATGATATATATAGAAGATGGTATAATATGCTTATAAGAGCAGATCAAGTTTATTATAATTCTCATAGAGGAACAAATAGCAAAGGTATTTTAAATCCTACAGAAGCCTATAATAATCTTTGTATATCTCCTCAATTTTTAAATTATAGCATATTTGCTGAATGGTACTTAAAAGAATTATCTCAGCTTAATCCTAATTATGATTATGATATAGATAAAGATGCCTTATATCATAAATATAAAAATTATACTGGTGGAAGAAAATGCTATGGTCCCGATACATGTATTCTTATTCCTCATGGGTTAAATGTTTTATTAAGTGATAGAGACAACGGATATTATGTACCTAAATATAAGATTTCTTATACTATAAATAAAATAAATAATATTAAAGAAGCTGCAGATAAATTCTACGCAGATAAAGCTTTAACACAAAAAAGCTATTTTGCTATTATAAATTATCTTGAATATCTTAAATCTACGATAGTGTAATAAAAATAAAAAGTGACTTTTACTAAAAATAAAACTCCCCTGGGTATATAATACCCAGGGGCTATTTTAAGTTTACTTTACTAACTAATATACTGAAGATATTTCTCAGTATATATAAATTATAATTTGTATCTACATCTTTAATATCTTTTATAGATGCTAATAAATATTTACCTGATATATGTCTATACATAGAATACGAATTAAATTCTCTATAATATTCTATATCAAGTTCTTTATTTATATAAGATTTATAAAATCCATTAAAATAGGTTATAGCAGATTCTATAGATACCCTTTCTATTTGATATATTAAATTACATAAGAACTCCATAAATGGTTCATGTAGATTTAATAGATCATTATTTATTCCTATAACGTCAATGATGAAATCTTTTTCTATATTTATATATACAGACACTTCGTTATTCAATCTCATCATTACATTATATACATTCTTTGGAACAAATCTTACTGTATCATATATCTGCAAATCTGTATAATCTATAAAGGAATTTATATATACAGCATCATTAGCAATTCTTACTATAGACATAGGATCTATATTATTTCTAGTTAAGAACTGATACTTAGCATCTTTAATTCCTTCTGCTATAGTATTATAAAAACATATTCCTCTATCTCTTATCATCTTACCTATATCTTGTTCTCTAAATTGCTTTGGTAATGATAGATAATAATTATATTCATTATCAGTTATCATATTATATCTCTTTAGCATAGAGATATTAGCAGACTTTATATCATATTCTGTTATTCTACCAGATATATAATTTGTAGGAACTTCATATGATACAGAGTCTGCCATTAATTTAATTTCTTCATTTAATCCCATGGCGGAGTATCCTCATCAAACTGCGGTACAGGATTTATATTCATAAACATCATTGCATATCTCTGTTTATCAGCATCAAGATTCATTAATCCATATGTAGGATCAAACTGCATTCTTGTATTTTGAGCTTGAATATAATCATCCTGAGTATAGATTCTTACTGCATTATATCCATATCTCTGCTGAATTATCTTTAATATGGATTCTATTAAATTCTCAGACCAATCTATTCCAGCTGTCATTACAAGATATACATCATTACCAATATATAAATTATTTATTATCTGAAAGAATTCTGCAAATGCAGGATCATATCCAAATATATAATTCATATAAGCAATATCAAAATCTCTACTGTTTAATTTTCCTACATACTCTGGAGGAATTAGATTCAATCTTGGTAAATCTTCTCTCATTGAAGTTATATTGAATACTACACATTTATCGGGAATATGGTAGCTTTCACCATACATCAACATCAGTTTGCCCTCCTCATTGGTACTTCAAGATTGGGAATAACTTTTAATTTAGCTCTATAATTTTCTATAAATTTAATTCTATCGTTTATAGTATCACCAATAGGTTTCATTATATCCATTAATTTATTCATAATATTATCAGGAATTTTTGCATCTAATGGATATTTAAATAAATATTCTTCAGGATATATTACATCTGCTAAGAATATTAAATTCATCCACATAGGCATACATGTAGCATCGTAATAACAATTAGCATCTTGAGGATTTCCTTCTTCTATTATACCAATATGAATACCATATAATTTATAGAATAATTCTACAAATTTCTTTTTAGTATTTGTATAGTCCATATCATTAATATATAGCATTAAACTTCCGCCTCTATATAAAAATGCTATAATTGCGGAAATATATTTTTCTACTTCAAATTTTAATAAATATGATGAATAAATATAATCATATTTTTGCTCGTTACCATCTGCTTCTGCTATTTTTGCTTCTATCGGAGGCAATAATATAGTTCCCAAAATCATATCTTTTGTCATATATTGATCATCGAAATCTTCATCCATTATAATTACTTTTATAAGAGATAAATTAGATTCTTTTATTATATTAAAATTATCTGTTATATAAATATTTCCTTTCAGCATAATTTCCTCCAATAAAAATTAAAGAGCCCAGAAATATTTCTGGGCTCTAAAATCTTACTTACTGAGCTGTAGCACCGGGCTTGAGCTCAGATACATTTTTTGTATCGTTATTTATAGCATTATTGAGTTTGGAATTGGGTATTACTGACAAGTGATTGATATATTTATTATCGATTTTTGAAATGCAGATAATATTACCAAACTTATCAGTCAGATAGTTACCATTGTTTGCTTTCAATGCAATTACTTTTCCTTCTGCATTTTCAAGCCCAAGATCTTTCTTGTTGATTGTTTCTGCTGCATACTCTAAAAATCCTTTATAGCAATCTTCCTCGCCATTTAACTGAACCATATCAGAAGAGTTAACAAGATGAACCAGTACATAAGTAGGAATAAATACAGATAATTCCATATCATCTGATGCTATATTGATAGATTCTTCTGTTTCTTTAAGCTGAATTTCAGGTTTAATAATGATGGATAAACCTTCGCCTTCGCCATCATCATCGTCAGAATTTTTCATATTTACATCAGTATTTTCTGTAGCAGATTCAATTGTTATCTTGGTAAAGATATGCTTGATAACCTCGACAAGTTCTTCTTCATTCATCTTATCAATGATATCGATTACTGATTCAATTTTGTTCATGATTTCCGGGCCAAAGAGATCTTTAATAGTATCATCAGATAATACTCTATCGAGAGATTCTTCTTTAGCTTTAGCCTTAAACTCTTCATCATTATCATGAATAATCATGGGATTTTCCAATATTACTTCTTTATTTTCAACCTCTTCATCAGTAAACTCAATATCTTCAGTGCTATCAGGCTCACCAAGATCGGTTTCATTTTCTTTCACTTCATGAATATTTTCTTCCAATTCATGAATTGCTTCAGGTCTATCCTCAACTACAACACCGTTAACTCCATATGCAGCCTGCTGGATATTTTCATCTGCATCTTCTGTTTTAGATCTATTAAGATTAAACGGTGTAAACGATGATGATACTCCGGTGCTAACAATAGGTTTATTCGGAATAAATCCTACAAACGGATTTTCTCCGATTACTTCCTGCTTGTTTAAATTTTTGCTACCACCAGATAAATTGAGATTGATAAACTGTCCAAACATTTCTAATCCTCCTTGTGTAGGTCTTATCATGACCTTTTCTTCTTCTACTCGTTTTCCTAAGTCCTTTGCTGTATATATCGCTCCACATTTTGTACAATGTAATTCATTAAACCCATCATCATAATCTATCTCACCTTCACATGTACCACTAATGGTTGTCGGATCTTTAGCAGCACAGATCAATTTTCCATAATCAACTTTAAACATATATGGAAAATCCAAAATTACAACACCAAAGCCTTTTCTGATACCATAATTCATAAAATAATTGCTACCAATATCATCAAAGACATATTCTCCTATCAGAAACTCTGTTATTAATGTATATACATCTTCAGCAACGGACATAAATTCTTCCCGATTAGTAATCGGTTCTACTCGTTCCTGTATAGATAATACTCCATCTGGAGTATATTCAAATACTTTTGGAACAAATGGCTTTAAAACCATTTGATTCTGAAATTCTCTCGGTGCATCTTGTGTACCTATATTATTAAAGGCCACTTTAGCTATAAAACTTGTGTCTTCTATGAATCTATAAGTAAGTCTATTAGTGCCACTAATAAACCTTGTAAATCCACGAGACATCATTATCTTATCAATTCTCTGTATTTTTTCTTTTGTCTTGGAAGACATTTTTACACTAGTCGCAAGATAATGTAATTCTTGCAAATCATACGGAGAGAATAATTCAGAAATAAATGGTGCTCTCAAGTTATCCCAATTGAACTTTTCTACAGTTGTCATTGGAGATCGAACTCTATTAAGGATATATGATCTAATATCTTTTTGCATCATCCACTCCTATGATCAGGGTTAGGATCTGTTACTGAAAATGCTCCAGGAATTGAATTATAGAATCTAGTAAATCTTTCTCTAGTTTGTTCATATTCAGATTCCTGTGAATTATTTACAGTATACAATTCTCCCTGATGTGATCCAAAATTGCACGGGAATGATATTGACAGAGTTCCATCTTCAGTATACTTTGCACATTGCTGCAAAGTAGGAAAAGTATCAGGAACAACTTGAGTTTGATTTTGTATTTGTGCTTGCATCGGATTGATGTTATTTTTATTCTTATACCTTTCAGCAGCCTTTGCTTTAACAAAAGCTCTATAGGTACCATCATTAGAATTATAAAGGTTAGCTGCATTATTCCGTCTATGATGCTCTTCTTCTAAATCATATTCGGCTTTCAATAATGCACTCTTACCAAATGTTTCATATAGATCAGCTGTTTCCGGAATTATCTTATGAAATTCATCAGATACAGCCTTATCTGCAGCTCTATACATAGCTGAATTGTCAAAAGGAACCAATCTTGCAAGCATATTTTGATGAGATAAATCTACATTGGTCATACCAACATATCCAGGTACATCAACATATTTACCTCTATATCTATCATCTAATTCTTGCTCAGTTATTTCATGTGCATCTTCATTAGCAAACTTATGAGCAGTTCTAGATAATAGTTTATTAAATGCTATCCTGTTCTCCCGAGCTTCATTTTTCATATCCTCCACTTCTCTCATAATTTCATTTGTTATCGGATTATAATTATTATATGGACTAAAATATGGTGTACCATAATAATTATTCATACCATAATAGTTATAACCATATCCCTGTTGCTGTTGAGATATAGCCTGCTCATCATATTTATCCATATAAGATAAAATCTTTTTATTTACTTTATCTTCCCAATCTATAGGCGGAAGATATTCTCCACCAATATTACATGGCTTTATAAATGTTCTCAGCTGTTCTTCTTGTTGCTGATATTGAGTCTGTTGTAATAACGGATTTGCCATTGCTCCTGGTGGTGGCATACCAATACCACTACTAGGAGGATTCATATATCTTGAAAAACTATCGAATCTCATAGCTCTAGCACCAGGATCATAGTCATATTGACCAAATCCGGCATTCATCGTTGCCTCTTGCTCAGAGATAATAGGTGAGGTAGTTTGTACTACCTCACCATTAAAAGTTTCTTCTCTTATCATATACATACCTCACAAATACCAAATCTTTGCTTCGTATATATAGTTTATAATTAATTAATTATTTACTTAAACTTTAAAACTATCTTTCTTTTCGATATTATTGTAATTATTTTTTGCAGCATATAAAGCACTAAATATAAATGCATATGCTAAAGAATCAGGGTTACATAATGTATTTCTGATATCCTGCATAATTACATTATAAGAAACAGATAAATCATCATATAATGCTTTTCCTAAAGCATATTCCACATATAACCAATAATGGTTACCAGCATTTTTATCTATGCCTTTGAAAGTTTTATTAATTAAAGATACAATATCATTTCTATCAGCAAATAATTGATTATCATATCTATAAACATCACAAAAATATCTTACTGATCTTTCTATTTCGCTATTTATTCTACTTATAATACCAATACCGATATTATTAGCTACTTCTAATAAATAGCGAATAGGCTCTTTTTCTGTACAATACATAAGTAAATCTTTTTCCATTTCATCATTACGCCGTACTTTACAATTATCAGCAATATCATAAAGACAATTTCTAATATATGAACTAATATCTTTTTTGTATAAAGCTAAAGAAGGATCTATAGTGAAACATATATAGTTCTTCAAACCAATTTGATTAAGATATCCTTGCTCCAATGCTGAATTTGTAGATCTTATTGTATCAGAAATTATCTTTTCTACTATATTAAATACAATATTATCTCTTGCTATAGTAGACAGATTAATAAGATATAAACGCTGCTCTAATTCTATTGCTGTATTTTTATCAGCTTTTAATGTATGATCTAAATAATCATAGCAAGAATTAAAAGATTCAGATATAGGTGAAGGATTTACTAATGCTGTTTCCTGATCTAAAAATATAATAGGTTTAGTTAGGTCATATCTTTCATTTTGTTCTTTGGTTGTAAGAATCTTATTATTTTCATCATTCAATTTAAATTCTAGCATGATATTCCTCCTTATATTATATCCATAGGACATATTGTTTTTTGAGAATTATAGTCATATTTTCTGTACATAGTGCATAATCTATCTACAAGATCATTACCTCTTGCTATATAGCTAAATAATCTTGTATCACATTTATCTATATTATTGTTTTTCTTAAATTTTTCTATTGAACTGTTAAAACTTCTCCTAAAAAAGCTAGGATCAACATGACTTGGACAATAAAGTATGGTGACAATTGTATTTTTATTTTCATCTATATATTTATAAATCTCTCTTATTTGTTTTATTACCTGATTACTAGTATCCTTGTTTGGATTATTGTAGAACTTTAAAACTTTATCTATAGAAGTTTTTGAATCTGAAAATATATTTATATATTTATAAATATTAAGATAACTTCTAGCCATACTTAAAGATGATCTAATACCTTTAAGTTCAGCCATATTTATATTAGTATCATCAGTTTTAACAACCTGACTATTTACTATATAATCTTTATTTATTGCTATAACACCATAAACAGAAGATCCTTTATTATATGATTTATTATAAGATCCATCTGAAAATATATTCAGAGTATAATCATTATAAAAATTTTCTAATTTATATTCTATTATAATCACCTCCAATTTAAAAAGAATTAAATATTTGTAGGCAATAATGTAAATAAAAAATATAACCTGTGGATTGCTCCACAGGTTATATTTAAAACTTCTCTGATTACAGCACGTTGTCATATGTACTGCAGGTGTATTCATAGCCGATCTTCTCATATCTCGGAGAATTGAGAGTCTCAAGCAATGCTTCGAACGGATCAAACTGACCACTCATAGCCATTTTCAGCATGTTAGTGCTGAATCCTGACATAAGAATCAGTCCGCTTTCGTTCTCGGTTACGGGAATTGTATTTCTGACCTTAGAGTCAAGGTTCCAGAAAATTAACTTCGGCATAGGTACTTCACCGCTAGTCTTTTTATCCCATTTCCGTTTGATAGTCTTAAACAATACCTCTTCATCTTCCCCTCCAGTTCTTGCTTTATCGAACTGCATATCAGAGAGAATCAAGATATTTTTCGGCATATCAGTTTTTCTTGCTTTGCATGTAGCATATGCCTGTGCCAATAGATCGAATACTGCTTCGATATTGGTATTGTCAATCAGCATAGGAATACCATTGAGTTTATCATAGATATCTCCATCATGAAGTGTAATAAAGTTAGGTCTAGATGCAAAGGTGATAAACTTATTGTGGAACGGTCCACTAAGTCTTTCAGCTGTAAATACTGCAAGACCAAGTGCTACATCCAAACATGTAACATTGTTACCGCTACATACTGTGCTCATAGATCCAGAAGTATCAGCAACTACAATAGTATTAGAAACATCAACGATTGCAGAGAGATTATTCCAAATCTGAACCAGAGTCGGATCTTTTGGAAGATTTGTTGTAATTCCTCTCCTCCAGCTAGTTATCAGTATCTTAGACACTATTTCATGCGGCTCTGTTACAGATACGTTGATCTTAGCTCTACCTTCAGATACAGCATTGATGTAGGCTCCATAGCGCTCAGGATCATGATTCTTGAAAGCATTTCTAAGATTCAGAGATGCTTTAGACGGAACTGCAGAGTAATCAATCTCAGACCACTCATTAGCTGTCATAGATTTCTCTACAACTTTCAGATTGGCTCTGAGCATAGACAACATCTTACGATAGTTTTTCTCACCAGATGCATCATTAGAGTACTGGCAAATTTCCACCATTACTTTCTTTGCAAGCCTTCTTGTTTCAACGCTTGTTGCATTGATAGATGGCATCCACTTAGCCAACAATGATATTGGATTTCCTGCTATTGCATTCGCTACATCTTCAACAAGCTGATTATGGATCATATATACAACATTGCTGTAGATGATAGAATTATTTCCATCTCTATGTACAAAATCGAATACCTTAATAGCTATATCCCATCTTGTATATTCAGGAATAAACTTCAACATGCACGCAATTTCATGAGACATTTCTTTTGTCTCTCTATATTGCGCTTCTATAATGAGAGCTTTCAAGCATTCAAAGAACGCTTTTCTCTCACCGGCTCCACCTCTGACATCACCGATATAGAACAGCATCTTCCATGCTAATTCCCGGTTCTCTTTGTAGCACTCAATGAATCTGTCAATAAGCTTTTCGAGATCTACTCCCTCAGCTTTTCTGAAACTGTTCAGGTTGAAGATAAAGTCTACAAAGACCTTGCCTGATGTCTTGTAAGCTAAAGCACCATTCTCTGTAACAGAGAACTTCTCTTCAGCTTCTTCCACAGTATTCTTACCATTGAAAATATCTTCAACGATAGAAGCTGCATCTTCGGATTTCTTTCCTTCCTGCTCCTCAATATACATCTTAAGCAGACTCTGTAGGGTGTTCTTTTCTTCGTTTGTCATTTTAGTTTCCTCCATTCTTTGTTTTGTTTTATTTACACGATGCTCGAAATCGAAGCACCGTAGTTACCCAGACAAAAAAGATAAAGACTCCGATAGGACTATAACCCTATCGGATTTGTCTATATCTTTTAAAAATAGTTCTAGACCCAATATGATTTATTGATTTCTATATCGATTATCATATTGATTGCTGTACGGGCCTAAAATAGTGTAGGGTAGAAAATTCAGGACGCTGAAAAGAATAATATATTTTATATGTTTTCTTTTTAGGTTTGCTGTAAGCGCCCAATGTAAATCAAGACTCATTTTAATAATATAAAATTTCACCTATTTATAATATTAATATTTGCTGTATGAGCCTTTTGTAAATAAATTAATCACGACGCATAATAATCATTGTCTATCTTTTGGATAGAGTTTGAAATGATTTAGTTGCTGTAGGCGCCATATTTAAAAACGAGACACATTATTAGACACATTTTTGGAGAATGTTTTTAAGTTTGCTGTAAGTGCCTCTTTTTATAAGTCGGCCCGAAAGCACTGCCTCCGGACACGATTATAAACATGTTATACTGTTGTAATTTTCTACCACCATACATCTTTATATTATATAATTATAATTTGTATTACTTTTTAAAATATTCAGAAAGATAAGCAAACAATTCATCCATTGGTTTATTAGCAACTATTCTATGTATTTCTTCTTTTGATAATTCAAAGTTATCTCCATAAGCATCATAACAGAATTCTGTTACTTCTTTGGTTATATACTGATTATGTCCTACAGGTACTGTTCTTATATCTTCTATAACACTCCAGTTCTTAGGCAATCCTTTTACAAAAACAGGAGCAGAAAAATCATTATATATTGCATTAAATGAAATATACGGAGATGAAGATAAATACGGTGCATCTTTAACATATTCTACATGGCCCTGACAAGAATAAATAGTATATCTCTGATTATCATTAAGAAGCTTAATACATTCATAAACTCCTGTATCCAATACAATAAATTTATATCCACATTTATTACATATTGAAACTAGATCTAAAGCTTCTGCTGAAAATCTTAGATCTATATTTGATAAATCTGATGCTCTAAATGATTCTCCTGTAGATCTATAAAAACAAGATTCAAATTTAGCTCTCATTCCTATAAAATGAGCTTCTTTACATTTAGGACACCATAAAGTTAAATCAAAATTTTTAACCATTTATTTATCCTTTCTATACTATTAATAATAACCATGTAATTATTATCTGTAATATATGAAGTAACTGATCTACTGTTAAATTTATGATTTTCATATTTGCTTTCATATAGTCTATTATAGAATGGATTATTAAATTTGCTATAAATAGTATAACAAATTCTTCAGTATCATAGATATATCCGAACATATAATTTGCTATAAATAATGGAAGCATCATCATAAATGTCCAGCTAAAAGCATGTTCTAATAAAGTTATGATATAATCATATTTATACATCTTGGAGGGATAATTTTCTTCCCACCAAGACTTTTGTTTGAATTTTGCTAAAGGACCTTGTAGATAATAATCATCTACAATATGACAGAATATCATGGCAAGTAAAATATATATTTTATTATCTATCATCATATTCTCCTTTACCATTTTTCTGAAATTGTAAATTCTCTGCCACATTTCATACATATAGAATGATTTTCTTCAGCAATATATCTCATTGATCCTTTATGATTGCATGTAGAGATCATATCTTCATCAAAATACTGAGACAGGAAGTCTTCCATAAATTTATGTCTCTTCTCTGCCATAAATTTTGCTGCATTGGTATTAAGCTTATCAGCAACAAGAAGAAGATCATTGTAGAAATGCTGAATAGTTTCAGATTGATTAGATCTATATGATGCATTATACATGAAAGTTCTAGCTATACCTACAGCTCCGATACTATCAAGCATATCTGCATCTTGTACAACAGCGGCTTCTATAGATATTACTTTCTTGCTGTCCATTTGCAAAATAATATTCATTATAGCAGCTTCTGATATATCATCATAATCTTTTAAAAAATCACTTATATCAGCAGGATCTATATCATGTAATAATGCTGCCAGACGTACATTCAATTTATTTATCTCTCTTATAGCATAATCTCTTTCAATTATTTCTAAGCAAAGATTATATACTCTCATAGAGTGATCAAAATCTTTTCCATCATTATTATAAGCTTTTAATGCTTTCACTTTTTGAATACAATTTTTAATTATCTTTTCTTCATTATTTAATTTTTCCATTTATTTCTTCTCCTTTATTTTTATTTTCATTATAATTTTATTAGCATGATTTATATCATAAGTAAATCCATCAACTATCCAATCAAAATATCTATCGGGGATTTCTTCAAGGTTATTGTATTCATATTTTCTTTCTATAGGTCCTACATATAAAAGTATATTAGAACCATCATACAAAGTATTCATAAGATCTATAAGTCTTATCGGATTTGTATCATACATGGTATAGCTTTTCTCAATACTATAATATTCTATAGGATATTTAGCAACTACTTCTTTATGATCATTTATTTCTAATAGCATTATACATGCATCCCAAACAAAATCTTTTGTATGGTCAAATTTTACTTCTTTAATACGGTATCCAGCATAACTTTCATATAAATTTTCATATGCACTGATATATGAATTATATGTATAGCCTCTACCAATTGTTGCATCTTCGATATAAGCCTTATGACTAACCACAGCATATTCTCTGTTCATATTAATTCTCCTTTTTAAGACAAATTTTATAACTGCTATCATAAGAAGAAAGTATTATTTCGCCCATCTCTGTAACTGTATAATTATATAACTCTTCAGGTATTTCCGATAAATCTTTACATGTGCAATAATTCTTTTCATCTACGTAAATACTATATTGATAATTATCTCTGAGAATAAACATAATATCTATAAGTCTTACAGGATTATGATCATAAGTCCTGAATCCTTTCTTTGCATAATAATATCTTACAGGATATTTATTTATGATTATTCCCTGAATAGTTTCTACTATACAAATACAATAATTCCAATTTAAATCTTTATTGCTATCAAATTTTAAAATATCTATACTAAATTTCTTTTTACGATAAAATTCATCAAAAAATTTTACTTCAGCATCATCAAATTTTTCAAAATAACTATATGCTTCAATTACATTTTTACTTCTTTCTTTGTACGCATCATAACTCATAATACAATAATATTTTTTAATTTCTTCCATATTTAATTATTCTCCTTTTCTATATTTAAAATATTATTCAATATTAATAATTGTCCACTATAATTCGGCTCAATAGGTTTATCTGAAACTGTAATTATAGTATTATTAATATTATATAATCTTTCTAGAAAACTATTTTGTTCATAATTGCATCTATTACGTAATTCTTCAAATTCTATCATATTCATAATTACTCCTCAGTATCATTATATAATGCTTCTAAAAATCTTTCTCCACCATTAAGACCATAAAGATCATCATCTTCTTCTTCATCTCTTTCTCTATTGTCTTTTACAATATTAAGAATTACATTTTCAGAATCTTTTAAAGATACTATATTTTTTGAATATAATTTTACTTCATTTTTATTATAATCAATTAAATATCTTATTGCTATACAAGGCCTAAAATTACTATTTTCTTGTACTAATACAGGTTCAATACTAAATATTTCTTGTGTTAATATTTCTTTCGGTAATGATATTTTATTATAAAAAATTGTTTTTGATGCTATTCCTTTTTCAGTAATTCTCATTGGTATAATTAATAATTCTGATGGTAATTCTTTTAATAATTCCTCAATTGTCATTATTATATTCTCCTTTCTATTTGAAGTATAAAAAACTATATTGTATAATTCAAGTATACGACGGATACTTGCGTAAGCAAACGTGCATACTTATATTATAACTATACACTATTATGACAAGTACTAATATAAACATATCGACGGATTTTGTTCTTTGTCTTTCTAGGAGTCATATAAGAATCACTTTAGTGATTCTTATATGATGACTAGAAAGATTCTTTCAGCTTTCTTCTGAATCTATCAGCTTGATTATTCGTTATCAACAAGAACTTATATTATTAATATATCCATTAATATACATAAGAGTATTAAATCTTAAAACGAAAGTTATGATAGTAATATAAAATAGAACAATAATATTTCTCAGAAATATTATTTATAATTCAAATTTTTTTTACTTAAAATTTTTCTTTAAAAATCTTCTGAAAGTATTGCTATCAGTGAATATGGTAAATTACTATTTTAATGGTAGTATATTAATGATAATTAAATAATTATTAACCAGATATTCTGAAAGTATTGATATTATTGAATATTAGATGATATAATTTTAATAAAAAATATAAAATTTTATGGATATTTGATGGGATATTTTCTTATACCAATAGAATTTGTTCTACTAAACCTTATAACCCAAGTAGAAAAAATTGATAGATTTTAAATAACACTGAAAGAGATACCTACTACTCGTTATATAAGGACTGCTTATCAGCAGTCCTTATATAACTCCTAGCAGGGACCAAAATCCGTCTTTATAAACAACGGATGCTTAATGCATTACTTCAATTACTAATACACTTGAATCTTTTTCAGTACAAAAGTTAATAATATCATTAAATATTTCTGATAAATTATCAACCTCTTTATGATCATATTTTATGGTTTTATTTTTATTAAAACATTTTACATCAAAACATACTTTTATATTTTCTATAGAATCTATAGAACTATCATCTATTATAGACATATGTTTCTTTCCATAATAAATTTCTATAGATTCATCTTTATCTGAAGTACGAGCTATATGATCTATATTACAAATATTTTTAGTATTTATAGCATATCCATTTTTACCATAATATTTTATAACTAGTAATTTCATATTATTTATTCTCCTTAATAATAAGATTCAATTTCTAATAGATTGTTATCTGGAATAACAGTATCTGAATTTGAATAAGTACAAAAAGATATTATTTTCATATATAAATCATAAATATTATCAGATTTTCTAAATATTTTAAAAATACCTTTATCAACTGTACATATTCTTATTTCTCCAGTTTTATAATCCTTTTTTAAATCTATAGAAATAATATTGTTTACATTTATAGCATATTCTTCAGGAATAGTTTTCAATAATATCATCCTAATTGTATTCGGAAACACTATCAATATCCTCCTTATTATAAGTATCTCTTAATACTAATTCACCATTATCATTATAATACATAATCTTTGCTTCTTTATTATTGATTTTGAAAAATTCATGGCTTTCAATAATCATTTCATCTATTAATGCTAAATTGGCAGGATTAGTATTATTAAAAATAGAATTAATATATTCTTTTGATATTTTTGTATCTTTCTGAATATAGTAATTCTCTTCTACCATCTTATAGTATTTTTCATCACTAGCATCATAATATGCTTCAGTATAAAAAAGCTGAATAACATTTCTATCTGCATAATATTTTATTTTTACAGTAGAATAATTAATTCTACTATGATACGAATGAGTAGCATAAAAAGTAGATAATACTAAAGCCTTAAAATAAGCTATACACTCTTCTTCAGTTTTTTCTTCAGCTTTATAAAATAAAACTTTATTAATATTTTTATCCTCTTCATAAAAATCAAGTGTCATATAAATTTCCATTTTTAATATCCTCCTTATTATAAATTTCTATAAACTCTTTCATCTTCTTAGTTAATCTTTTAGATTTAACTATAGGAAAATGTATAATATTGCCATCTTTAGTTTCACATCTAATAGTAGCAATAAAATTCCTTGTATCTGTTGATCCATAGATAATATCAGGATATCTATTACATATATCTATATTTAAATCTACTAAGCATTTATAATATTTATCAGAAGATCTTTCAATCCATACTTCTTTTCTATAATCATATAAATACAAAGTAAGATTATTATCGATGAAATTAATCAGTTCCTTATATTGTGTAGAAACTGTAGATTTAAACATTAAATATCTATCTGTCCAATCTAATATTTCACCATCTTTAGTAGTCTCTTTAATATTTATTATATAAAGAGATACATTACGGTTAATAGAGTTATGAAACTCTAAGGTTAAATAACCTCCTAAATTATGTTTATTTATAAGAATAATATAAGACTTATTTTTACTTCTAGCTTCATCTAAAATACCTTGCAAAGCATCTTTCAAATTATTAGCTTTACAATAGTATTTAGGTTTTTGATTTACATAAAGCTTATATTTATTATATTTATTATAAACAATTGCTTCAAAAAATCCTTTCTTAGGCATAAGGAATCTCCTTTCATTTAATATGCTTTATACTGAAATTCTACCACAACTAATGTATCTTCTATTCCTTGTTCTTTAATTTCTTTAAAACAAGCTTTAGCAGATTCTCTATCAGGAAAAGTTGTAGCTAATCTACTCCATACTTTTTCCCATTTACCATTATCTTTTCTTTTATATAAGAAAATGTCTCTATCATTAACAGAATTTATAGCAAATCTAGACATACCATTTTTATAATATTTCTTTATAAAATCTTCACTATAAATATCACAAGTAATCCAGTCATCTATATAAGAAAAATTTTTTTCATTGCTAATTTCTCTAAAAGTTATTATAATATTTTTAATCATTCTATCATATCTATGAGTGATAGAATGAATCTTTCTTGTGGTCATTTTTCTTATTTTATCTTCTAATACTTCAATACATTTTTCAGGATTAATACCTTCTCCAACTAATAATTTTTCATCGTAAACTACATATAATTTCATATCTGTTTATCCTCCAATATCTGTAATCTTTGCTCTATCCATAATATTCTTTTATAGATATCATCTACATTATTTATAGAATTATTTTTATTACATAAATTTTCAGGAATTATGGTATCATCATTATTATCTGTTTTTTCTTTAAATTTATGCTTTATATATTCTTCTAAATAATCTAATCTATTTTCTATAGATTTTATAGATAATTCTAACTTTATAGTTTCTTTTATATACTTTTCAAGTAAATCAAGCATAAAAATCATCCGGTTATTAGTGTCTTTATCTGATTTATGTAATTCTATTAATTGATCTATAATCTTTTCATCATCCATTATTCTTCTCCTGTAATTCTTTTATCTCAAATTTCAACATATCTATTTCACTATTAATGAAATCAATGGTATCAGAAACTCTTTTAATATCTTTACCATCAATTTCAAAATTATAATTTATAGTATTATAAGCGGAATTTGCATCATCTTCAATTGTTTTAACTTTATCTTTCAATTCAATAAACTCATTATATTGACTTGTATTAATACTATCTTTTACATCAATATTATTTTCAATATTCTTAATCTTATTTTCTAAATAAGTAAAATTCTCATTTAACTTATTATAGTTACTTTCTAAATATTCTTCGAGATGCTTAAGTCTATCTTCAAGATTATTTATTTTATCATTAGTATCATTAATGGATTTATCCATTTTATTTACAATCTTTTCTATTTTTTCCATACATGTATTATGAGCTTTGGTTAAATTATTTATAGCTTCTAATAAAAAATTACAAAAATTTTCTAATTTCTTTAATTTAATTTTAATATCCATTTGTCTAAGATACCTCCTTTAGTAATATCAAAACAATATTATCTTATATATAATATATTACTATTATAAATATTATTAAAAACAAAAATAAGAATATATTATATATTTGACATTGATATAACTATATTCGTTCAAAGGAGGTTATAACAATGGAATCAAAAGAAATATATAAAAGATCTTATGATGAATTAACCAGAATCAAGAAATCTACCACAGGAACTATTTTAACAGTTAATTTAGATAAATTAGATGCTTCTACAAAACAAGAAATGTTACAAGCTATTGTAACTACTTGTAGTAGAAGACAATCTGCTATAATTAATGTATTAAGTAATGCTAATAGCGGGGTATAATATGGCTGCTGATATTTTACATTATGAAATGGAATATTCTGATTTTGAAATGGTATGTACTTTCTTCAGAAAGTCCAGTAATGAAGAATTGATTAAAGTATTTGGATCAGATAATTTACATACTATATTTAAAACTAAGAAAAAAGAAGAAATCGAAAATGCTATCTTTGATTATATAAGAGAATTATATGATAACTCTAATTAAAATTATAAATATATATTATAGATTCGATTTAAGATAATTATTATTTTAAGGAGGTTATAATATGCAAGATCCAATGAGAGATCCAATTCCAGTGAAAATGTCGTATCCTTATTCTAATGAATGGGAATATACGACAGAATTAGTAACACTGGATTTGGACTCTGAATGCAAACATGATCTTGATACTGGCAATGGATTTTTAATTTCTTCTCCAAAGGCTACTATCAAGAAAGATATGAGAAATCCGAACGGTATTCATTCATCTAAATTCGGTAGAAAGATCGGTGATGCTAATCCCTATGCAGATAGATATAGATGTGAATGTGGAGAATTAACATCAAGAGTTAATAATGGTATTATCTGTAAGAAATGTGGTAAACCATGTGAATATGTGGATGATAACTTTAAGATGTTTGGATGGATTGTATTAAAAGATAAATATCATGTAATTCATCCCAGATTCTATAATATATTAGATTATATCTTTGGTCAATCTCAGTTTAATGAAGAAAAGAAAAAGATCAAAGGATCAAAATTAAAGAATATTATTTGCTATAATCCTGATGTAGATCAGCATGGATTTAGATCTGAATGCACATTCAAACCTGATAAAGAACCGTTTTATGGAATCGGGATGACCGAGTTCTATGATAGATTTGATGAAATCTTAGATTATTATATCAAATTGTTTCCTAAGAAAATTGATTACTATAATGAATTACAAGATTATAGATATACATGTGAATGTACAGATTATCATACTAAGCAATTTGGTAAAAAATATGAGGGATGTACTTGTCCTTATTGTAAATCTCCTATAAGATTTGTAGATAAAGATATAATCTTTACCCACTCAATTCCTGTATTTACAACACATTTACGTCCTACAGATATAACTCAAGATGGATACATGTATTATGAGCCTATCAACGGCTTCTATACAATGATCAACAAACATGTGCATTCTATAAATAAAGATAGAAGAAGATATGACCAGGATATAAAAATAAAGAATTCTGAATTATTCAAAGTTCAGATGTCTATTCAAGATTTAAATAAAGAAATTATATCTATTATCTCAGGTAAAAAGGGAACTCTTAGAATGCTTGTAGGTGGTAGATATAACTTCAGCTGTAGATCTGTAATTAGGCAAGCAGCTAATCTAAGAATTGATCAAGTTCTTTTACCTTATGTAGAATTAGTTAAATGCTTACAACAGCAGATAATTAATATACTTATCAGGACATATAACATATCTCCTTCAGAAGCATATGATATATGGAATAAAGCATTAACCGTAAAAGATAGACGTATATGTCAAATCTTAGACAGTTTAATACATTCAAATCCTGAAGGTTTACCAGTGATAATCAACAGGAACCCCACCATTAGTACACCTCTTTGTTATCTTTAACAAAATACATAACATTTTGTTAAAGAAGAATAATAAGGAGTAATTCGGTGGAATATGTACTACGACTACATGTAATAAGAGAGTGCATATTGAAATTCACCTTATACTGGGATAGTTAATCGGCTTATCATGCTAAAGCAGAATCTGAAAAGATATATGTAAATGCTTCCGAAGAGGAATGACAAAAATGATAAGCAGACGAGGGATAAAAGTCCCTAACGTTCTTGGAAACTTAATCAGTAGCGAATGCCCTAAGTATTATACAATATATGGGTAACGTTCAACGACTATTCGAAAGGTCAAAAATATGACTTATTTATTCTTCTTTAAAACTATTAATCAATTTAATTAATTTTAAGGAGGAATGCAAGATGCGTACAAAAGATCCAAACAAAGATTCAGGTAGTTATGTAAACGGAGTGTATACCACTAAAAACGGTTTTAGTGGTACAGGGCTTAATTGTCCTAAAGGAACAAGATTATATAGAAATGATCTGGAAGTTCCTGTATTTCTTAGACCTGATGATGCTACAGAAGATGAGAAATTTAAAACATTAGAACAAGAAGTAGCACCTGATGTTATGCCTTATTATGCGGTAAGTAATATGGGTAGAGTTTTAAATTATCGTTCCGGTAAAGTAATGAAACCTAATTACAGACCTAATGGCTATGAATATTATTGTTTAGCAGCTGAAAATTGTAAATCTGGTCAAAAGAAATATTCTACTCACAGAATGGTTATGCAAACATTTGAACCAAATGAAAATGCAGAAAATCTTCAAGTAAATCACCAAAATGGTGATAAAACAAATAATCGTCTTGACAATCTTGAATGGAGTACACCTACAGAAAATCTCAAACATGCATATGAAACAGGATTAAAAGAAAAAGGTGTTAAACTTTCTAATTCAGATGTAGAAGATATAAGAAAAATGCATGACCAAGAAGGATATACATATAATCAAATTCAAAATAAATATCCTGATGTATCAGTAACTGCAATATCAAATGTGTGTAGAAATAGATCATTTTATGATCCTAATTATACTCCTAAAGATTATACAGAAATTAAAGACATGAATCCTGGAAATGTACATAGAATGTCATTTGAAGATGCTCAGAAAATCAGAATGCTTCATGATAGAGGTTTTAATAATAGAGAAATTCAGCAAAACTTTTATCCTAGTTTTTCTGAGAGTACTATAAGTGACATTGTGAGAGGAATAAGTCATAATAATTAAACCTGAGATTAGAGCCCAAGCGGGTACGGCATTTGGGATAGTAAGTCCGTTTAAATCGAAATGGTGGATATTAGGTAGTCTAATAAAGATATAGTCTAAGCAATATCGTGAGATATTGGAGTTCATAAGAGAACCGGACAGTAGTAGCGACACTGTTTGACTGAAACTGAAATCTTGGTGGTATTTTGCAGATGTTCTGCGTGGGATATACAGATACATTGACGATGAGCGTACCTCTTCAGGTATTAAAACCTCTTGGTGCTGACTTTGATGGAGATGTATTAAATATATTCCATATTATCAACAAAGCTTTCTTTGAAAGAGCTTATATTATCTATAATCCTAGAAATGCTTTCTATATCAGTAGGATTGATGGTAAGTTGAATTCAGATGTACTTGTTCAAAGAGATACTCTTATTAATGCTAATACATTAATCTATCTTGGTAGAAATAATTATACTAAGAAGAATATGGATAAGATTAATAAGATTAAAGAAAGACAGAAAGCTTACTTTGAACAGTATCATGAAGAAGTAGTTTAATGTAAATTAAAAGGTATATTTGGGGATTTCGTCCAGCCAAAAGTGAAACCAAACACTCTAAAATACGGGGTGGCGAAACGGGCTATCTACAGGGAGAAGGACAGAGGATAGCATATTTAATTATTTAAAGTGCAAAAGGTGATTATATGAGTGAATTTGACAGAGGATATGTTTGTGGCGTTTTGCTAATTGCTCTAATCTTATTGATTATTATGTCTGTAGATACAATCATCAAGCATTTTTGCGATAAGTCATAAAAGGGCAGTTACACTCCCAACCTTGGTGTGGGCAGTGCTGAGGTTTCGTTGGGGGCAATAGCCCCTGACGTTTCCGTAATCAATTAAAGGGTAGTATAAAAGAATTATAGGGCGGATTATATTCGCCCTGTAGTTTCTTTTATTTTTTAACACTATAGTAAATCTGGTATCTTGAGACAATACCTTGATTTGTAATACTTAAATCACTTATTTATTTTACGTAAAATAATGAATAAAGGAGGAAACAACAATGGGTTTATATGGCGCCAATCCGTTGAAGACTCTTGAATCACAAGCTACAAGTGAAGCAGTAATGGAAATGTTTCTGGTAGACGATCTTTTTCGTATGCCCTCCAAGAACATTCGTACATTCTGCGAATCTGAAGAAGCTAAAGTTCTTGTTGAAAAGGCTGTATTGAAAAAGCCGACTATGATGAGACTTAGTAAGGCTGATGATGAAAGACGTCGTATCAAACTGATAGCATATAAACTTGCTAAAGAAGCAGGTGATCCGAATTATAAGAAGCTTAAGATGTATACTTCTAAGCGTAAGGAGTGCATCAATGCTATCATGAAGAAATACGGTACTAAGGCAGAAAAGATGGCTAAGATTGCTCAGAAAGAGTATATTAAAACAGCCGCTAAAGGTCTTGCTGCTGCAGAAACAAAGTAAAAAAAACAATAGCCCTGCAGGAGAAATCCTGCAGGGTTTATTTTCTTATACACACTTTAAAGACAGTTTATTTTTACTACAGCTTTCTATTATAATATTTACATCATCTTGTATATGATTATTGGCTTTTAATGATACTACAAAGCATTCATTAGATATAGACTTAGCTATACCAAGATCTGATTCGTAAGAGCATTCATATTTATTGTTAAGAGATGATTTTTCGAGATAATAATTAGCAAAATATCTTATATTATAATCATGATCATCAATTACATATTCCAATAACATCAAACTGTCAGTAAATATATAAGAAGATACATCTTTATTCAATATGAAGTTTTTAAAGCTATCTAGCATATGTTGTAGTTCAGGATCATTGTTATTTTCCATGTATTTAGATATAAATACAGGAAGCTCTTTGATATTTACTATTTCCATAGCTATTTCCTCCTTTATAATTATAAGTTAGATATACCAATGTTTTGGTAGTAAATTAATATAAGACACACTTATTTATAATCTATAAGCTACCAATATTTTATCAAAGGAAGGATGATAGTATGATACTTTACGAAGATCCTAAGATTGCTCAATATACGAGCAAATTAAAGAAGATTCGAATTATGAAAGGACTAACTCAAGAGCAGTTAGCAGATTTATCAGATGTAAATATCAAATCAATTGCAGCTTATGAGCAACAACCTGAAAAGTTATCTAATGCTTCTGTATCTACTACATTAAAATTAGCTAATTCTTTAGGTGTAGATATTCTTGATATTATTAATCAAGAAACAATTAATCTGTGAGGTTAAATATGATTTTTTATATTTCTATGACTATAGTTATTTTAGGCTCTTTATTTATGATTTCATCAGCATTATATTTATTTTTTGGATTATTTAAATTTCTCTATCATGATATATTAGGCTGGCATGAACCAGCAGATGATGAAAATATAGAATTTGATGGTTGTAATAAACATTGTATTTGTAAATATTGTAGAAAAGAAATAATGCAAGATAGTCAAGGAAATTGGTTTTAATATAAATATTATCTGTGCGATTTTGGAGGGGTGGTACAAGTCCATGAGGATTATAAAAAAGACTATGAATAGTGGCCATATTTCATAGCACTTATTATATGAATAACAGTGTTGAGCGCAAAGGAGACCGCCTCACCAAAATCGTACAGATATAAAATAGGAGGAAAATAAAATGGCTGGAAAGACTGAAGTATCTGCTAAAGCAAGTGCAGGTGGTATTGGATTTACTGGTTTACTTACTATTGCTTTTATTGTATTGAAATTAGTAGGTGTTATTGATTGGTCGTGGATTTGGGTATTATCACCTTTGTGGATTTCATTTGCTCTTTTTATTATAGTACTTTTAATTTTATTTATTCCTGTAGCTATAATCAATAATAGGAGATAAATGATGTGGGATAAAAAATTAAATGTCAATCTTGATATTCTTAGAAGATTGGTAGATAGTGATAAATTATCTGAAGAAGAATCAAGAATTGTTAATAATGCTATATTGTTTATAACTGAAGTAAGAAATGAATCCAAATCATTTGCAGAAAAACTTGAAAATTGTATTACTGATGATCCGTATCATAATACACAAACACTTATAAACTATGCAAAAGATATTTTAAGATATCATTATGAAGACGTATTAAAATATGTAGGAGATAGATTAGTAATATTAAGCAAAGAAGATTTTGATCATCTTGAAAATCCTGCTGAATATATATTATATTATTGCCAAGATATTGAACAAATACATGTATTATTACCTCAAACAATTTCTGGTACTGTAACTATTATTATAGATACTAATCCATCTCTTATAGATAAATGGAAAAAGGATAGAATAATATGGTAGAGACAAGATATGAAATAGATGATGTTCTTGATAAAATTAGAGAAGATCTTCTTGGATATTTGAAAAAGCCAAGTGATGTAATACCAGAAGAACCACCTAATTTTATATTATTATCAGAATCAGAATATCTTACATTAAAAGATAAGAAACAAAATGTAATATATTGCTGTAAAGATACTAATAATTTATATATAGGAGATACTCTGATAAAAAATTATGAGCCTATAATTGATCATGCTGAAGTAAAAGGCAATACTATCGTTTTTACTACGGTAGATGGAGAAACAATAACTACAGAAAATATAGAGGGCTATTAAATGACAAAAGAAATGGAAAGTACTATAGAAAATCTGAAGAAACTTGATAAATTCTTTTTAGATAAAGACGAAATAGCATCTGTAGAAAGAGCTATTAAATATATAAATATGATAGATGAAATAGATCATGCTTTGGAAGTAAAAATGGAAAGTGATAAAAGAAATATTCATAATAGAGAAACTGAAGACGGTTTATTTTATGATGGTATTCAGTATTGTAGGAAACTCATTGATGAAAAATTATTTGCTATTAAGTGAGGCAATATATATGGTTAATGAATTGATGAGTTATGTTATAGCAGCAATTACAATAGATAAAACTGGTCAACATGTAATTGGTTTTGTTAAGAAGGAAAACAATAAATGGGACATTACATGGGATCCAAGATTTGCATATCTTTTTCCTCATATAACAGAAGCTGAATATTGTATAAAAACTAATTTTTTAAACAAAGATACTATTATTCAGATGGATAAAAATGAATATGAATTTTGTATTATGAATGTAAAATCTAAATATAAAATAGTAAAGGAATATAAGAATGATAATTAAAGAAACTATACCTGGATTTAGTTATAAATTTGGTAATCGTTGTTATTATGATTTTTCTGACGAAGAAAAACAAAGAGTAAAAGAAATATTAGAAGAATTAAAAGATATATTTAAAGCTGAATCTGTTGGTTTAAGACAAAAAACTTTATATGGTGATCCCGGAGCAAAAAATGATTGGGTTATTGAAATAAATGGTGTTCCTAGTACAGATATTCCACAATGGTAAAGGAGATAAAAGAAGTGAGTAATGAATTATTAATCGAATATTTAGATAAAGGTATTGGTAGAATTAAGATTGGTGATGGTGTTACTCCTTATAGAACTTTACCGTACTTTGTAGATAATAGTAATAAAAAACCAATTGCAAAAATTTGTACTCAATGTGGAGCAACTCTTCACGGAAATAAATGTAGATTCTGTGATAGTGAATTTGATTTTATATAAAGGAGATAATAAAAATGTCAAATAAAGGTTTTGGTTCAGTAGCATCTGAAGATGGTACATGTGGAAGTGATTATGAAATTAATTTTGTATCGGTAAATTATCATCATGATAAGTATCCTAATTTACCTAAGATTGAATTTAATGATAAAGGCGATTGGATTGATCTTTGTTCTGCTGAAGATGTAGTTATGAAACAAGGTGAAGTTAAAATTATTCCTCTTGGTATTTCGATGGAAATTCCTGAAGGATATACTGCTAGATTATTATCTAGATCTTCTACACCTTTAAAACATGGTATTATGATGGCTAATTCTGAAGGTATCATAGACGAATCGTATTGTGGAGATGATGATATCTGGGGATTCATTGCATATGCAATAAGAGATACTACTATTCCTGCAAATACAAGAATTGCTCAATTTAGATTCGAAGAAAAAATGAAAAAAGAAGAGTTTGTATTTGAGGAAGTAAAATCTCTTGGAAATTCTAATAGAGGCGGATTTGGTTCTACAGGAAATTAAAAAGATTACTTTCATATTCTGTTCTCCTTATTGGCAGTCCCTAGCCTTAATTGGCTAGGGACTTAAAATTGAAAAAATAAATGAATGGCTCCGGGCAATAGAGTAACCGTTCATTTATTTTTTAGATAATCTACCTCAAGCGGCCCATGTTTATAACTCTAGCTATCCCGGTTAAGATTATCCGTAAATACATATGATTTCTCATATGCTTTACATATCTATAATATATAACTATAAATATTTTTAGGAGGTTTAATAATATGGATGGTTTAGAACAATTACTTCGTGTAAATAAATATTATGAAGATAAAAAGAAATTATATGAAGCAACAGATGAGGAAAATAAATCTGCTACTCCTGTAAATAAATCAATGAATGCTACAAGTAGAAATAAGAAAAGAGCATCCGATGCATTGAAAAATGGTAATACTGAAGAAGCTCAACAAGCATCTAATAATATTAAAGATAAAGCTAAGAGAGATTATGCTAAGATGCAGATTAAAAGAAAGAAAGAATTGGAAAGACAAAAACAAGAAAAGAAAGAAAATAAGTCTAAAATGTAATAATAATGGGTCTAGGAGTAACTTCCTAGACCCTTATATTCGCTTCACATTTATATAATTCTTATATAAGGAGGTCGAAGAATATCATGGCCGAAATGAATAACTGGGTTAAAAATATGGCTAAGTCTTTTGGATATGCCGCTAAAGATGCTTTTAAATCTTATAATCCTGTATTGTCTAATATGATTGAAGAGACAAAGGATACTAAAGATGAATTGTTTAGTGATATATCTGATTTAAGATCTGAATTTAGTATATCTGAAGAAAGAACTTTATTTCAGGAATTAAAAGAATCTGGTAAAGATGCTTTTAAGAATTTATGGGAAGATATCAGAACTGGTAATCTTTATAATAAAGATAGACAGAAAGCTGCAGATAATATGATGGCTTCTGCACTTGGTTTTGATTTATCCGATTTTGAATTCGATTCTAGTGATTTTGATGATTGGGGAGATGATGACTGGACTGCAGATGATTCTGCTAAAGCCGAAGTTGCTCAATCTGTAAAAAATACAGCAGCTACTATTAGAGGTATGGATATAGTAGGTGAAAAAATATCTACATCAATATCAGCAGCAACGGTTGAATCTGCTAGACAAATTTCTAAAGCTACCAGAGATGGTAGCAAAGCATTATATGCTCTTAATAAAAATGGATTTAATAATATATCTAAAGCATTAATGCAAGTAAATGATAATATAGTATCATTTGCTAAAGTAACTGAACCGATGACCCAGCATTTTAATAACGCAACGATATTCTTTACTAAGACCACAGAAACTCTTAATAAGATAGAACAACATTTAGCTCATATGGATAGAGCTGCGGATGCTAAAGAAGTTAAATATTATGAAAAAGGTATCGGTGATATCTTTAGTGAAGATACAGGAATTAGTGTTCATGCAATGTATGATATGATTAAGAAGAATTTTAAAGATGATGCATGGATACTTGATCTTGCTAAAAATGGTATGAAAAATATTCGAAATATGAAAATGCAGGGTAATAGTATTGGCGATTCTTTACCTGTTGGTGTATGGATAACTAAAGCTATTACTAATGTAATGATACCTAAAGTATTCAGTGAAGCTATGAAAGAAATGAATAAAAACATAGCTACATTTACCGGATCAGCTCTTTTAAATTTAAGAGATAGTAATTTATTTAGTAAAGCTAATGGTAGTCTATTTGGAATATTAGATTATTTTATGCCTCAATCTTCAAATAAGCAAAAAATTAATACTGCTAATTATGAAAAAGGTGCTGTTGCCTGGGATGGTATTTCTAAGAAAGCTTTAACAGAAGTTATTCCTGAATATCTTTCTATGATTTATAGTTCTCTTTCTGGTGTTAATAAGAAATATGATTATAATAGAGGAAAATTTATTGATTTTAAGACTATTAAGAAAGATATTGATAATCAGAAAATGAGTGAAGCTAGATATACTGGTGGCGGATATTATGATGATGCTAAAGCTATGGCTAAGAAAATGGGATATAGCGATAAAGAAGCAGAAGAAATGCTTGGTAAATATTTTTATAATGCTGTATTTGGATCTGATGATCAAAGAAAATTAGCTATGAAAGTAAATAAAGGAGAATTTTCTGAAGAAGATAGAAATACATTAGGTATAGATAAAAAGACTCTTGAAGTTCTTCAGAGCACTATACAGGATTATATTAGAATTATGAATAAATCTGTTGCTACTAGAACTAAAGAGGAAAAAGAAAAAGCTCGTAATTTTAATAAAGCTAGAGTATCTTTGGAATCTGCTAGAAATAGTTATGCTGATACTATGTCCGCTGAAGAAGTTAGCGGTATTTCTAATATGAGATATTTACTTAATAATGGTAGTCATGGTGCTACCATGGATAATAATGGTATTAAATTCTCAGAATTTGCTAGTATCAAAGATACTTTAACAGATTTATCATATACTGTAAGAACTATTATTCCTAACTATTTACAGCTTATGCTTTATGAATTAAATGGACATAGTAGTTATATGTATTGGAGTGATAAACAGCAAAGAATGCGTAGAAATAAAGCTCCTAAATATTATAAGGCTAATGGATCTCTTGTTAATGTTGTAGCTGGTACAGCTACAAGTAATGCTAATAATGGTCATCAACATCATACACAAGGACAAGGTGGTGCAGGATCTCAACAGAATGCTGGTAGTGCAGATGACGATGCAGCTGCCGCCGCTGAATATGATATTGATATGAGAGATCTTCTTCCTGATACTGAAGGAAATTCTGGCGATAATGCTGAAACTAAGAAAGCTAAATCTAAATTTGGTCAATTAGTTGATAAAATTAGTGGTAAAGCTAAAGATTTCTTGGGTAGATGGAAAACTAAAGATCCTAATAAAGCTGGCAAAATTATAGGTGGTATATCTAATATTCTTAATGCTGTATCATATTCTGTAAATACTATGTTTATGGGTACTTCTGATGATGAAAGAAAGAATAATGGTCTTCTTGGAGTATTAAAAGCAGAAGTAAAGAATATGTTTAGTGGATTTACCAAG
>Ga0247610_10001373_pt1 | contig 30366 bp, 19 predicted proteins | sample 174DNAGHGhighgp2_FD_193483 | JGI IMG/M metagenome (GOLD analysis project Ga0247610, IMG submission 193483) | Sheep rumen microbial communities from Palmerston North, Manawatu-Wanganui, New Zealand - 1742 DNA GHGhigh gp2 | ecosystem: Host-associated > Mammals > Digestive system > Stomach > Rumen...
TGGAGATCTATCCGAATGCCAATGTGATTATCTATGACCGCTACGGCAAGCAGCTGGTTGAACTGAAGGGAAGTGACACGGAGTGGGACGGAACCTATAACGGAAATCCGCTTCCATCCACCGACTATTGGTACACCGTTAATATCCCAGAGATTGACAAGAACTACAGCGGACACTTCACATTGATTAGAAGTAAATAACATCACTTCTGCAGATGATATCAAAATCATCTCTCAAAGGCAAAGGAAGGAATAGTCTGTCACGGATTATTCCTTCCTTGTTTTGTGTTTCAAACACTTCTTATCGATTCTTACTGAAGTCGTATAAATAATTGCATTCCTATAGTGTAAGGTATGTTAATATGACTGCACCAATTGCGTATGTGACTAGATTTGTACATATTGTACCTTTCAGGATAGATTTGATTGCGTATTCTTTCTTTAAACACAGATAATTGATACTTAGTTCTATGAGGATGGATAGAATAAATGCAATGAAGTAGTAGATAATTAAATCAATTAATTCGTTTGGATTTCTTACATCGACTTCATGAGAGCATACCCAAGGAAACCATACGACCAACCACCATCCTCCATTTAATTGAAGGGTGGTGATGATTCCAACTATGCCGCTTGCAGTATTACTGAGCAGTACAGTCATGTATAGTCTCTTGTTGTATTTCTTACGTGCAAGATATTTTGTTAGTAATAATGCTTCGCATAGGATGACAAACGCCATGAACGCCCATCCCATTGGTGTAAATGCAAAGATGCCAAATGAAACATTCAGTATATTCATTAGCATGTCGATTTAAAACCTATTCCCAACCGTCAAAGATATCCTCTCCGTAATAGTTGTTCTCTTCTTTGGAATGATTATGATACCACACTTGCGCAAAGAATGGATTTCCTTTAGCTATCTCATCGTAGTTCCATGGAGATGGTAGGCATTCAGGACACCAATGGCCTCCTAGCAGAATTAGTGCTGGACTTGCCTTGAATCTATGACCGAATTGACATTCCCATTCCAATGGAGTCGAGGTATCTCCTTTCGTCATGGATTCACTAAGACATTTTCCTCCACGGAAAGTGGTAGCTTGCTTCATATCTTCGATGGTCCATTCACTGACTGGCTTAGCTTCATCATATCCATGGTCAAAAATAATAGCCTTATCAGTTGGCCTTGATAAATCCTGATGTTTCCAATCAGGGATATTCTTCCATGCTTCTATTGAACCATAATAGGCCGCAATACGTTGTTTCTCGTTGTTCTTTATCCAAGATTGAGTTCCCCATTTCTTCTTGTATGCCATTGGTCGCATAGCCAGTTTGATGATGGGGGCAGGACAGATAACAGCCAAACGGAAGAACCAAGGCAATTGGTCTGCCATGTGCTTGAAATATTCGTCTATCGGAGTGTTGGCACGGAAGTGCAGATAGTCTTCTAACACTTGAGAGTCGAGATACCATTGCCCATGAAAATTGCGAAGAACAAACCATTCGGGATTGAAAATCTTCTCAGGAGGTGGGCAATGAATAGCCGCCATGAGTTTACATTCAAGTTCATAGTTGCTAAGACGATATTCAGGTCCGCTACCAATGTTATAAAACCGATTCCAGAATTCATCAGGTACCGAATCTTCACATAGGTTAGCCAATACTCGTCCGCTATCTTCTACAGTACACCATTCCAATACACCTCTCAGGGGTACATGAAACATGATAGGATCATAATTCTTTAGAATGGTAGGGTAGAGTATGCCTGATTGCCTGAGACATACCCAGTGCTTTATACCTGACTCTACAATGACACGTTCGGCAATTGTTTTACTGATGGCGTAATGATCATAGACGCTGATGCAGATCGGGTCTCCTGTACGTCCCCAGTGAATAGGCTCATTGCGGTCGGATGTTTGTGCCACTGATCCGATGTAACATACTTTGATATTATCTGCATTCGGTTGAGCTAAAACTGCTTTTGCCACATTTTCGGCTGCAAGCACGTTGACTTTCCTTGTTTTGTTTGGGAAATAGTCGGCTGCGGGCGAAACCATACCTCCTACATGTAATACATAGTCTGCTCCTTGTGTTGCACGTTCAACATCTTCATATCGAGTGAGGTCTCCCCATACGACACGTATCATCTCCATGTAAGGAGCCAGTTTCTTTTTGTTGGTTTTGCTAGGACGAGCCAGGACGGTGATATCGAAGCGATCTAATCGTTGAAGTAGTTCTTGCAAGCCAGACCAGCCCATGGTTCCTGTTGCACCTGTGAGAAATATTCTTTTTTTCATTGTTTTGTGGTTAATCATTTTAATCATCTTATGTTCCATCAGTCATATCCGTGAGTTCTGACGAAGGATATGATACACAAAAATAAAAAATCATTTCTTATTTGTTGATAATTTTGGTTTATAATGTGGTGAACGGTTGCGTTATATTGAAAATTTTCATTATTCTAGTTTCGTTTTCAGGAAGGGTCAAAAATGGTTTGCTAAAGAATATATAGGTGCTTTTGGAAAAAATAAACATTTTGGATTTGGACAAAGAAATGAAAAGTATTAATGTCTTTTCGTGATTGATTAAACCCATGAAATTCACTATCTTTGTGACGGAATCGACGTGGTTGGTCTTTACATGATATCGCATATAATCGCGATTGAAAGTCATTTAAATCGCAATAAAAAGTTTTGGCAGACACCAATAATATAAAATCCAATTTATGCACATAAAGGAGTGCCCTTCGGACAGATATCTTACAAATCTTTACAAATCCGACAAAAATATTTCCAAATGGATATGATGGTAGAGTATAACAAAAAGTTACATAATCAATATATGCACAATTATATGGGGTAAAAGCTTATTTCCCGAATCGAATGCCGACTGAGAGATCTAATCGTCCTAACCCTTCTTTGTTCTCTTTCCCAAGATCGAATTCTTTTTTTGATCTGTCTCCTACTAGTGTGTATTTCGAAAACAAGCCAGCAATCAATGATAGTTTTATGCCTACGCCCACATTGGAGGAAAGCCAATAGTCATAACCAGCTTCGAATGAAAAATATGCTGTATGAGCCTTGATATGATATGAGTTTTCATTGAGTTCACTTTTGTTTGTATAACCCATAAAACCTAATGAGTATTTTGAAAAAAGATCACTTTTTTTATTGGAGAGAGGCTGCCGAATAGTGAATACTGGTCCGATAGTTGGTATCGTATACGTGTCTTTTATTTTCTGAGTGGAATAGGAGTATGAGTCGTGTACCTCCCTTTCGTCAGATGCTTTGAACATTGAGAATTTTCCTCCAAGACCAAAGTGTTTACTCCAAAGAAAGATTAAATCACCTCCTATATTAACACCATTTTTGATGTTTTTTATGTGATCCACAAATTCTGATGACACACTTTCGCTGATTGGTGCCATTCGATGACTGTATCCGCCATCAAGAGAGAAAATCACTTTCTTTCTTTTGGAATCATCATAGGTGATTAGTTTTTCACCTTCATCTATTGTTTCGCTTTTGGTCTGAAGAGAATCGGTAGTACTTGCAGATGTGGCTGTGAAGCGTGTCGCTGTTCCATCATTTTTAAGAATGATTGTGTCCTGTTTCTCGGTTCTCTTTGCATTGAAAGTTACAAACTGATCGTAATATATGTTGCTTTCCGTGATATGCATATCGACATTGGCTAGGGTAACTCCTGTTGTTACACCGCATCGTAGATAATATACATGCCCTGCTTTGAAATTAACTGGTATTTCAGCCTTTCTTTCGATTTTCGCCCATATCGTGGTTGGCTCATCCGATTTTATCAGAACTGTTTTCTTGAAACTTCTGGACACTTGACAGATTTGTGATTTCCCAATGTATAGGTCGTAGTTTATGCCGTTTGTCATATCGTCTCTGAAAATGTTAAGAGTGGCATAGTTCGTGTCGGCCTTCTCTACTGACGTCATTCCAAGCAAATAAGAATCAATATTTTCTATGCGAAGAATGTCGGCTGTGATTGTATGACATGTGGAGTGTCCTCCTGGTTTTTTGTGCGAGGTGATTTTTATGGCATTTCCGCCTATTTTTCTTGCCTCTTCTTTCGCCTTTCCTATTACTGCATGGTAGGTACATTTTGAAGTGCTTGTGAATCCTCCGTCTCCTACTTTTACTGTTCCAATAACTTCAGCGTTATTGGGAATCGTTTCGTCCCATTCTAGTACGGAAACTTCTTCGTTTTGACCTTCAGCAGGATATGTTTTGGAAATCAGAGTCGAAACCTTTTGCGTTGCAACTTGTCAATAGTACGAGTATTGTGAAAATACTTAATGGTTTATTGTGTGCTTTCATGATGATTGTTGAAATTATTCTACAAAGAATAGTGTGTTTTAGTGTAAGTTTTTAGTTTTTAGAGGAAAAACTGATAGCTCTATTGCGGGGAGTTTTAAATCCCCGATGAAAAAAAAGCCACACATTTAGTGTGGCTTTGCGCTCCCTCTTGGGCTTGAACCAAGGACCCCCTGATTAACAGTCAGATGCTCTGACCAACTGAGCTAAGGAAGCTTTTTTGCCTTGTTTTTCAAAAGCGTTGCAAAGATAGTGCATTATTCTGTACAATCCAAATGTTTTTTTCTCCTTTTTTTTACTGTTATGTTACAATCAGAATGAACTAAAACATGAATATTCAACTTCCTTTTTGTAAGTGTTTGAATACTATGCTTTTCCCTTTTCTTAGTTTTATGGCTGACAGTGGGTTATTTTCAACACTTCATCACAGAATTTGACGATATATACACCATTTCTTTCTCTTTTCATCTCGATGTATTGCCCATTTCCGTTAGAAATGGCATAGCCTTGGATGTCATAGAGTGTCCATTTACAGGATTTCCCTAAATCGACACGTTGCTTCTTTTGATCGTAATAGGCTTTGACAATCTCTTCTGATGTACTCTCTTGCAGTTGAGTGGATGTTCCTTTGCCAAATTTGATGTTTCGTAGGATCAATTCATCGGTATTGCCGCTGACGGTGATATAGAGATCTTGAATACCACTCAGTACACTTAGGGTGGTACATTCTACTTCAATCCATTCATCTCCTGATTTAGGTAGGTCGCAACTGGATAGAATGGTTCCGTTTTTGCTTCCTGAACGGATGTCCAACTTGCCTCCATTCGCATTTTTTACGATGACGGAGATGTCGGAAGAGACGATGCTGTCTGTGATGACATTTTCATAAAGAGCCCATCCTCCTGCTTTCATGCATAGCTCATCTTTTTCATTTAGACGGATGCGCATACCATTATCGAACCCGTTGCCTGGCAATGAATCGCGTATGATTCGTAGGAAATCGATGCGGTCCAATTCGGAGAAGTTCTTTCCTACACGTACTTCAATGAAGTTGCCTCCTCGTTTGAGGTGTGCGGGAATGTATATGAAAGAATTCTCAGGGAAGATCCCCCATGCTCCTGTCGAAGGGAGTTCAATCTCTCTGTTTTCTCCATTGATACTGATGTTGTGGGTTGCATCTTCTCCTCCGTTTGCATATCGGTATCGGAGTAGATAATCTCCCTCTTGCATGATGTTGATGGGTAAACGAACGGAGCTTTTGGAGGTGTTGATATAGGCAACATATTCTCCGTTGGACGAGGTGTTACTCTCTGTAATGACTAAGTCGCCACTTACCCCTCGTGTGAGTATGCCATGTTCTGCTTCTGCACTGAGGTATCGACCTAAAAAGGGTTGCCCCATCTCTGGCCAATTGTCATCTGTGAAGACTATATCACGCACATGAAGGGTAGGTGCCCCGTTTGATTTTGAGTTGTAGTAATGATGAACAAAACGGATGCGATTCAGGTCTTTGAAGGCTTCGCCTCCTCCGGGGCCGTAATAGCGTCCGTATCGCTCCATTAGAATGGTGCCACCTCCGTTGGTCAGTGCCTTCCCGCTTCTGTCTGTGTATGGGCCTGTGATGTTGTCGGATCGCCCCATGGCTGTCTTGTAGGTGTTCTGATTTAATTCACTCCCCATTTTACAGCATACATCCCATGCGGTGAATAGGAAGTACTGTCCATTGTGTTCAATCAGACTAGGCCCTTCAATACCCGAACCGTTTCGAGAGGCTAACCGATAAACAGTATTGTCAGTGGAAGATTGTTTGCCTGTCGATTCATCTAGGCGGATCATGCGAATGCCATCCCACCATGAACCGAACACCATCCAGTAGTTATTGTTTACGTCTTTCACTACATCTGCATCGATGGCGTTGTAATTGTTGCCACTGCCACTGCGCACCACTTCGCCCATATCTCTCCATCCGTCCTTTGTGGGCTGAGAGTTTGTCATGAGACCAATGCCAGAGGTGTTTTTGCCAAATGCAGACCCCGTATAATAGACGCGGAACTGATTGCCGAAATAATTCAGGTCGGGTGCCCAGATGTCTTCTGTCTGATTATTTGTTACTATTTTAAGCCAATTGGGTATGCTGGATAATGTTCTGCCTAGTGTATTCCAATTTATAGCATCTTCGGAAGTGTAAAGAGTCAGCATGTTATTGGTGACCATCAATGCGTATCCGTCTTCATAACGGACGATGGATGGATCGTGTCCACCAAAACAATTATCTTTAGCATACCAATCGGCCGCTTGAGCCACCTGCGTTATCAGCAACAAAAAGAGACTGACGCACCACGAACGTAATCCGTGGCGCTGCTCATTGAAATTATAAGTGTTTGTAACTGGAATCCTCATCATATTTTACAGGTGTTCGTTTATTTCTCTATCTGGATTTTTTTGTTTCCGTTTTGAATATAGATGTGTCCGTTGATAGGTCTGCTCACGAATCTTCCATATATGTCATAGATAGGATGTTGATCCTTCTCTTTGTCTGTTGGTATAAGCATACAATCTACGGAAGAATTATTGCATTCGCAATCTTCTGTTTCCAACGCAATGATGAAACAGATTTGCTTGGTGGAGAAGGTGAAGGTGAATTGGTCGCACACCTCTTCCTCAAATGTATAGGATACAATAGTCGGATTGTTTTGAAAATTGCTGTCGCTCACCTTGGCATTAAACGGGTGGGAGACTTCCTTGCCGTTTATCTCTGTCAGGTAGCCTGCCGTAGATTCATCGTTGGTGTACCCGATTAGGGTGATTTTCTTTGCTCTTTTGTTTTTAGGCAAGTAGAAGGTGTTGGTGGCTCCGTTGGAGTTTTTGTAGGTGGTGTAGGTCTTGCCTTGGTAGGTGATATTCTGTCCGTACAAAATACTCTTGTCTGTTCTGCCGGTGATGGCCCAGCTATAGTCTGTCGCTCCCGATGTGGTGCAGGTCCAGTGATTGTCGCCTGTATGTCCATTGTCTTGTGAGAGTGAACCGTTGTCATAGTGGAATATGAACGTTTCAGTCGAGGAGGAGGAACCTCCATCAGAAGTGACAGCATTGGATACGCTACTCAGTCCACCCATTGAATTGGCTGCACGGATGGTGAATTCGTCAGTAGAGGAGGTGCCTGCAGGAATGGTGTATTGCGTTCCTGTTGTGTTTCCGACATAAACATTGTTTTTGAAGATAACGTAGCAACGTGCGGAAGGATTGTCGCTCCATGATATGACACCGTTGTTGACGCTTATCTTAGGCGATTGTACCTGTTGTGCCAATTGGTCAGGTTGCCAATTGTCGTTTCCTCCTACGACATTAGCTATTGTATATTTAGCAGCTTCTGATGCAGATAGGACAGGGTTGATATAGACTGTCTGATTGTCTTTTGTATAGGAAGTGCGACGGTTGTTGAGGTTGATAGGATTGCCATTTCCATCAACACTATTGTATTCTGCGAATAGGGCAGGCACAACATTCATAGGGTCGCCCCATCCAGCAGCGGTTGGTTGAAGGTTCATTTTTGTGTTGATATAGACACAGCGTGGAGATTTGTTCCAAGAACGTCCTAGTCGGTAATTGCCGTTGCAAGAGGCGTATCCGTCGATGGTACAATCCTTAAACACGTAGCCCCATGAGGTAGTGGTGGCAGGCGCTGTGATGCAGTTGTTTTGTCGGTTCTCCAGATAGAGAAGACAGCGGTTGAAAAAGATGTCGCCACTTCCACAGATGAAATCCACCGTTCCATGAATCTCACAATCCTCGGCATACGTTCTGTCCGACTTGGAATAGTAAGTATCTTGTGTGCTGAGCAGTTTCACAAACTTATATGTGTTTTTGCTCCCTTGATCCATCAGTGCCACAAAACGGTTGGCATTGGCATTAGGGTTGTTATAAGACCTATTCTGTAATGTGATGTCCTGTAAGTACATGTTGTTGGCTTTTGACAAGTACAAAGTTGCTGTCGTGCCGATAGCCTCTTGCAAACAGGTGTTGTATAGAATCACATTGTCCATGCTTTGTCCGATAAAGGAAACGGAGCTTTTGGTCCATGTTGTCATCTGATTGCCGTCGCCCGTCAAGGACCCTATGTTATATTCTCCGTCGGGGAAGAAGATGATGAATCGTTCGCTTTGACTTGCCTCGGCGGCTCTTTTGGCATCTGCAAAGTTGCCATCCACACCTACAACAAAATCGAAAGTAGCTTTTGTCACGGTGTTGATAACCTCCTCCTCTTCATCTGATGGAATGCTCATCACCTCGTTGACGATTGAATTCATATACACCTCCAGGTAAGTATAACCCGATGGAGCGATGGCAGAACCGTCGCTTGGGTCGTTTTTGTCTAGTCCTTTCCGTTCTTCCCAGCTGTCGGGTATTCCGTCCCCGTCGCTGTCTGTTTGCGCAGGAACGCTGGCGTAGGTAGGCCATCCTCCTACATCAGAAGGAGAGTCGATGATGCCTTTCCCTTTTAATACAGAACCCGTGTAGGTATAAGAACCATTACGGGTCTCTTTGCAGATACGGGCATCCACAGCATCCCGTTTGTAGGAAGCACCAGCCCATTGAAGCACCTTCTCGTATGCCTCTTTGGCAGATTGTGTGGTAACGGGAGCTACACTATATTCTGTATAGGATCGGATGCTTTGTTGATTCATCTGTCCGTTGTTGCTGTTGTCTATGTCTATTCCGTTCCAGTCCCAGTTGTCGCCTTTCCCTTCCATATAGTTGCCACTGATATAGAAGTGACCATAGACACCTTGTGCTTGTGAGTTTTTACCATCGTCTGCCCAAGGTTGGAATATTCGATATTGAATGGATGATTTTGTGGCAGGACCTGCCTTGTAATAGTTGTTGATGAAGTTGTATGAACCACCTTCACCTGCGTATCCGCTGTTTGTGCTTCCCCAGTTGTAGAAGACGTTGTTTCGTAAATCTACACGTTCTTGGTCTGCCAGATTGGAATAGCGACTCCCACATAGTCGAGGTGTACGGCTGTCATGATGTGCTACGAGGTTGTGATGAAAGGTGGCTCCTCTTCCGCCCCAAATGCCTCCGTAGCCATGATATCCTTTGGGGTGGAATGAACCTCTTAGGCTTTCTGCCACGAGACACCATTGCATGGTGAAGTTCTCATTGTCGTAGAAAGAGGCACATTCGTCGGTACACCAGCTCATGGAGCAGTGGTCGATGATGATGTTTTTTTTCCTCCTTCCCCAAGAGGCATCTCTGTCAATAGAAGGGTTTCCGTTGGAGTCTATCTCGTCGGGTGCATCCGTACCCATTCGAAAACGCATGAAGCGGATGATTACATTGTTGGCATTGACATATAAATCATAGTTTTTTATACAGATTCCATCGCCTGGAGCCGTTTGACCCGCAATGGTGATGTTATCATTGGTGATGGATAATCTTTTTTGAAGTTCGATGATGCCAGAGACATCGAAGACAATGGTCCTCGGACCAGATTGATTGACGGCATGTCGTAGAGTACCCACACTGCCGTCATCCGATAGGGAAGTGACATGATAAACTTTGCCGCCACGACCTCCAGTGGTGTACATTCCGTATCCTTCCGCACCAGGGAAAGCTGGTTGGTCGTCAGCAGATACTTGAAATGGTAGTGATAGTGCCAAGGCAGCTATCCATCTGAAAATAGTTTTCATTTTATAAGTATAAAGATATTTATGGTTCAACAAGAGAGCACCTTTGGCTCTCTTAATTGTGCTTATTTTACAATAAATGTATATGTCTGTGGTTTCCCACATCCTCTTATTTGAAGCAGATAAGAACCTGACTTCAACTTGACGCTTCGGTGTATTGTATTTTCTCCTATTAATAGAGGAGTGGTAAAGTCCGCAATCGTTTGTCCCGTCATGTCAACAATCATGAAATGGACTGTCGCTTCGGTTTCTCTATACAGTTGTATTGTGATTCCTTCCGAATTGGCTGCGAGGTATGAGGCTCTGTCGGGGATGATTTTATAACTATCGTTTGTTTGGGATGGCATCTCTACTGTGATGGTTCCCGACTTCCTTGCTTCTTCTTTTGAATTACTTTGTGTGGCAACGGTGAAGTGATAGATGCCGGTTGTGGTAGGTGTACCTTTCAATGTGATGTGTTGTTGATCATAGTCGATTGAATCTGTCATGCCATCAGGAAGAGACGGATTCCAACTGATTGTAATTGAATCGGCGTTCTCCCATGCATAGGTGAATGGAGTGATGGCAGTACCCACTTCAACGGTCTGGTTTGGTTTCCCTTCATCCAATAATGTGAGAACAGGCTTGTCAACGATTAATCGTCCTTCGCCTTTGATGAGGTCAGGATTAGTGCTGGCGGTGTAGGCACCTCCAATCAATTGATAATCTCCGATACTGGCATTCTGAACGACTAGATTTCCGGAAAGAATCAGTTTGGTGCTGTCGTTCATGATGATATGGTCTGTGACAACGTCCACCAATATTTCCAACGTACCTTTGTCAACATAGATGCCATTTGGCCCCAGGGCATTCTCGTTGTTCACCTGAAGCGTTCCATCTTCCAATGTCCATGAACCGTTCAGTTGTGTGGCATCTGCACTGATGGTGAGTGTACCCACGTCTCTCTTGGTGAGGTCTCCGTTGCCATTGATGACGCCTTCTAATTCTAACCTTGAAGCAGAAGAGTTTCCTGCAGAGATAACGGTAGAGTCAGTGACGGTGAGATTACTTGACAATTTAAATAATGGGTTACCTGAATTGCTTCGAATGCTGCCGCCATGAGAATAGATTTTATCGATGGTGCAGTTGTCGGTCAGACATAATACACCATTTCCTTCTATGTACATAGGGGCTTTTTGATTGAGCAATCCTGAACGTACCTCTCCTCGGCGAATCACTGTGGTGTCTATCTCTGTAGGTACGCCTGTAGGAGTCCAGTTGTTTTGTGTGCTCCACACATCCGATGACTCGTGATCGAAGATATATAGTTTCGCAGGTCTTCTGTATGCGATTGTAGTGATACTGTTGCCAGGCAGATCCATTTCAGACACAGATGTGTTTGTGCCGATTGTCTTACTCCAAGATTCATCTGTGACAATGGATTGAACCACTGTTGCGGTCAGTTCATCAGGAGTGAATGGGATTTTTATGTGCTGGTTGTATCGGTTCCGGTTAATCAAGACAATTGTGTAGGCATCCTCTTGCGGGCTCTTGAAAGCCGATACCAATATGTTGGAGTTGTCGGATAGTGCCGATATGTTTTTCCATCCTCTGCCAATGAATTTTGAGAAATGACGTAAAGCATGATAGTTTCCCTGTATCTTGTAGCCATCCTCTGTTGTATATCCGTTTTCTGAGAATTCAAGGTTGATGCATGCATCTCCCGCATCCCCCCAGATCAGGTTCCAATGAATATAGGCTACCACATGGTTGACAGCAAAGGCGTATGACATGAAACTAGCGGTATAGATAGGATCCATTGTTTGAGGATCACGCAGGGTGCTGTTTTCTGTCATATACATAGGTTTTTTATCCAGGTAATCATTAGAGAGCTGAGTCATAGCACCTAAGAAATCATCTGGATAACTATATCGTATCTCGATAGCTTTGTGTTCTTCAGAACCACTGTGATAGTAGTGGAAGTTGTACCCATACAGGTGACTTTTTTGTGTTTCCGAGAGAGTGTTTATGTATTTTTGAACTCTGTCCCAACCGATTCCCATCACTTCAGGTCCTATGATTTTAGGTTGATGAGGCATACCTTTGATGTTGGAATATACAGCATCCAACGCTTTTGAAAAAGAGGCGATCTGATCTTCATACGAATCGCTCCAATCATCAAAACGATAACTCTCCTCGGGGAATAATATGGTGGATTCATAATCCGCGTCACAATCTACTTCATTCTGAATACTGATGTGGTCTGGATAGATTCCGGCTTCATGATATTGCTCTAAGGATCGTCTCCACCATTCGCCATATTGATTATAGACGAATGAACCATACTCTTTTTTCAGTGTTGGTGCATGGCCTCTTCTGTGGTCACCTTTTGATCCGGACAATGAGTTGTTTGCTTTCAGTGAAGCAGGGGCTGACCATGCCGACATGGTGAGAAAGAAATCATTTCCTAATCGTTTCTTGGCCTCGTTGACAATCTCAGCATCGTAGGTGAGGTCGGCATTTTCTTCTTGCGCCCAGTTGCCTATGCGGAGGGCACTTAGACCTAACCCCGTGTAGATGGTGTCGTACAATTCCGTTTTGTTTTTGTGGGTGGTAAGCCAGTCTAGATAATAAACAATACCTCCTCCAATCCCATCGATCGTCTGATAGGAAACGGATGGATTAATGGTAATGTTCGTTTGTGCAAAAGTGTATGTGCTTACCATTAATAATGTCCAGAAGCTCAGTTTTTTTGCTACGGTTTTCATCATGGTTTCTCTTCGAAAAAACGTTTCTAATTTACATAAAATTATCTAATTACCAAATTTTTAGGTAAATAATTTTATTTCATCATCTTTTCGTAGGTGTATTGGAGATTCCGCCAGGAACGGACAAGCGTGTTGATCTGATTGGCATCACCAAATCCTTTGTATATCTTTTCGCAGGTGTCCAATTCGTTCAGTGCGTTTTCGTATTCTTTTGTTAATATGTAATAGGAAGCAAGATTGTAATGTAAACTTGCCACCATCTCTTCTGTCAGTCGGTCGCTTTCCGCATCGTTACATTGTTCTAACTCTTTTTTCCATACCTCGATGCAGGATTGAACCTTTTCTTTGAATTTATCTATGGCATACTCATCCACTCGGATGATGTCGGTTGCTTTTTGAAATTGCGTCACCGCTTGATTCAGTTCCTGATAATCCTCCGTGCTGTTTTTCTTTGTTTTGGCACCGTAGAGATGTATTTTTATATCATTTAGTTTGTTTGTTCCTAATTTATTGCATATCAATTCGTTGTATTTCTGAAACTCGTTGTCCAGATTGAAGTTCTGTAGTCTGTAATAGACACTTTTTTCTGCTCTCTCGGGCGTTGACATCCATTGTGATTCGGCATTTTCCACCTTCCATACTTGGTCTTGGTGAATGATCGAGGAAGAATCGGAGATAAGCACGTCGAAAGAGATTTCCTTCTTCTGCTTGGCTTTAAACATGATTTCTCCTTCTTTTTTTATGTCCTTTTTGTCGATAATCAATGGGGGATAAAGCTTCACTTCGATGTTGGTGATTCGTATAATGATGTCTGCACTCTCTGCTATTCGTACCTTTTTCAGACTCTTGAATTTGATGTTTTGAGCAGCAGGTGAAGTAGGAGGGTAGCTCATTCCTTTATCATCCACCACAGCATAGAGTTTATATCCTAAAGGAATAGGGGCAGTTGGGTAACTGGAGAATGAAAATGTCCCTAGGGATGTCTTCGTAAGTGTTTGAGAATATCCTGATACAGTGCTGATTAGGATTAGGACAAACGTCAAAAGAAAGTGTGAATGGTTGAACATGTCGATCTCAATATTGAAAATTCTTTTACAAAGATAGTACGAAAAAAATATTATGCAAAAAATTATGTTTGTGGACGCTTTTCTGTTGAATTTATTTTTTTTTTGTATAAATTAGCAGACTGACAAATAAGTGGTCATTTGGTATCCTTAGAATTGAGATATGAAGAATAAGATTAAGGTGATGATAGTGCTCGGTTTAGTTGCGATTAGCCGTTACGGGCAGCAGTTGGAGACTCTTTGAAAGGAAAGGAATGATCACGGAAAATGCTACCATCAAGGACATCGAAGCCGAAGGTGGTAAATGGGGCACCCATATTAATTTGATGGGTGACGTTGCTCAGAATATGGGCGCTGCATTAGGTTGATTCTTTAAATCAAAGATTAAATAATTATAAATTTATAAATCAGAAAGAAGTTTTATCGGTAATTAATTATGGCTGTAGAATTTAAATATGCTCCGATGTTTCAGATGGGAAAAGATGAAACAGAGTATTATTTGTTAAGTAAAGAAGGTGTCAGTGTTGGTAATTTTGAAGGACACGAAATATTAAAAGTTTCCAAAGAGGCTCTTACACTTATGTCTCAGCAGGCATTTCATGATGTGGAGTTCATGTTGCGTCGTTCTCATAACGAGCAGGTGGCTGCCATCTTAAAGGATCCTGAGGCATCAGAGAATGATAAGTATGTTGCATTGCAGTTCTTGCGCAATGCAGAGGTGGCATGTAAGGGTATTCTTCCTTTCTGTCAGGATACGGGTACCGCGATTATCCATGGAGAGAAGGGTCAACAGGTATGGACTGGTTTCGAAGATGAAGAGGCTCTTTCCAAAGGTGTCTTCAATACTTTTGTGAATGACAATCTGCGTTATTCTCAAAATGCTCCTTTGAATATGTATGATGAGGTGAATACGAAATGTAACCTTCCTGCTCAAATTGATATTGAGGCGGTAGAAGGGGCTGAATATCGTTTTATCATGGTGGCAAAAGGTGGAGGTTCTGCTAACAAAACGTATTTCTATCCAATGACGAAGGCTACTATTCAGAATGAAGGTACCCTTCTTCCTTTCTTGGTGGAGAAGATGAAGACATTAGGAACGGCGGCTTGTCCTCCTTATCATATTGCTTTTGTGATTGGTGGTACATCGGCTGAGAAAAATTTGTTGACTGTTAAATTAGCCTCTATCAAGTATTATGATAATTTGCCTACTACGGGTGATGAAACAGGACGTGCTTTCCGTGATGTTGATTTGGAGAAGAAACTGTTGGAAGAAGCACATAAGATTGGTTTAGGTGCTCAGTTCGGTGGTAAATATTTGGCACATGATATCCGTGTGATTCGTTTGCCTCGTCATGGTGCTTCTTGTCCAATCGGTATGGGTGTGAGCTGTTCTGCTGACCGTAATATTAAGGCAAAAATCAATAAGGATGGTATCTGGATTGAGAAGATGGATGCCAATCCATCTGAATTGATCCCTGCAGAATACTGCAAAGCAGGTGAAGGTGAAAAGAGCATCGTGATTGATTTGGATAAGGGAATTGATGCTGTACGAGCTGAATTGACTAAATATCCTGTTAGTACGCGTGTGAACCTGAAAGGTACGATCATCGTAGCAAGGGATATAGCACATGCTAAGTTGAAGGCTCGTTTGGATGCGGGAGAAGGTCTTCCGTCATACTTTAAGGATTATCCTGTCTTGTATGCAGGTCCCGCAAAGACGCCAGAAGGTTATCCTTGTGGTTCCATGGGACCAACTACAGCGAATCGTATGGATCCGTATGTGGATGAGTTCCAAGAGCAAGGTGCTTCTTTGGTGATGATCGCAAAAGGAAACCGTTCGGATGTGGTGACCAATGCTTGTCAGAAACACAAAGGATTCTATTTGGGTACGATCGGTGGCGTTGCGGCTGTATTGTCAAAGAGCTCCATCAAGAGCATTGAATGTGTGGAATATCCAGAATTGGGTATGGAAGCCGTTTGGAAAATCAAGGTGGAGGATTTCCCTGCATTTATTCTTGTTGATGATAAAGGGAATGATTTCTTTAAACAATTGAAGCCTTGGTGCCCAGGATGTAAATCAACCATTGCATAATCATTAACATATAAAATATAATAAGTATGGATTTAACAACTATTTTAGGTTCTATGTTGGGCGGCGCAAATGGTGCGAATACCTCAAATCCTAACAATAATGGTATTGATGCAGCTTCTGTCATCAAGATCCTTGCAGATGGGAAAGGCGCTGATATATTAACTAGTGTGTTGAAGAGTGTTCTAACAGGCGCAAACGCCAACAATGGTGTGCAGTCTCAGGGTTCATCAGACATCTTGGGCTCTATCCTGAAGAGTGTTTTGACGCAAGGAGGAGCTAACAGCGGTGTTCAGAGTCAAACAGGCGGTATGTCAGCAGATGTTTTAGGTTCCATCTTGAAAAGTATTTTAGTCAATGGCGGAGCTTCACAAGCAGGCACACAGTCTAATTCTAATGTTCAAGCAGGTGGCGGTGCAGGAGATATCTTGGGCTCAATCCTTAAACAGATGAACAATGCGAATAAGAACGGTAATTCAATCAATGGAATGTCCGCTAGTGATATTACCGATATGGCTGGAAGTGCTGCCGATATCTTGAAGAGTATCTTGAGAAAATAAATTTAGTATAAATAATAAAAATTAAATTAGTATGGATAAAATAAAATTTGCAGAGTTGGTGGCTAAAACAGGTATCCATTTTGGTGGTGCTGATGGCTTTTATGATGATAAAGAGAAAGCATTCGTGAATCTGTTCATCGGTTTCCTTAAAGTGAATGCTAATGTGGATGCTGATACGCAGGAGATTATTCGCAAAGCTAGCGGACAAAGATGTTCTGTGACTGAATTGGTGAATGAAACTCGTGCGATTATGGCTGATCTTCCTGAAGAGGAACGCAAGAAAACATTGGAGTCTTTCGCTAATTTCATTGATACAGTTATCAGCGTGGATGGTCAGAAAAGTACAGAAGAAGTACGTGACTTCGCTATCTGGAAAACAATGTTGTTGTAATCGATAGACAAAAATAGCATAGTGAGAGGACGTGTCAGAAGTGATATGTCCTCTCTTTTTATTTCTGTTCGGAATTAATATAAAGATTTATTATCTTTGCATAGTTAATTTAAAGAATATACAATTATGTGCATACCCGGGACAGCGTTGTCACGCTACGTAAATTTCTACACTGATTTCGCCTTCAAGAAGATCTTTGGAACGGAGGCGAACAAGGATTTGCTAATCAGTTTTTTGAACCAATTATTGAATCTCAATGGGGATTCAGAGATTAAAGATTTGACATACCTCAATCCTGAACAACTTGGTGACAGCATCAATGAACGACGTGCCATCTTTGACGTTTATTGCACGACAGAGAAGGACGAACACTTTATCGTGGAGATGCAGAAGGCCAAGCAGGATAATTTCAGAGATCGTGCGATTTATTACTCTTCCTTCGCCATTCGCGAACAAGGAAAGAAAGGTTCTTCCACTAGGACGTGGGATTATCAATTGGCTCCCGTCTATGTGGTCGGAATCCTCAATTTCGTAATGGATCAAGCTGAGGAACACAGAACAAAGGTTATCACCAGAGTAAGTCTGAAGGACGATGAGAATACTGTCTTCAATGATAAACTGAGTTATGTCTTTCTTGAAATGCCAAAGTTCATCAAAAAGGAGAATGAACTCGAAACATTCCTTGATAAATGGCTCTATGTGATTAAGAATCTTGCACAACTGGAAGATAAACCGGCCGCCTTAAAGGAAGGTATATTCAAAAAACTTTTCGAGGTGGCTGAGATAGCTCAATTCTCAAAGATTGACCGTGCGGAATATGAAGAGAGTTTGAAGGTGTTCTGGGATTTTAGCAATGTCCTTGCTACTGCAGAGAGAAATGGTATAGCCATAGGCCGTGCAGAAGGTATAGTAGAAGGTCAAGCTAAAGGCGAACGTACTTTACTTACCAAACTAGTGCTTGCCAATAAAGAAAAAGGGAAGTCTCTGTCCGAAATAGCGGATATACTGGAGATTGACATCAAAATGGTCGAAGAGATCCTGAAGGAATCCTGCTGATCAAACAATTGTTTTGTGTTATAGCATAATAACAATCATAAATAAAAGCAATATATGTGCATGCCAGGTTCGTTTTTGACACCAGAGGAAGAACGCTTGAAAGTGTTCTGGGACTATAATAATGTCCTTGCTACGGCAGAGAGGGAAGGCTTTGAAAAAGGTTTGTTTATGGTTCTTACCAAGCAGGTGCTTGCTCAGAAAACTAAAGGAAAGTCTTCGTCCGAGATAGCCGACATACTGGAGATCGATATCAAGATGGTCGAAGAGATTCTGAAAGAATCCTGCTGATCATATATTTGTTTTATTTTTTTTCAAAACGCGAAAAGAATCAAAGTGTTGGGTGTGGAGATACAAACCATTTCGAAAGCTGTAGGTCTAAGCGTTGAGGAGTTAGAAAAGTTATATATAGGTAAAATTTTTGAACGATGGTTTCGGTTGATAAATTAACGATTCGATTTGGTAGTGTGACGTTATTTAGTGATGTCTCTTTTGTGTTGAACCCTCGTGACCGTATCGCTCTTGTGGGAAAGAACGGTGCAGGGAAAAGCACTATGTTGAAAGTCTTCGCTGGTATTCAACCGCCTACAGAGGGGTCTATCTCGATTCCTAAGGACATCACCGTGGGCTATCTGCCTCAGCACATGATACATGATGATGGGGTGACGGTCAGAGAAGAGGCGGAAAAAGCGTTTGGACATATCTTTGAACTGCAAAATGAGATAGAACGTTTATCGACGGAACTGGCTACGCGTGAGGATTATGATTCTCCTGCTTATGCTCAACTGATCGAACAGCTGACTCATGCCAATGAGCGACTGGACATGATGGGGGTCAATGATTTTCAAGGTGAAGTGGAGAAGACACTCTTGGGCTTGGGATTCCTTCGGTCGGATTTCGATCGCCTCACCAGTGAGTTCAGCGGTGGCTGGCGTATGCGGGTGGAACTGGCTAAGATATTATTGAAACGCCCGGATGTGCTTCTGCTCGACGAGCCGACGAACCATTTGGATATTGAATCTATTCAGTGGTTGGAGGATTTCTTGAAGACCGCTGGAAGTGCTGTGATCTTGGTTTCTCACGACCGTGCATTTATCGATAATGTCACCAATCGTACAATCGAAATCTCTTGCGGGAAGATTTATGATTATAAAGTCTCTTATTCTAAATATGTAGAATTACGAAAGGAACGTCGGGAACAGCAACTCCGTGCCTACGAGAACCAACAGAAGCAAATTCATGATACAGAGGAGTTTATCGAACGATTCCGATATAAGGCAACTAAATCTAATCAGGTACAGTCTCGTATCAAACAACTGGAGAAGATGGATATCATCGAAGTGGATGAAGAGGATAATTCAGCCCTTCATCTGAAGTTCCCTCCGGCTCCTCATTCGGGTACTATCACGGTTGAGGCTCAGTCTCTTACCAAACGTTATGCCGACAATCTAGTGCTGGATAATATCGACCTCACAATCAAACGTGGAGAGAAAGTGGCTTTCGTTGGTAAGAATGGTGAGGGTAAATCCACCCTCGTGAAGTGTATCATGGATCAGGTGGAGTATGAGGGCGTTTTGAAGTTGGGTCATCTGGTTAAGATTGGTTATTTCGCTCAGAATCAGGCTTCTTTGTTAGATGAAAATCTCTCGGTCTTCGACACAATTGATCATGTGGCAACAGGAGATGTCCGTACGAAGATTCGGGATATCCTGGGGGCTTTCATGTTTGGCGGTGAAGCCTCCGATAAGAAAGTAAAGGTACTGTCGGGTGGAGAACGTACTCGCCTTGCAATGATTCGTCTCCTGCTTGAACCCGTCAATTTCCTAGTGTTGGATGAACCAACCAATCACTTGGATATGCGTTCGAAGGATGTGCTGAAAGAAGCCATTAAAGCCTTCAACGGTACGGTTATCGTGGTGTCGCACGACCGCGAATTTTTAGATGGCTTGGTCGAGAAAGTGTATGAGTTCTCTAATCATAAGGTGATTGAACATATCGGCGGTATCTATGACTTCTTACAAGCCAAGAAACTCTCTAACTTGCAAGAACTGGAACGAAAAAATGCTGCTCAAACTGCTTCTCAGGAGGAAACAAAAGTATCGGAGAATAAATTGTCGTATGAGGCAAAAAAAGAACTCGACCGTAAGATCCGTAAGGCGGAGAGAGCTGTCGAGGAGGCTGAAAAGGCTGTGAATGAGATCGAACTTCGAATTGCTCAAATCGAGCATGAACTCTCAATTCCGGAAAAAGCCTCTGATGCTTCGCTGTGTGATGAGTATGCCAAACGTAAACATGAGCTGGAACAGAAAATGTATGAATGGGAACTCCTTTCGGAAGAATTGGAAAATCTAAGATCATAATCCATCCTCCCGTTAATACACCCATCATAATCAATCATTTCGTTAATACTCCCTGTGGAGACGCACGGCCGTACGTTTCTACCCTTAAACCGTGCGTTTCTACCCTTATGTCGTGCGTCGTTTACATATCACATTGTTATTGGGTTTGTAGGATGTTTTGTGCGGAATAATCGTATTCATTTTATTGATTTTTGTTTTTTGGAAAATTCTTCTATCTTTGTACTATATACAGAAAATCATAGTCTTTTATAAACTGGGTGAAACCATAAATTAATTTAAGTATGAATCGTAAACTTTATTTTTTTGTAGGATTAATTATCCTTGAAATAACACAGATTTTTTCTGCATTTGCACAGGTGGAAGATTTATGCTCGTTATTGCAAACGGATCTAAGAAAGGAGGCCGAGTGCGGTGAATATTCTGCCACTATGGTCTCTGGAACGGAGCTCTCTGGAGATTTTGCATTGAATCTTGCTGAAGCATCTGATTATATCAATCTCACATTTCAAATCTCAACGCCGGGTTATTACAGCGTGATGGTCGGTGGCGTTGCTAAGTATGGTGCTGGCAAGGTGGTCAATGTGACGGTGAATGGAACCACAAGTTCTGTTGCAATAGCGGAGACGGGCGACATCAGTGCTGGCTCGTTTGACTTGCCTGCTGGGGATGTCTTGGTCAAGATTACCCCTAACTGGACATGGGGAGTAGTCGATTATGTAGAATTGGTGCCTGACCAGAGCGTCTCGCAAGAGTTCTCTCTGAATGGTCCTGTTACAGCTGGTGCTACCGAGGAGGCAGTTAAGATCTATTCGTTCTTGAAAGAGAACTTTGGCAAAAAGAGTGTGTCGGGAGCGATGTTGGGCGATATGGACCACTACACAGCTGGTGCAAGTGTGAAGACACATGAGGATGTTGAGATCTATTATACTACGGCTTCTAAATATCCGGCATTGGTGGGTGTCGATTTCATGAATGCAACAGGGAAGTCAGCCGATACCGGTAATTCATACTATACAACCTATACGGAGAAGTCTTTGGATGCAATGCGGAGTCTATGGGCATTGGGTGGCATCCCTAAGTTTACATGGCACTGGCGTGATCCTAGCCGTGCGACCGACCAGTTTTATGCTCGCAATAACAGCGATCATTCTGACGGAACGACGATGAACTTCACTTCCGTAATGAATGAGGATGGCTCATGGAACACTTCATCCGAACTGTATCAGAATATGATTAAGGATATTGATGTGATTGCCGATTATTTCTTGCAACTGCAGAAAGAGGGAATTGCAGGTATTTTCCGTCCGTTGCATGAAGCCAGTGGAGGTTGGTTCTGGTGGGGCACTCAAGGCGGTGCCAATTATGTGAAGTTATATCGTTTGATATATGATGAAATGGTGAATGTGAAGGGGGTTAAGAACCTTCTGTGGGTATGGAACCCGAATAGCTCGACCGACGAAGAGTGGAATCCAGGGAAAGAGTATTACGATATTATCTCAGTGGATATCTACACCTACGAGAATGGTGGTCCGAAGTATCATGTCTATGATAGTCAGTCGGCTGATTTCTTGAAATTGAAATCCTTGTCCAACTCGGAGAAGTTGATTGCCTTGACCGAGTGTGGCTCCATTCCTGATGTGGAGTTGTGTTATAGCTCAACAGTACCTACTGCATGGTCATGGTGGATGCCATGGTATGAGTCTTGGAATGGTCATTGGGTAACATACGGAACAGAGAGTAGTGTATTGAAACGTGTGATGAATGATGAACGCATCATCACATTAGATGATATGCCAGGTTGGGACAACTATAATGTGTCGGTAAAGAATATCTCGACTCAATCGTCAGTTGTCTATCCTACACGCATTCGTGATGGATTCTATATCACCCAGCCCGCATCTTCTGTGGTGGTTCGCTCCATCGATGGACGTTCGGTATATGAAACGGATCATGCTGGTGTTCAGTACGTCAATAGTGAGAAGTGGCCTAAGGGTACCTATCTGGTCGAAATTGATGGAATGACGGTGAAGGTGATAAAATTGTAGGGACGTGCCGTTCTGCTGTAGGGACGTGGCGTGCCGCGTCCGTGTTAGATGTTGCGTCCGTGTTAGATGCCGCATCGTATCTATATTGAATTTGTATAAACGGTGATATATAAAAAATAAATGTGATTCTATGTTGATACGTATTGAAAATGGAGGTGTTGAGGCTCAGATCCTCTTAGAGGTAGGAGGACGAATTGTCTCGTATAATAGAGTAGGTAGGCCGAATGTCTTGGAAAGTGATTCGTCATTGTGGTATGAAACGGACGCTCAGCGCCTGGTTCCGTCTCCTACGATGTTGGATTTTCGTGCGTATAACGGACATGAAGTATGGGTGGGTCCGCAGAGTCAATGGTGGAAGCAACAGTCTCTCAATCAAGAGAAGATTGAGTCGGATCTCTTTTGGCCACCGGATCCGTATATCAGTTTTGGCCGCTATGAGGTATTGACACAATCGCCTCAATCCATCACAATTTTGAGTGAACCTTCACCAATCAGTGGGTTGCAGTTGAAGAAAAGCATCAGTCTGAATGATAGGGGAGAACTCTTCTTTTTGGTCGAGGCGGAGAATATCCGTCAGACACCTGTGGCGTGGGACTTGTGGCTTATCACTCGTGTCAACGGACACAATGAGAACTTTGTGCCAGTTGCATCGCCCGACGATGTGTCGCTCGGAGAACCTTCCCATCCATGGCAAGGACGACCTACGTATAAGGTGGAGAAAGGCTATTTCTCCTTCACCCCCTTGCAAAAGGATCCTAACTTCGAGGAGTGTACAGGTAAGGCTTATATCAAAGCAACCAAGCCGGTTATCTATGCCCATTGCGGGGATGAATGGCTCACATTGGAGTTTGAGCACCATGATCCATCTACCCTTCATCCTGAGCAGGCAGAAATAGAACTCTATAACTTCGTTCATGCTGAGAAAGCAAAATCATTGCTCGAACTGGAGTATCATGCGCCATATAAGATACTGCAGCCTCGTGAAAAGATGTCCACTTGGTCTAGATGGAGATTGGGTGACGTACAACTATGAGCCCGCATGTCACGCTTTAACTGTGCGGGAACAATCCTTTGTGATCGAGAAGAAAAGGTCATGAAACACAAAATAATGAAATTTCAAGGATGAAGGTGACGGAAAAAATAATTGCCAAATTTGGTCGGTGTGAGAAAAAGATATATATTTACCGCCGATTTAACCAATAGTACATCATTGATATGTTTCTGAAGGGAAAAATACACTTATTGTAAATAGGGTAGTGTATTACATTGACAACAATCTATAAATTATATAACAAAAACATTTAAAAACATGAATAAAAACATTATTACGTCATTAGTGGTTGCGCTCATGTGCATAGGCATAGCAAATGCGCAATTGAACAAAAGTTCTTGTAAGTTCTTGGGTAACATCACCACGGGTAATCGAATACAGCCTGGTGTAAGCAATTTGAAATATGAGGAGATGTGGGACCAGCTCACTTGTGAGAATGAAACCAAATGGGGTGTGATCGTCAAGAGTAAAGTAAGCAGCGGACAAGAGGGCGTTCAAAAATGGGATTGGAGTACCGCTGATGCTCATTACAAATGGTGCAAAGACAATGGAGTCATGTTTAAATTCCACTGTCTCGTTTGGACCAGTCAATTCCCATCTTGTTTAAAAGGTGTGACAGGAGAGGAATTAAAAAAACAGGTTGGATACTGGATGGACGCTGTTGCCATCAAATATCCGGACTTGGCAATAATTGACGTTGTTAATGAAGCCATAAAGGGACATGCAGAAGGTGAGGATGGAGCGATGAACTTTAAAAACGCATTGAGTCAGGCGTTGGGCAACAGTAGTAACCCATACGACTACAAATGGATTGCAGAAGCATTCCGAATGGCTCGCGAGCGATTCCCGAATGCTGTGTTGATTTACAACGATTATAACACTCTTACTCATGATAGAGAGAAGTTTATAGACCTCGTTTCGTCATTGGTAAAACAAGGGGCTCCTATCGATGCATACGGACATCAAACCCATGATTTGGACGACTATTATAGTGGACAAAACTATGGTGGTAGCAACAGCATGAACGGATTTGCCGAAAATTTGAAAAATATCCACGATCAAATCACCAGCAAAGGTGGTAGAGAGTTGCAATGTTATATCACGGAGTATGATATCAACCAGACTAATGACAACACACAATTAACCATCATGCAGGGATCCTTCCCTGCCATGTGGGAGGCTGAATTTGTCTCTGGTATCACTATCTGGGGATACATAAGTGGTAGAACATGGAGAACCGGTACAGGTTTGATAAGTGGTCAAGGACAAGATCGTCCTAGCATGCAATGGTTGCGCAAATATATGGCATCTGATGATGCTAAAAGAGTAACGGCAAACTTCTGCGGTAAAGACGCTGGTGGTCCTGCAGGTCCATCTGTAGGCATTACAGCAAGTAAATCCACTATTCCTCTTGGTAAAAGCGTAGATTTTTCTATCGAACTGAAAAACTCTGAGAGTGGCATTAAAAGTATCACAATTTATGACGGAAACAGCAAGATCGGCGAGGGTGAAAGTTTCACCTGGACTCCAGAAAAAACTGGCAGTCACACCATCAATGTTGTTATTGTCACTAACAGCAACGAAGAAGTGAAAGGTTCTACAACAATCACGGTGCTTGAGCCAAACAAACCATACGGAGGAACAGCTGCAGTCATTCCAGGAAAAATCGAGGCTGAGGATTATGATGAAGGTGTATCAGGCATGGCTTACTACGATAAATCTGATGGTAATAAATGCGATGACTATACGAACGAATATAGAAAGGATGATGTTGACCTCAAGAAAATCTCAGGAGGTGTGGCAGTCGGTTCATTTGAGGGTGACGAGTGGTTGTCTTATACCGTCGATGTGCAAGCAGATGGCGAATACGATGTAACTCTACGCTTGGGTGAAGGGAACGATTCTGGTTCATTGTCAGTGGAGTTTGATGAATCAAATGTGAAATTCGACGTCAGTGTAAAAAAATTAGGTGATTGGGGTACATTTGAAGATGTAAAATTATCCAAAAAAGTTACGCTTAAGAAGGGTGTGCAGAACATGATCATCAAAAACACTGGAAGCTGGATAGATATAGACTGGATTAAGTTTGATGGAGAATTTGTTGGTCTTAATGAAGCCACCAGCTCATCTGTTACCATTGCTCCTAACCCTGCATCATCAGAGATCGTGATTTATGGTACAACTCCAACCAGTGTGGAAATCATCTCTACAACGGGTGCTGTGGTGAAGAAAGGCGAAGGAAACGTTATCTCTGTGGCTGATTTACAAGACGGTAACTACATCGTTCGTGTCGTTACAGAAAATGGCGTGTTTGTAAAGAAACTTGTTGTAGCAAAATAAGGATTCTATTCGAAGGCGAATATCGCCTTTGTGAATGATACGAAAATAGAGACGAATTTAATTCGCCTCTATTTTTTTATGAAATATTCTTTGTATTTTTGCACTCTAATCTAAAATGTGACTTCGTGAAGAAAGAAGATGATTTAATCGAAAACGTGTCTGAAGAGACGCAATGGATTGATGTCTATGGCGCAAGAGTCCATAATCTGAAGAATGTGGATGTCTCTATTCCTCGCTATAAGCTTGTGGTGATCACTGGTTTAAGTGGTAGTGGAAAGTCGTCTTTAGCTTTTGATACAATCTATGCTGAGGGACAACGTCGTTACATTGAAACGTTCTCTGCCTATGCCCGTAATTTCTTGGGCAGTTTGGAACGTCCTGATGTGGATAAGATCACAGGCCTCAGTCCTGTCATCTCGATTGAACAGAAAACAACCAATAAGAATCCCCGCTCTACAGTGGGGACCACTACCGAGATATATGATTTCTTCCGTCTCCTCTTCGCTCGTGCGGGCGAGGCTTACTCTTACGTTACGGGTGAGAAGATGGTCAAATATACGGAGGACCAGATTCTTGAACTGATAGAAAAAGAGTATCTTGGAGAAGCCGTCTTTCTGCTTGCTCCGGTGATTAATTCCCGTAAGGGTCACTATAAGGAACTGTTCGAACAGATTCGTCGAAAAGGATATCTCAATGTCCGTGTGGATGGTGAGATGAAGGAGATCGTTCACGGAATGAAGCTGGATCGTTATCGAAACCATACGATTGAGGTGGTGATAGATAAGTTGGTTATCTCACCTACGAATCAGCAGCGGGTGAGGGACTCTGTGCGGGTGGCGATGAAGCAGGGAAATGGTACCATCGTTATCTTGAAGAAGAAGGATGGTAAACTGCGTCATTTCAGTCGCCATCTGATGTGTCCTACATCAGGAATCTCTTATGCCGAACCAGCACCTCATAATTTCTCATTCAACTCACCTCATGGCAGTTGTCCTAAGTGTAAGGGACTCGGTGTGGTGAATGAGATGGATGTCACCAAGATCATTCCAGATGATTCAGTGAGCATCTACAACGGAGGAATCGTACCGTTGGGTAAATATAAGAAATCCTTGTTCTTCTGGCAGTTGGAAGCCATTGCCGAACGCTATGGCTTCTCGCTGAAGGATCCGATCTCCTCCATTCCAGAGGAGGCCTTGGACGTGGTGCTGAATGGTACCGATGAGCGTGTCTGCGTTAAGAACGAGGCAATTGGTTCCTCCAATATGACCTGTCTCTTCGAAGGCGTGGTGCATTATATTGAGATGCAGCAGGAGAGTGACGCGTCGGCTACGGCGCAGAAGTGGGCAGGACAGTTCAGTAAGCAGGTGGTCTGTCCGCTTTGCCATGGTGATCGTTTGAACAATGAAGCGTTGCATTATAAGATAGCAGGGAAGAACATTGCAGATCTCTCCCGTATGGATATTGCCGAGCTTTACGAATGGGTGGAGCAGGTGCCGAAGGAGATGTCGGAGAAGCAGTTTGCCATTGCGGAGTTGATTCTGAAAGAGATCAAGACCCGTCTGCAGTTCATGTTGGATGTGGGGTTGGATTATCTCTCGCTCAATCGCTCATCCGTCTCATTGTCGGGTGGTGAGAATCAACGTATTCGCTTGGCAACGCAGATCGGCTCGCAGTTGGTCAATGTGTTATATATCTTGGATGAACCGAGCATCGGTCTGCATCAGCGGGATAACATTCGGTTGATTTGTTCGTTGAAGCAGTTACGCGATATTGGTAACTCGGTCATCGTGGTGGAACACGATCAGGATATGATGCTTCAGGCGGATTATATTGTCGATATGGGACCGTTTGCCGGACGAAAAGGCGGTGAGGTGGTCTTTCAGGGAACACCGCAGGAGATGTTGAAGAAGAATACCATGACGGCTGATTACCTGAATGGACGTCGAGCCATTGAAGTGCCGAAGACAAAAAGGACAGGCAATGGTAAATCTATTGTGATCAAGGGAGCAAAGGGAAACAACCTGAAGAATGTGGATGTGGAGTTCCCACTGAATAAGCTAATCTGTATCACAGGTGTCTCAGGCAGTGGCAAATCGACTTTGATTAATGAGACGCTGCAACCTATTTTGAGCCAGCATTTCTATCATTCATTGCAGGATCCGTTGCCGTATGACTCAGTCTCAGGCATAGAATATGTAGATAAGGTGATTAATGTAGATCAGTCGCCAATTGGTCGAACACCGAGATCCAATCCGGCTACCTACACAGGATTGTTTGGTGATATACGTGAGTTGTTTGTCACCCTGCCGGAGGCCAAGATGAGGGGGTATAAACCGGGACGTTTCTCGTTCAATGTGAAGGGCGGTCGGTGTGAGACGTGTGGTGGGAATGGTTATAAGACGATTGAGATGAATTTTCTGCCGGATGTCTTAGTACCGTGTGAAGAGTGTCAAGGGAAACGCTATAACCGTGAGACGTTGGAGGTACGTTTCAAGGGTAAGTCCATCGCTGATGTGTTGGATATGACAATCAACATGGCGGTTGATTTCTTTGAAAATGTGCCGACGATATACCATAAGGTAAAGACATTACAGGAGATAGGGTTGGGGTATATCAAGTTGGGACAGCCTTCTACCACCTTGTCGGGCGGTGAGAGTCAGCGTATCAAGTTGGCCACCGAGTTGATGAAGAAGGAGACAGGTAATACTGTCTATATATTGGATGAACCTACCACCGGTTTGCATTTCGAGGATATTCGTATTCTGTTAGATGTCTTGAATCGATTAGTAGATCGCGGTAACACCGTGATTGTGATTGAACATAATTTAGATGTGATCAAGGTGGCCGATCATGTGATAGATATCGGTCCCGAGGGTGGCCGTGGTGGCGGACAAGTCGTAGCAGTCGGCACACCCGAAGAAATTGCCAGTCAGCCTGATAGCTATACCGGAAAATTCCTGAAGGATATGCTGTAGGGATGTTGCGTGCGGCGTCCGTTATTAATTTCAAAATACGCAATTCCCCTTGTAGTCGCACGGCCGTGCGTCTCTTCTCATAATTAAATCATACCACAAAATATGATGGTGTTGTTTTTGTATCACCCCCTGTTGGGGTTTCGGATGCGGCACGCCATGTCCGTACAGCATTGCCATGGGCATTTTTATTTTTTTTGTATCTTTGTGCCATGAAAAATTCTTCCCTGAAGAGATTTTCTACCATTGTTTAATTTTTAATAACCATTTTATGGCAAAGTACATCGATCTGAAGAGCGACTTCGGATTTAAGTTCTGCATGCAGGACGAAACGATTATGAAATCTTTCCTGAACGCCATTCTCGACGGCGACTGCGAGAAGATTACCAGTGTGAAATTTGAGAATGTGGAGTCACCCCGCCACACACGTGTGGGACGAGGCGTGATTTTTGATCTCCTCTGCACGACGGAGACGGGCGATCATATCCTCATCGAGATGCAGAACAGCACACAGCGGTTCTTCAAAACCCGTTCCAGTTTCTATGTTTATAACCTGATGCGGAGGAAGTTCAGGAAAGGGTTCCAGTGGTCGGAGATGCGGGAGGACATCTCACGGATCATGGGGATTTTCATTGTGGGCCGACCCAACATGGGGCTGGACAAGGTGCTGACCCGCACGGGTGAATGTGATTTGGATACAGGAAAAGAATTTTGGGACAGAATGCGAAAATATTTTGTATCTTTGCCCCACTTCGAGTTTGATAAGAAAGATATCACGACCCGAAATATATGGATTTATTTTTTCAAAAACCTAGGCAATATGGAATTTATAGACCCATCAGTATATGAGCGAGCCGACGAAGGATTACGTCAGCTGATCAAACGAGCCGAGGTGGGAGCCCTCAGCGAGAAGGAGTATGACCAGTACGAGGCCAGCATGAAACTCCTTGCCGACGAAATCGACATGGAGAAGCAGGGGTTTGAACGTGGTATGCAACAGGGTATGCAACAAGGCATGCAACAGGGTATGCAACAAAAAGCCCTCCAAGTTGCCAAAGAGATGAAACAAGATCATACTCCCATTGAGATTATTATGAAATACACTCATCTGACTCAAGACCAAATCGAAAAATTATAATCATTGGATTATGACAGAACGGAGCCGTGGATTTAATGTTCACGGCTCTATTTTTTTTGTTGGTCATTAGGGTGCATTGGACTATGTTTGTTTTGTTTTTTCAGACCTGTGTACAAACCACAGCGGACGCGGTACGCCACGTCCGTACAGACACACGTCCATCCCTTACGCATGTTTGCACCCCACATGTGTCCCCCCCCGTGTAATAATAGATTTGTAAGATTTGAATAGATTTGTGAAATTTCTCGCGTAGCGACTCAATTATATCATACCACAATCCTCCAGCCTTGCCAGGACTGGTGGCATCACATTGCGGAGGGGTGTCACGTTTTTGAATTGGCCCCACGGTATTGTCATGGGAACCCACAGACCCCAGGGCGTTGCCCGTGGGCTAAATTTGTCATGTCCTTTCAGACCTGCTGTTTTTCATCCCTATGATTGCATGGTTTTTAAAATTTCATTATTTTTGTTTTATGAAAAATTCTTCCTTGAAAGGTTTTTCTATCTGTATAACTATAAAAAATTTTACGAAT
>Ga0247610_10001375_pt1 | contig 30364 bp, 31 predicted proteins | sample 174DNAGHGhighgp2_FD_193483 | JGI IMG/M metagenome (GOLD analysis project Ga0247610, IMG submission 193483) | Sheep rumen microbial communities from Palmerston North, Manawatu-Wanganui, New Zealand - 1742 DNA GHGhigh gp2 | ecosystem: Host-associated > Mammals > Digestive system > Stomach > Rumen...
CTTCTGTCGGGCGGTATGCTATTAAAAAAATTGGTAATAAAGCGATAAACAAAATAGTTGAAAAAATAGATGAACCTTTTGCGGCTTTTAATCGTGAAATACTGAGTATTAAGCCTCTTAATGTTGGCGAAGATGAAGAAATGGCTTGTTATCGGCAATATCCAGACGATACCACTCGGTGCCGTGCTGTTGGAGATAGAATTAGAGAGGAATATCGTCGAACAGGGAAATATAATCCATATAGTAAAAAGAAATGAGAAATGTGGGCAATATTGAAAAATATTGCCTTTATGTTTTTTTGTGCTAATTTTGATTTGACGGAGTGAAGAATGCAGAGATTAAAAAAAGTTTGTTTATTTATTTTAGGGATAGTTTTTATTCCTGTTATTTTGGGAAAATTTTTATCTTGGATTGTCAGATGTGAAGATTATCGGGGAATAAATTTCTTTGAATTAGTATTTTTCTTGATATATGTTATTTTTCCTTTCTTGTATCGAGGAAAAGTTAAAGAGAAAATTCCTAATAAGTATTTGTTTTACCTTCTGCTTTATTTGCCGTTTGTGGTATTTTTTGTATGGATGTATTTATAATAGATTGGCTTTTATAATTTCTTTATAGCATTTTAGTGTGGCTTGATAATAATCTGGAGCGAGGAAAAGTTCGAGATTTATAGCATTGGTTTCACCATTACAAACGGCAGGCTTTTAAAAGTCTGCTTTTTCTTTTATTTTTCAAGCACTTATATGAGTTTTGATGTTTGTTTTTCAAAAGTGGTAGTTTGGGGAATTTTTACGAACCGATTGTGGTAAGTATATATTAAAATCAAGTGTTTAATGTGTTGTCAGTGATAATGATGAGCAGAAATCATATTGCAGCCGATGGTAAATCAATATTTTAATTGATTTCCAATATTTAAGGATTAACATAAATTATAATCAATATAAATGAATATTAAAGTGTGGAAGAATCTATGTATAAAGAATGATATATGAAATATACAAATTAAAAGAATTTTCGGACTATATTTTTTCAAAGTTAAATTTTCATTTAGTATATATAGTTTTAACATAGTCAAGGATGTAAAAATGCACAAACTAAATGTCCAAGAAAAATATTATAATATGCTGAAGCAGGCCACAAAAACAATTGAGTTGAGGCTACTTGATGATAAGCGAAAGAATATAAAAATAGGAGATGTTATTGAGTTTTCAAATAATTCTAATGCCAAGGACACTTTTTTAGCACAAGTTGTGAAATTATATCAGGCTGATAGTTTTGAGGCCTTATGTCATAAAATCGATTGTCGTCATGCCGGTTTTAACACTAATCAAGACCTCATGATGGTATTAGAAGAATTTTATTCGTTAGAACGTCAAAAAGAATTTGGTGTTATTGGTATTGAAGTAAAAAAAATTGATTAGCTCGTACACTGTGAGCAAAGCATCACCATTAAAATATAAAAGCACCCTAAAATGGGTGTTTTTATATTTTAAATGACGAAGTCAGAAGAGATTTGAACTTGTAAAGAGAGTTCGACTACAAGCGAAAGCGAGACGGAGTATCGCGGTCAACCAAAGGCTGATGAGCGCTCGTGCGACCGAATGAAATGAGGTCAATCTTGTTGGGATCACTAATTGCTGGCGGTTGGTGTAAAATCTGCCGCTTTTTTGGTAAGTTGTTGAAATAAATTTAAATTTCAGATTTTTTTTATAAATAGCTTGAAATTTGTAGCAGGTTTGATATAAATCGCACATATAATCTAAATATTATGCGTATGAATTTTTATGAAAAACCGCTTTCTGAACTCACAGATGAGGAATGGGAGCAAATTTGCATGAGGTGTGGAAAATGTTGCATGTGCAAGTATTCGGATGGTGATGTTATTCACTTTTCTAATCACATGTGTCAATTTTTTGATGTCAAAAAGGGAATATGTTCTTGTTATAGCAATCGTTTCGATGTTGCGGGAAATGAGTGTAAAAAGATTTCTATAGATTTATTGGAAAAATATTTGAATCTTTTGCCACCTTCTTGTGCTTATCGGTGTCTTTATGAAGGGCGTGGATTACCAAGTTACCATCCGCTATTAACCGGAGATCCTAAATCGGTAGAAAATGCAGGTCAAACAGTGAAATCGTTGCAGATTTTTTCAGAAAATGCGCAAAGTGATGCTGTTTTGAAACTTCTTAAGATAGCCGCTCGAAAACATTGGACAGAGGCTGAAATTATGCAAAAAGCTTCGGAAATATTTGAAAAGTTCAAGTTACGATGGCTTGAAACATATCCCATGTCTACTTAATAAAAGCTGGTTTTCTAACCGGCTTTTTTATATGCCTTCGGTCTTATAAGAACGGGCAAGTAATTCGCTCATGGCGTCTTTTAGAGAGATGCCTTTATATAAGATACGGTTAACCATTTCGCAGATTGGCATTTCTATACCTAAGTCTTGGGCGCGCTTTACAACTGCTTGGGCTGTATATATTCCTTCAACGGTACGAGTGTTTTCTTTTAATGGTTTTTCAGCAGAACCGCATATACCTATTTCTTTGCCAAAACTGAAATTTCTTGATTGAGTACAGCTGGCAGTCATGACTAAATCACCTAATCCGCACATCCCCATAATTGTTTGTAAATCACCACCTAAGGCTTTAGAAAAGCGTGCCATTTCGGATAAACCGCGAGTTATTAAAGCTGCCCTAGCACCATCGCCGAAGGTTGCTCCTTCGACAATACCGGAGGCAATAGCAATAACATTTTTGACACTTCCTCCGATTTGAGGCGCAATAATATCAGATGTCATATATGGGCGAAAGTATGGTGTACCAATGATTTCGGTAAGTTTTCTGGCAATCTCTTTTTCTTGACAGCCGATGGTGACGGAAACGAATTTTTTTTGTGCAATATCTGTGGCAAAACCCGGACCGGATAATACGGCAATAGTTGTTTCCGGTATTTCCTCTGCGGCTATTTCCGATAATAGTTTACCACTGTTTGCCTCGATACCTTTAGCACAAAATACAAGTATTGTTTCTTTTTTAATGTAAGGTTTTATTTTTTTTAATATTTCGCGAGTTGCTTGTGCGGTGGTTGTTAAAAGAACAGTATCTGTAAAATCAAATATTTCTTTTAGATTTGTTGTAGCTTTGATTTGGTTAGGGAGCGAAATCTCAGGTAAACTAAGTTTATTTGTATGATGTTGGTTTATAGAATCTACGATTTCCTTTGTTCTATCCCAGCACAGAACATCATTTTGTGCGCGTGTTGCTGTAAGAGCTAAGGCTGTTCCAAAAACGCCTGTTCCGATAATGCCGACATTTGCCATTCTATCCTCCCTATAACGTTTATGAGTGAATTTTAACTGTTGTTTTGATAAATACAAGTTTTAAATGGATTTTTCTATTTGTTTGGGTAGAATTAGAATGTTTTCTTAGGAGGAATGATATGAAAATTAGAAAATTTGAAGAAAAAGATTTAGAACAAGCAATCGAGCTTTGTCGGGAAATCAGAGAACATCATCGTGAAGTTTTGAACGGTTATTTCATGCCGTTAGACGATAATTTTGAAAAAAGAGCACTTTTAGCTTCTTTAAAAGATGAAAATTTGTTAGTTTGGGTGGCAGATAATGAAGGGGAAATTGTCGGCTTACTTATTTCAGAAAAAAGAATGTTGCCATATTTGGAACAACAATCTCGTGTTAATGTAGAAACTCTTGGTGTTAAGAAGAGCTTTCGCAAACAAGGGATTGGTAGAAAAATGATGGATGTTCTTTATGAATATTGTCAGGATAATGGGGTGGCAGAAATTAAGTTGGGTGTTTTTAATAAAAATACTTCGGCGTATAAATTTTATGAAAAATATGGTTTTAAACCTTTAGAACAGCGGATGAATTTATTTATCAAAGAGTAAGTGTGATGACAAAGTATCGTATTATCGGAAATATGACAGGAAATTCTATGGATGCTATTGATTTAGTTTTGACGGAATTTGATGGCGATAAAATGACAGATATTTGTTCTTATTCAAAACCGTATGCCACAGATATGCAACAAAGAATGGAAAATCTTCGCCGAAAAGTTTTTAATAAAACACGTGATGAAATAATATCGTTATCTGAATTTAAATCTATTCATGATGAATATGTCGGTGGTGTGGCAGATTGTGTCAATGAAATGTGTGCCAAATATGGGATTGATAAAAAAACAATACATGCCATAGGGTTTCATGGTAAAACATTAGATCATAATCCACCGTCTAAAGCTAAGGTAGATGGAACAGAAGCATATACACTGCAAATAGGTTCAGGGCAGATGTTAGCTGATTTAACGGATATTCCTGTCGTTTATGATTTTCGTTCAGATTGCATTATGGCGGGTTTTGACGGAGCGCCTTTAGTGCCGCCACATAATGCGCATATTTCAGCATCAGAAGGAGATGGATGCTATTATAATGGTGGCAATACATCTAATTTTGCTATAATTACTGACGGTGTGGCGCAAATTGGTGCTGATGCCGGTCCTTTTAATGAATATACTGATAGCTACATTCGGCAAAATACCGAAGAAGCTTTTGATAAAGACGGAACGTTTGGTAAAAAGGGAAAATTAGATGAAAAATTATTGCAGGTTTTATTTGATATAGGGCGGAAATATTATGAATTAGATTTGCCGAAGTCCGGCGATCCGGCGTATTATCATAAAGAGGAGATTTTTAATTATGTACGTGAAAATGATATTGAATTAAAAGATGCTGTTCGTACATTTGAATATTTTGCTGCGTATATTGCCGTGCAAGCATTGACATTGGTGCCTGAAAGTATTGTTATGCCACATCAGATGATTTTGTTTGGAGGCGGGTGGAAAAATCCAATTGTCAGTGAAAGTTTTAAGGAACTGTTAAGCGGTAAAGGTTTTCTATTGTCAGAACATAAAGAATCTTTCGCAAAGTTGCAAAGATGTTTTAAGAAAAATCCTATTGTTCGTTATTCTTGTTTTGGGGAATATATGGAAGCACGTTTGTTTGCCGATTTAGCACGCTACAAACTTGAAGGCCGGGCTTGGGAAATACCGGAAATTGTTAAGGTGGATAAAAAGGTTATTTGTGGAGTTGTAGCAACGCCAAAGAAAAAAGCTGATGTTTATGGAGATTGTATTAATAGAGCTGCGAAAGGGTGGCAAAAAACTTTTAGCTTTTAAAAGGTTTAATCCCCTAAGCCATATGGCGAAGGGGATTGAGGGTTAGTCGTCCAAGATAACGAATAGAATTAAGCTTAAGACGACGATAGCAGCTGTAACAGCAAATATCCAGCCGAATATTGGCTCCGACATTGCGATGTCTGTGCTTTTGATGAAGGCGATGTTTACTTTTTTCAGCCACCACATTACGACACCAACTCCTATAAGTTGTATGAACTGTGGTAACCCATAAATATATATGGGCATGTGTTCATCTTTCTTCATAGCATGATGGAACACGTTTCCCATGATAGCTCCTCCAATGAGGAAAAACAGAGACATGATGCACCATACCCAGTAATTGGGATGAGCTTCATAGAAATTAACACTTAGCCAGCCCCACAGACCAAGACCAACCAACATAATCAGATTGCTTGCGGCAATCATTAAGTCGCCATTGGCAACTTTAATAATGATAGTTTTCATAAGTTTATTGATTAATAATATTTTTATGAATTGAGTATATCATAAATTTAAGTGCTATGCAAGGTCTTTTTTGACAAAATTTTAGGAGAATAACAAATGATTGCTAAAAAAATTAAACCGTTTGCCATTGCACCTGCTGATGTGGGTTGCCGTAATCATATTTTAGGTGCTTTTCGGGCAATTGGAGAATTAAATGGACAAAAACTTAATCCGGATAATCTTTTTGTTTTGCCGGATGGCAGTCAGAGTTTTTTAGAGGTCAGAACGGCACTTGTCTATACCGGATTTAAGTCTTATAGAGAATTTACGGAGAAGTTGTTTGATTTGTTAGATGAATATTTGGCGCATAAAAAACAGATTCCGCAAGTTTTTATCACGGTTTATAACCCGACAGAGTCACATGAACCGGGGCGTAATGCCGATGTTCTTTGTCGTGCGGTTAAGGAATATTATAAAATACGTAATCTCGGTAAAGTTATGACAGTTGTTTTATCTTCCAGATATTATAAGTACCGCTATGTTGATTTAATCAATATCCCAAAGCACTTGATGACGTTTTCTTTAAGAATCCGTCTTATCCGTAATAAAAATTTGCGTAAAAAAGTTTTGATTACGATGGGCACTATTCATAATTTTACAATGCAAGCGGTGGTAGATAAATGTGATGATTTACAGGCAATAATGAAAAAATATGAAAAAGATGCAGATTTGGCTTCTATTATAAGTAAGTTAGATAATTTTAAGCATAAAGAAAAAAAGGTGGTCTTTTGCTTGGGTGGACGTGTGGAAGGATCTGAAATCGTTTTTGATATCAATTATGTACAGAAATTATATAGTGATGCGGAGAAATTAGTAGCAAGCGGCTATGGCGTTGTTTTTGTAAACGGACCGAGAACACCAAGTACTGTGACGGATTATCTTTATGAAAAAGCGTTGAAAAATGATAATATTGTTTTTCAAAATTGTAAGAGAATCGCACAAATTAAAGAGGATTATGCCCCGTCTGCATGGCGTATTTATTCCGGTCCGCATGAGGAAGAGTTTAGAAAACTTCAAAAATTAGGTAATATTTATCCGGGAGTTTTAGGCTTTGGTAATACGTTGGCCGTGCATACAATGGATTCATATTCTTCTTGCGAAACAGCAAGCGCTAAAATACCGACAGCGGTTAGTTGCAGAGGGTTATATATTGATCCTGCAATAAGGTATGATTGCCGAAATTTAGCACAATTGCTTTGTCCTAAATATGCGATTGATTTTGACGAGTTTGTCAGTATGGCATGTAATATGAAAATTGAGCCTAAAGATTTGAGACCGCGTCTATTGTCGAATCCGCTGAGAGTATTTGCAGAAACAGTAGTTAAGAGGCTCAATCAATTGGGGTAGTAGAATTTACTTTACAAAATTTGTCGGTTTGTTATACTTCCGTTACTTTTTGATTATTAGTATATATGTATGCATATAAAAGCGATCTTTGAAAGATTGGGCGCGCTTTTAGGGTAAGAAGAGCGATAATAGAGATACGTCAGATTTACGATTTTAACGGACTAAGTATTGTCTTAAAAAGGTTAACTTACGAATTCGGTATAAGCGAAAGCACAAAAGTATTACTAAACTAAGCGCGCTGTTATTAAAGAGAAGAGAGTTATTTGCCACGAGTGGCAAGATTACTCTCTTCTTTTTTGTTTTAATCCGGTGTAAACATATGGATTTCTTGACAAGGAAGAATCTTTTGCGTAGACTTTCTCTAAAATTTTGTGAAAGGGTTCAGATATGCAAGATGTTATTTTGACCGGTGACAGACCTACCGGTAAACTCCATTTAGGGCATTATGTCGGTTCTTTGAAACGCCGTGTGCAAATGCAAAATAGTGGAAAATATGATAAAATTTATATTATGATTGCCGATGCTCAGGCTTTAACTGATAATGCTGATGATATTAATAAGGTTCGGAGTAATATTTCTAATGTAGCGTTGGATTATCTTTCTGCCGGATTAGACCCTAAAAAATCTACAATTTTTATTCAATCGCAAATACCTGAGTTGTGCGAACTTTCTTTTTATTATATGAATTTGGTGACAGTTTCTCGTTTGCAACGCAATCCCACGGTTAAAAACGAAATACAATTACGTGGTTTTAAACAAAGCATACCGACGGGTTTTTTCTGTTATCCGATTAGTCAGGCTGCTGATATTACAGCATTTAAGGCAAACCTTGTACCGGTTGGAGAAGATCAGTTGCCAATGTTAGAGCAAGCCAGAGAAATTGTGCGTTCTTTTAATACTATGTATAGTGAGGTATTAGTTGAACCGGAAGCGGTTTTGCCGGACAATGCTCTTTGTTCGCGTTTACCGGGACTTGACGGGGCGGCAAAAATGAGCAAATCTCTTGGGAATTGTATCTATTTAGCTGATAGCGCCAGTGATATAAAGAAAAAAGTGCAGAGTATGTTTACCGATCCTACACACTTGCATGTGGAGGATCCGGGGCATACGGAGAATAATGCAGTATTTACATATCTAGACGCTTTTTGTAAAGATGAGCATTTTGCAGAATTTCTGCCGGCGTATGCTAATCTTGATGAATTGAAAGCACACTATCGCCGCGGAGGTCTTGGAGATGGTACGGTTAAAAAGTTTTTAACGGCAATTTTGCAAGCAGAATTAGAGCCTATTCGTATTCGTCGTGAAGAGTATGCAAAGGATTTAGGTGAAGTGTTTAATATGCTTAAAATTGGAAGTGAAAAAGCCGAAGCAGTAGCGGCACAGACACTTGATGAAGTTAAAACGGCAATGGGTATTAATTATTTTAAGGGTAATGCTTTAAAATAAAGGAGGTTTTATGGCTGAAGAAGCTCTAAATGTTCCGTTTTCTCCGATTTTGATTATGGAATTTGTGAGGCAAGTGACCATAAATCGTTTTTTAAATAGTGATACGATGGATATGGTTGTGCAATTTAAGTTGCCTAAAATCTACTATGAAGAAATAAAGGCATTTCCACTGAAAGCTCAGACTATTCATTTGGATATTAAGTATGATGCCAATGCAGAAATTTTAACTGTTAAGGCAGATGAGATTGTATTGCAGCATTTTAGAGAGCAAAAATCTTTAGTTGAAATTGCCGGTAAATATGAGGCGCAATATGCAGAGCGTTATAAAAATTTTATAGAGGTTATAGGATAATGCTTGAAAAATATGAGTTTTTCGGAAAACAAAAAGGGAAGAATTTACTTGTTTTAGCAGCTATTCATGGTAATGAAACAGCTGGAACAAATGCTATCAGACGTCTGTTGTCAGAATTTAGAGAACATAAAATAGAATTGGTTTCCGGTAGATTAACTCTTGTCCCTGTTTGTAATCCAAAGGCTTATGAGAAGGATGTTCGACAAATTGATGAAAATTTAAATCGTGTTATAAAAATACATCAAAAGCCACAAACTTATGAGCAAGAAGTTGCTAATGAGGTTTGTTCTTTAATTGCACAAGCGGATGTGATGCTTGATTTGCACTCCACTCACTGTGAGGGCGATGTTCCTTTTATTATTTGTGATTATTCTGATGCAATAAATGAAAAATTTATGAATACTTTGCCTGTAAGTTATATTCTGTATGGGTGGCCAGATGTTTATGCTCATCAAAAAAATATAGAAGATTGCTGTACTGAACATTATGCTCATATATGTGGATGCAGCGGTATAACGCTTGAGTGTGGTTATCATAAATCAGAAGGGGCTATTGAGGTGGCTTATCAGGCTATTATTAGTACGATGTCTGTTTTGGGTATGATAGAGCCTCGTCAATTAAATAATAGTCTTATAAAAAAGAAAATATTGATAAAAGACTATGTTATTAAGCGTAAAGAAGGGCATTTGTTTAAAGAATACAAACATTTAGACAGAGTGCAAAAAGGGGAAACTATTGCTCAATATATAGACGGTGAAACTCTTTGCGCAGATAGAGAAGGGTATATTTTATTACCAAACTCAAATGCAAATATTGGAGCAGAGTGGTATTATTTAGGGCAAGATTTTTCGTCTTGAAATAATATCTTTAGACAACTTCTCTTAGCGTTTTTTGTTTTCTTCTTAGCATAAAATTCTTTTCTTGCTCTAAAGGATGCCAAATGAGTTTGAAATCTCCATTTTCAATTTGTAAATCTGTTCCGACCCATCCCTCGTTAGATAGTTTTTGTAATTTGTTAAATAATATAGGTATCTGGTTATGAATATTTTTTCCTAATGGTAAGGCATAAGTTTTATTGAAGTTGACTTTGAGTGAATCGTTTCCATCAAGTCTTTTTTGGAGATAAATAACTTTTGCATTATCATCGGGGTCATAGCCAACTTTTGTAATTTGCATACCATATTTTAGAGCATTTATCCAACTTGCAGGGTTGTCTGCGGCAATTTGAGAAATAGCTATTTCTCTTCCATTTATAATTGAGGTTTCTTCACGAATGCGTAACATCCTTTTCATTAGGCCTCTTCCCCTATATTTTGGGTCAACAAGCACAGCTTTATATACAGCTAGTTTAGAATTAGGAACATCGCTTAAAAATTCAGGAATTTCTCTTGTTTCGTTATCTTTTGGTAAAGATAAAATAGATTGTGATACAAGTTGTTCTCCGTCATATAAACCAAAAACAAACATTGAATCACTTTTAAGAGCATTAAGAAAGTCACTTGCAGTGCGGTGTAAAATAAAATGCTGCTCGTCTTCCTTAAAGCCTGAAATAATTTTATCTTGCAAATCAATTAGGCTTTTTAAATCTGTAATATCTAGTTTTTTTAGAGTTAATTCTGTATTATCCATGTTGTGCTCCGTAGAAATAAAAGAAACGTATATATAACATTAAATTTCGTGTTTTAAAGTAATTATGATTTAAAGCACGAAACGTCGTCGTATATTTCTATATTTTGAGCAATTACTAGTACACATGGTTAGGTTCTTCATATTTTTTTTTACAACTTTGCTTGAGTTTACTGTTAAATTTTCAATTGTCAAATAAAAATCATACTGTAAAATACGGCGAAAGAAAGGGAAAAATATGTCTGAAGTTGTAAAGTTATGCCAAAAGTTGATTCGCTTTTCAAGTTATGATGGCCAAGTTGAAGATATTATGTCTTTTTTGCAGGAATATTTTAATCAATATCATTTTGATACGAGTTTAATGCGATATAAGGCAAATAGTGGACATTCTATTCCTAACCTTTATGCTAGTTATGGCAAAGGAGAACCGCATCTTTTGTTTGTTGGGCATGTTGATGTTGTTCCAGCTGGCACGCTTTTTAATTGGAAGCATCCTCCGTTTGATGCTGTTATTGATGATGATGTTCTTTATGGGCGCGGAGTTGCTGATATGAAAGGGGGCTTGGCTTGTTTTATAAGGGCTTGTGTGGATTTTATTGCAGATAAAAATTTTAAAGGAAAAATCACTTTTATTATTTCTGGTGATGAAGAAGAGCCCATTGTTGAGGGGACAAATCAAATATTGAAAAAATTACATCAAGACGGTGAAGTGTTTGATTTTGCGCTTGTCGGAGAACCTTCTAATCCTAAAACGATGGGTGATGAAATAAAAATTGGTAGAAAAGGGGACATGGTTTTAAAAATATCTTCTTATGGTCAACAAGGTCATACCGCTTATACAGAAAGTCCGAGTAATCCTATTTTTAATCTTATAAACCTTTTATACAGTATGCAAAACGATAAACTTGATGAGGGTAATTCTTATTTTAACCCATCATTTATGCATGTAACGACGTTTGATGTTGGAAATTCAGCTTCTAACGTTGTTCCAGCTGAAGCCAAAGCAGCTGTTGATGTTCGTTTTAATTCTGAGCAATCGTTTGAAAGTATTGAAAAATGGTTGGATAAGCATATTCAAAAAGTTTATGGAAATTTTAAGGTAGAAAAAGAATATATTGGTAATTCTTTTCTTAGCGCGATTGATGATAATATTCAATGTCTAAGAAATATTGTAAAAAAACATACAGGGAAAACTCCCATCTATTCAACTGCAGGCGGAACCTCTGATGCTCGCTATGTTAGTCAATATTGCACTGTTGCAGAATATGGGCTAACTAATGCAACTATTCACAAAGTTAATGAATGTGAAAAGGTTAAAAATATTGAATTACTATATAAAATTTATCAAGATTTTTTATGTGCGTTTTTTATAAAATAAATAAAGCTGCCCGATAAATCGAACAGCTTTATTGTTTATTTACTCGGTGCTACCTCTATAACAAAACCTTCTGCTTCAGCACTTGATGAAGGTTGAGCGTTTTGTTGAGCAGCGTTTGATTTTGGTATAGGGTGAGGATTGTGTACAAAATGGTGATTATAGTGATAAAAATCGTATGGATATTTAGTACTACAATTCCCAACCATTATTCCTGCTATGAACGATAAAATCATTAAAACCAATAACATAAATATTTTTTTGCAATGGCAACATTCACAGCTTTCGTGTTCACATTCTTTATTTTCCATATCATGACCTTTCTTATGTATTAACATTTTTTCTCCTCTCTTTTGCGGATGCTTGTTATATAAATATGAATTATATTTTTTCTAGGGTTTTGGTGATATTTTATTTGCAAAAAATAAATAAAAAAATTAAATTGAAGAGGAAAAGAGGTGTTATGTTAAAAGTTTTTCAACGATTTTTTAGTTTGTTTTCACGTTTTTGGGATTGCGTCTTAGAGCTATTAAAATGGCCTGTGGCTATGGCTTCTATATTTTTGTTACCAGCGCTTATTCAGGCATTCCATTACTTTTCTTTAGACAATATGCGTTTTTTTGTTTTTTTGGCAGGAGCATTTATTTATTTAGCCTTAAAAATTGTGGCCGCTGCGCGTTCTAATATTTCTATGCAAATTTTGGCGCATGAATTTACGCATATCTTTTTTGCATTATTGACATTTCATAAAGTTGTTCATATTCATCTTAATTTTGATGAATCAGGCGGAGCAATGGGGTTTAAGGGGAAAGGAAATTGGCTTATTGTGATTTCGCCATATTTTTTTCCATTGTTTTTGTTTTTTATGATATTGGCAATTACCTTTTTCTCTCAAAAATTACCCAATGGGTATTGGGTAAATGGAATTCTAGGATATTTCTTTGCTTATCATGTGGAAAGTGTGGCAGTGCAAATTCATGGTGAACAGCCTGATTTTAAGGAAGTAGGTTTTCCGTTTTGTTGGATGTTTTTGCCGACAGCAAATCTTTTTGTATTTGCTGTTATTTTAGTATTTAATAATGGTGGCTGGCAGCTTGTTGAAAAGTACCTGTCTTTGCTTTATAAGCTAAATATTGATAATATAACATTGATTTTGAGTTATTTTACCAAGTAAGGGTACATTTTGATTTACTAGAGGATAATTTTGCTTTTATACCAAGGGGTATGATATGACGAGCCGGGATATGTCCGTATGCAAAATCAGTTACAACCGGTATGTTTAAATCTTTTATAAAATCATTAATGCAGTCCTCAACTGTTCCATCTTCCTTATCAATTATAGGACAATCAGTAAAAGCTCCAAAAATGATTCCTTTTAACTTATTAAAGTTTTTTTGTTGTTTTATTTGGTTAAGCATCAAGTCTATTTTGTAGGTTTTTTCTTCGGTATCTTCTAAAATCAAAATTTTATCTTTTAAATCAGGGAAGTATGGTGTTCCACAGAGGTACAGCAGGACACTTAAACATCCACCAATGATTTTGCCTTCGGCAGATCCGTCTATTAGACAATGCCCAGATATTGCCTGGTGTTTATTTTCAAATAGTGCATTTTTTAGTGAGTCATCGGTTAATTTATTAATATTTTTGCCATTTAGGTCATAAATTGGTAAAAATCCGGTTAGTGACGGGTTTTTTGTTTGTGTAATAAGGGCATTTTGCAGAGCTGTGGAATCACTTAGACCGATGATGGGTTTAGGGTTATTTTTTATGGTGTTGTAATCTAAGTAAGGTAATAAGCGTGTTGCGCCGGCGCCGCCACGTAAGCAAAATAGAGCTTTAATCTCCGAATTTGCAAATAATTTATTGATAGTGGTTGCGCGTTCTATGTCGTTTCCGGCCATATAACGATAATTATGTTGCAAGTTATCTGCTAATATGGGGGTTAATCCTAATTTTTTGAAATAAGCAAGAGATGGTTCTAGGGATTTATCTTTTAGCCCGACAGAAGGAGCAATGATGCCGATTTTATCACCTTTTTTTAAGAAACTCATTTTAATTTCTCCAATATTTCATATCCCATATCTGTAATAGAGTTATCTCTTGCACCCATTAATATGATGCGATCTTTTGGTTGGGCTGTTTCTAAAATATTTTGTTTTAATTCATCGCGTGTGGTAAAATAACGAGCATCAACATTATGTCTTCTGGCGTAATTTACTAAGTCCAAAGATGATATATCGCGTTTGACTGTACCACCAGCAAAAAAGATTTCCGGTAACATTAAAATATCTTCATTTGACATGTATTCTATAAAAGAGTCCATAATTTCTTTACCCATTAATCGCATTGGTGAAAAACCATGAGGTTGAAACATGATAATTAATCGGCCTGGGTAATTTTTTAGAGCAGACATGGAACCGGCTACTTTATCCGGATTATGCGCAAAATCATCAATAACAGTAATATTATTCGTGTTGCCTAATACTTCTAATCGGCGTTTTGTTCCTAGGAATGTTTCTAATATTTGACAAGCCTGTTCAGGGGCTATATTTAATAGCGAACAGCATGCAACGGCACACATTGCATTGGCAACATTGAATGCGCCGATAAGCTTTAGGGTATATTCTTTATTGCGGAAAGTATATTTTGTTCCATTCGGTACAGGTGTAATGTTCTCAGCGAAAAAGTCTGCGTTGGAATCTTTGATACCAAAGGTGACAGTATGAGGGTTTTGATTTAGTATTTCTTTGCTATTAATGCAGTCTTTGTTTAATACAGCTCCAAATTTAGCTCTTTTAGCAAAATCACCAAAGAGTTGTTGCAGTTCTTCAATTGGCTTATGGTCAAGAGTAATGTTATTTATCACAGAGATATAAGGTGTGTATTTTTCTATGGATCCATCGCTTTCATCTGCTTCTATGACACAGTATTCTCCGTTGTTTAGAATAACATTCGGGATACCTTTTTGGTTTTCATAATTTTTTAAGAGGGCGCCATTAATCACTAAAGGTTTTTTATCGGCTTTATCTAGAATATAACCAATCATAGCGGTAATGGTTGATTTTCCACTGGTACCTCCGACAGCAATATTATATTCGTATGAAGCAAATATCTCAGCGAGTAAGTCTGAGCGATGTTTAATAGGAATATTTAATTCTTTGGCGCGTTTAATATCAGGAATTGTGTCTTCTACAGCGGTAGAGGCATATAATACATCAAAATCTTTATCAAGCATGGAGCCATCTTGCGGGAAAATTTTGATACCGATATCAGTTAGAGCTTGTTTGTTTCGCTCATCTTTTCCTTGGTCAAAACTTCTATCAGAGCCATAAACATCGTTATTTTTATATTTGAGTACTTGTGCGAGAGCACTCATTCCACTGCCGGATACGGCGCAAAAACCTACTTTTGCCATAGTAAATGTCCTTAAAATTATAAAATTTATACTATTTCAGTTTTACTATGAAATAGTTAAATTTTTTATAAAAAAAGCTTGAACAGTGTTCATTTTTGATTTAGTTTAGCCTATGTTTATTAGATAAATAAGGTTATTGATATGCTGAAAGCAAAAGAAGAGATTAGAGATGATTTGATTTTTAAGGCACGAGAAGTTCTTAAAAATAAAGGGTTAGAGTTTTTGACAGCTAGAAAACTTGCAGATTATTCAGGTTATTCGGTTGGAACAATCTATAATCAATTTAAAAGTATGGATAATCTTATTATGCTGGAAAATTGCCAGACTTTAGATGAATTGTATGATACGTTAAAAAAAGTAGAACAAAGCTCAGATGCCTATAAAAATCTGAATTATTTAGCAGACAAGTTTGTAGATTTTGTTTTGAAAAATAAGAGTTTATGGTTTACTTTATATAATTTCCATTTCACCAATACTATAGAACATTATGAGCTCTTCTATTTAAGAAGAATCGCTAAAATTACAAAGTTGCTAGAGCATAATTTGCGCAAGTTGTTTGTGCGGATTTCCGCTAATGAAAGAGGTGTTTCAGCGGAAGTCTTGAATGTAACAATGTTTGCTTTAAGTTCTCTCTTAACTACAGATAAAGAATTTGTTCGATTGGAAAAAAAGTACGTTGTGCAAATTTTGTTTAATACTTATTTGGCAGGTATGACGTATTTGCAGAAAAAATAAGTAGGATTAGATATTTTCCTCTAATTCAGTTACGATTTTCTTGGTAATTTCTTTGGCATCGCCTAAAAGCATTAGAGTATTATCGGCGTAAAAAAGCGGATTGTCTATGCCGGAATATCCCGGACCAAGGGAACGTTTGACGAAGAGTATTCTTTTTGCTCTTTCTACTTCCAGTATAGGCATTTTATATATTGGGCTGTTTTTTTCTGTTTTTGCAAGGGGGTTTGTGATATCATTTGCGCCAATGATATAAACGACATCAGTAGTTTGAAATTCTTGATTAATATCTTTTAATTCAAATACATCGTCAGGGTTTATGTTGGCTTCTGCTAATAAAACATTCATGTGTCCGGGCATACGTCCGGCTACGGGATGGATGGCAAATTTGGTGATAACGTTATAATTATTTTTTAATATTCTGACCATATTAGCCAGTTCGTTTTGTGCTCCGGCGGCAGCCATACCAAAGCCAGGTATGATAATCACTTTTGTTGCGTTTTCCATTAAAAACGCGGCATCGCGCGGTGTGCCTATATGATATGTTTTAATTTGTTCTTGATTGTTTTTATCAAATTCTTTGAAAGGCGTAAAAAGGACTTTTAATAAATTGCGATTCATTGCTTTAGTCATAATATATGATAATATTGTTCCGCTTGCACCTATAATTGTCCCAGTGATAATCATTAATGTATTATTTAAGCTAAATCCGACCATTACGGTGCTCCAGCCGGAGAATGAGTTTAATATGGAAATGATAATGGCCATGTCTGCCCCACCAATGGGTAGAATGAAGAAGAAACCTAATAAACAGCAAAGTATAGCGAATCCTAGAACATATTGTAAATCGGCAGAATACGCATAGATGGCGCTTACTGCCGTTGTAATTAGAATAATAAAACAAGAGGCTCGAATTGATTTGTTATCTAAAGGTAATTTATTGTAGTTTAATTTTAGGAATGCCGCTATGGAACCACTGAAAGTGGTAAAACCTATAAAAATGATAATTATACTGAGCCATATCGGGTGATTTGTTGCACTAATTTCGATTATGCCGATAATACCGGCAGACAATCCGCCCAATCCATTTAAGAGTGCTACCATTTGAGGTAAATCAGATATTTTTATTCTTTTTGCTGTAATGATGCCTATAATGGCGCCACAAGCTAGCGATAAAATAGCAAACGGTAAATATTGATAAGGTAGATGATAGAAACTGATGAAAATAGCCAGACACATTGCAATCATTGCCCATAAGTTTCCTTTATAGGCTTTTCTTGGTTCGGATAACGCGTTGATTGCTAAAATAAATAGGGCATAGATAAATGGAAAAAAATGGCTATTCATTGTCTTTATCCTTTATTTTAAACATATCTAGCATTCGTAGAGAGACGTAAAAACCACCGAAAATATTTAAGGAAGCGAAAAATATAGCACTGTATAATAAGTAAATTTCAATACTTCCGGATATTTCATTGAATGCTTGTATTGCGCCTAGTATGACAATACCTGAGATGGCGTTCGTCACGCTCATTAAAGATGCGTGGAGTATCGGAGATACATGCCAAATGGCAAAATATCCTATAAAGCAAGAGAGGAGAAAGATATTTAATAAATCCATTATTTCTGCTCCTTTGGATGATGTTTAGAATATAACATAGGTTCTATTTCTTTTAATGAAAGATTTAATTGTTTATGAGGTAAACAAATTAAATTAATAAGATTTAGCATGTTGTTTGCCCATAATTTTGATGCGGTGATTGGTGCCAAACGTTCAAAATAAGGGTTGCGATGAAAGATATATGTATCTGTTTTTATGTAATCTTTCTTTATTTCAATGTTATTAGGTGTTGTATCTATAATGATGGCGTTGTTTGAAATAGAAGATAAATGTGCATGGCTGAGGATAGGAGGTGCTTTTTTATTTGCAGACGATACGGCGCTTAGAATAAAGTCTTTATTTCTTAATTTATTTATAAACTCTTCTGGAGAAGAGATTAAAAAGAAATCTGCGCCAACGGAATTTGCCAATTCTCTATTTTTTTCATTAATGTCTGCTAGAGTTGTGCGGCAACCTATGCGTTTAAAAACAGAAGCAGCTTGTAAACCAGTTAAGCTGGCACCGATAATTAAAGCTTTTGCTGCAGTAATTGATGCGGCGGCAGTTGTTAATTGCGGAGCAATACGGGGTGAAATTGATAAGGCATATAAGGCAGCCATATATCCTCGTACGGTACTTTGTGAACTTAATATATCTATGTTTTGGGTGTTAGATATTCGTGGTACTAATTCCAGACGCAATATTTTACATTTGGTATTAATTTTTGAAAGATTAGTGTGGCTAAAATCTGCAATGACCAGTTGATTTTTATTTAAATTTTTCAATATATGTTGATTTGGTGGTTGGATTTGTAAAATAATTTGACTTGTTTTGAATATCTTTTGTTTATTTTCAATGAGTTTTGCTCCAACTGATAAATAGTCATCATTTTTGTATTCGGCAGAGGCGCCATAGTCTTTTTCTATAAGAATGGTGTGTCCTGCGAGGGTAAGCTGTTTTACTACATCAGGAGTTAAGGCAATTCTCGTTTCTTTACTGCTTTCTTCTTTTGTGGTGCCGATAATCATAAAAAAACCTTTTTTTAACATTTGTGCTTCTATACTTGAGAAGTTATATATATCTGACGGAATGAATATCAATGTTTGAATATTTAAAACTTTTTGGTTCTTTTTTTAAGGTCGGCCTGTTTACATTTGGTGGTGGGGCGGCAATGATACCTTTTTTCCGTTCGGAGTTAATTGAAAAAAATAAATATATTACAGAAACGGAATTGATGGATTATTATGCACTCGGTCAGTGTACTCCTGGGATTATAGCAGTTAATGTGGCTACGTTTACAGGGTTTAAGATAAAAGGAATAAGAGGTGCTTGCTTAGCAACATTCGCAATTGTTTTGCCGTCTTTGATTATTATTATGCTTATAGCCGGGGTATTACAAATGTTGTCAGGGAATGCAATTGTTTCGCATGTTTTTGCAGGCATCAGGATTGGTGTTGCGGCTCTCGTTTTTAATGAAGTTATTAAACTGTTTCAAAGAAATGTGGTTTCGGTTTATCAAAAATGCATTTTTATCGGGATTGTTGCTATTTTGTTTATTTTTCATATTTCTCCAATTACAGCAATTTTATTGGCAGCCATCTTGGGCTGTATTCATTTTATGAAAGAGCAAAAGCGATGATATTAGGTCTTCTATTTTATGAATTTTTTAAAATTGGGCTGTTTGCAGTTGGCGGTGGACTTGTAACAATACCGTTTTTGTTTGAATTAACTAATAAATATGATTGGTTTACGGCGCATGAACTTACAGATATGATTGCTGTTTCACAATCAACTCCCGGTCCAATCGGGATAAATATGGCAACTTATGCCGGTTTTAAGACAGCTGGTATTAGTGGTGGTCTTTTAGCGACTCTTGGTCTCGTATTACCCTCGCTCATTATTGTGATTATTGTTTCAAAATTGTTGAAATCTTGTAAACAGAATAGCTTAGTTTGTGATATTATGACAGCTATTCGTCCGGCAGGTATTGCGTTGATTTTTCAGGCAAGCGTTACACTTTTAAAATTAAGTATTACAGACTATCTTTCGGTTGTTTTATGTGGTGCTTTTTTCTTTTTAATTTATTTTTATAAAAAGAATCCGCTTTTTTATATTATTCTTTCGGCTATTGTAGGTGTAATTTTAGAACTTTGAGGGTTTTATGAGTAAGAGAAATTTAGTTAAAAATATCGTTTGGGCAGCTTTTAGCACTATTCATGTTTTTTGTTGGATTGTGGCATACTTTTCCTTATTTATTGCTATTTTTATTCATTATGCGTGGGGTAATGTAGATTTAACGCAGTTATTGTTTTTTGCGCAAACAGATTTGGAAGGTACGGATGCGATTTTGTGTATTCAGGCTATGGTTGTATGTGTTTTACTGCCCATTGTAATGACTGTTTTTACGATTATCATCTGGAGATATGCTATTAAGGTAAAAAATAAAAAGGCATATGCTTTGTTGATTTATTTTGATTTAATTTTATTTAGTACATCATTTTATGCCGTTATTCAAAAGTTTATGCCTTATGTTGATTTTAGTAAAACTAATTTTTATGAGCAGAGATATGTAAATATTAATTATCCGGAGCAAAAATATCGTAGGAATGTAATACTTTTGTTTGGTGAATCTTTCGAAACAAAACATGCTTCTTTGCCTGAAGAAAATTTGAGAGTTCAAGATGATGATGCTATAAAATTCGATGATTTAACAGAAGGTTATGCTCAGAGATGGACGCATGGGGCATTATTTTCTTCATTTACGGGGGTACACATTCATTATCTTTCAGAATATATCTTGCATGCGTTTTCTGATAAATTGAGATTGTGGAGTTACGATCCGGAGCAAAATATATTATTATCTAATAAAGTAGGGAGAAATTTCGATTTTGATTTGCCTAATATGCGGTTTTTGAGCGATATTTTGCACTATAATGGCTATCAAACATTGTTTGTTAAAGGTGGTTCAATATATTTTGCCGGGACAAAACGTTTTTTGGAAAATCATGGCTTTGATCCGGAAAATGTGTATGGATATGAGAGTTTTGAAGAATGGAAAGATTTTGTTAAAACCAAAAAATGGTGGGGTGTAGATGATAAAACAATGCTTCAGATGTTTAAGGAAAAAATTACTTCATTAGATAAAAATAAACCATTTTTTGCGGTAGGGTTTACGCTTGATTTTCATGCAGGGGCAAATCCGTTGTTTCAAAAGAAAGCAGATATGCTAAAATCTAATATTATTAATATTAATGATTTTATCAGTTGGTTTAAGAAACAAGATTTTTATGAAAATACAACTTTGATAATTTTAGGAGATCATAAAAGGATGGGACGAGGTGTATATCCCGGTGGCGGTATTTATAATGCCTTTTTCAATTTACCAAAGGAATTACTTGAGAATCTCAATACTCACCGAACATTTAATCAAATTGATATGTTTCCTACATTACTGGAAATCATGGGATTTGAGCTGCCTGATCATCAAGCCGGTATGGGTACTTCTATTTTTTCTTCTAAAAGAACATTGGCAGAAGAGTATTCTTATTCTGAGCAAATGAAAATTTTTACTAAGGTTGATGATTTTTATAAAAAACTGTGGTCAAAAGAGATATTTTTGCATTGAATTTTGAAATAGTTTTTTTGCATAAGTACTTGCTATTTAAATTTTTTTTGTTATAAGAGGGATAAATTTATATCGGTTTTTATGCCTTTAACATTGTTTAGAGGCTTTTTTTGAGGAATAAACATAAAATGAGTATTAGAAATATTGCCATTATTGCTCACGTTGACCATGGCAAAACGACTTTAGTTGATGGACTTTTGCGTCAAAGTGGTACTTTTAGAGATAATCAGAAAATTGCCGAATGTGTTATGGATAGTAATGATTTAGAGCGTGAGCGTGGAATTACAATTCTTTCAAAATGTACATCTGTTTCTTGGAATGGTACTAACATTAATATTGTAGATACTCCGGGACACGCTGATTTTGGTGGCGAAGTTGAACGCATTTTGTCGATGGTTGACGGTGTTGTTTTGTTGGTGGATTCTTCTGAAGGACCCATGCCGCAAACTAAATTTGTACTTGGTAAAGCTTTAAAAATAGGTTTAAAACCGATAGTTGTTATTAATAAAGCTGATAAAGCTGATGCACGTCCGGATGAAGTATTAAATGAAATCTTTGATTTGTTTGTCAGTCTTGATGCAAATGATGAGCAACTTGATTTTCCGGTGCTTTATGCTTCCGGTCGTAATGGTTGGGCGGTTAAAGAATTAACTGATGAAAAGAAAGATTTAACACCTTTATTTGAATTGATATTATCTTATGTTCCGGAACCGGAATGTGATTTAGAAAAGCCATTTTCCATGTTGGCTACGACATTGGAAGCTGATAAATTTGTCGGGCGTATTTTAACCGGAAAAATTCATAGCGGTACCTTAAAAGTTAATGATGCAGTTAAGGTTATTAATAAAGATGGTGAAGTTGAACGTACACGTATTACTAAAATCATGGCCTATAAGGGTTTGGAACGCGTTGCGCTGAATGAAGCCCATGCAGGAGATATTGTGGCTGTTGCCGGCGTGGTTAAAGGAACTGTGGCAGATACAATTTGTGCTATGGATGTAACAGACTATATTAAAGCTCAACCAATTGATCCGCCAACATTGGCTATGACTTTCTGTGTTAATGATTCTCCGCTTGCCGGTCGTGAAGGTGATAAAGTTACCTCTCGTATGATTTGGGATAGGCTGGAAAAAGAAGCAGAATGCAATATTGCACTTAAAATTTCTCGTACAGATACAACTGATGCCTTTGAAGTTGCCGGTCGCGGTGAGCTTCAGTTGGGTGTTTTGATTGAAACTATGCGACGTGAAGGTTTTGAGCTTTCTATTTCTCGTCCGAGAGTTTTGTTTCATAAAGATGAAAATGGAAATATTTTGGAGCCGGTTGAAGAGGTTGTTGTGGATGTTGATGAGGAGTTTTCCGGTACAGTTGTTGAAAAATTGAGTCAACGTAAAGCTGAGTTATTGGAAATGATACCTTCTCAGGTAGGTAATAAAACACGTTTGATTTTTCATGCGCCGTCAAGAGGTTTGATAGGTTACCATTCAGAATTTTTGACAGATACGCGTGGAACCGGCGTTATGAATCGTATTTTCTTTGATTATGAACCTTATAAAGGTGAAATTGAAAGTCATCGTAACGGTGTTTTAATTTCTAGTGAAGATGGTACGGCAATTGCTTATTCATTATGGAAATTGCAAGATCGCGGGCCAATGTTTATTGAACATAATAGTCCGGTTTATGTTGGTATGATTATTGGTGAACATACGAAATCTAATGATTTGGAGGTTAATCCAACTAAGTCAAAGCAATTAACCAATATTCGTGCTGCCGGTAAAGATGAAGCAATTGATTTGATTCCGCCGCGGAAGCTTTCTTTGGAGCAAGCGCTTTCTTATATTCAGCAAGATGAACTTTTAGAGGTTACTCCAAAATCATTGCGTTTACGTAAAAAAATATTGGATCCGTTAGTAAGAAAGCGTTCTCGCAATAATGTTGAGCAGAGTTTATAATAGTACGGTTGTTATTGTGATAAAAATAAAACCTCCGCTACAAGAGCAGAGGTTTTATTTTTTGTAAGTTTGGAAGACTAGTTATAAAGAGGAAGATATATTACTTCATCTTTTACGCTAATTCCGCCTTTGGGATTTTCCCAGGATGTCGGATCAGTATTCCATTTGAAAGAGTAGGTCTTCAAGGTTATTTTTTTGACCTTCTCACCAACTCTTACACCAAGCCATTTGGCATCCGATCTGGGACTTGCTTTAATAATATACCCATCTGATAAACGGATAACCGTGATGTCCTCATTATCAGCACCTTTTCCTGATTCTTTAATGTTGTTGTTTTTTATCTCTCTTTTATAGAACGCTGGGTTGTTCATAATATAGGCCGACGACATACGTTCAACATGGACAATTTCTTCTAACCTTTTAGAATCGGCGATTTGGCTATGTGCAGAGGTGTACTCTGTAAGCAAAGTAAACTGTTGTTCACACCTCTTAATATCATTTCGTTTTTGGGAGACCTCACGGGAAAGCCTAGAATAGTCATCATTTGTTTGTTTAACATTTAAGACATATTCTTTGTTTATAAAGAGGAAGTTCCAAATGTTGATATTGAGACCCTGATATGAAATCAGAAAGGATGCAACTTCATATCCGCCAAAGACAATGGCAAATATGAGCAAGATATATATCTTTTTCATAGAGCTCATTTGAATAAAGGGTTATAAACTTTTTTATACAGCAGATTGAAATCCGGTTTATTGGCTTCATCAATCAGAGAGAGATGAATACCTTCATCTTTTAGTGGGACATATTTTACTTCAACTTTTTCACCAGTTCTGGCCAGCAGCCATTCCGGATTGTCTTTGATATTAAATTGCACAAAGCTGTTATCACTTAGTACAATGTTAATATAGTCTAATTTGAGGTCACCGACATAACTGGCTGTGCCGTTTATGTCCAATGATGTATCATGCTGGTATGACATTGAAAACAGGCTATGATGTAGCCTTGTCTTCCCTGTCAGATTAATTGAAGTCCAAGCATCATAAGTCCACGGGGTAATATCTCCGTTTAGCCAGAGCCGTTTAATTGATAAAATCTCTGTTTTGTCGCTAACTTGCTGATGAATAATTTCAAAATCGGCTTGTTTTTGTTTATAAAAAACATTAAACAAACTGTCTTTTTGGGTGCGCACATCATTTAGTTTGGCGGTATAAGAGTTATTTACTTTATCTAATATCTCTTGGGCATTGGCAGGGTTTTGCAGTTTTTTCTTTTGCTCGTCTGTAAAAAGTGTACTTTGCAGTACTTCTTGTTTATAGGTATTTATGATCTTTTCTACACAGATGTATGTCGTTTGAGAACGCCAATCTTTTCCTTCATGTTTTTTGTAAATAGCTTCACAATCAATATCCATCCAAACAAAGAAGGAGATAATTGCTCCTATCAATGCTACACACAAATTACACAAACCTACGATTTCTATTGAATCTTTGTCAGAGTTACAAGAAATAAAAAAACTTATTATAGCCCAGGCGAACAGAAGTATCGCACACCATCCAGAACTACCGATAATACCAAACATAGTCAAAGCAATACCGGTAGAGATAAAGAGCGGAGGTATCATCTTTTCATTAATTTTCTGTGTCTTTCCAACATTAATCAGAATGATGGCTATAACACCTATTAATAATAAAGTTATGCTACCCCATAGAGAAACAAATATACAGCCTAAAAGACTGCATATCGCAGAGAATGTCCAAAGCGCAATGTCCAAAAGCACATTTGGCTCAAAAGATTTTTTTAACATAATTCACATATTTTTTAGTTATAATTATAATTTTCGTCTTACTCAGATTATGCAAAATTTTATAAAAGTCAATGTTTTTGATTGTTTACCATGTTGGATTTAGTTTATCAGTTGGTGTTTGATTAGGCCTTGAACTTCTTTTGTGCAGATATATATAAGGCGCAAAGGAGATGGAAATGCTGGTAAAAAGGGAAATAAACGAAGTTAAGGAACGACGGCGTATAAAGGATATTTTAAGAAGCATTTGGAATTTTTGGACCAGTCCTGAAGGGGCTTTTATTTTGGCTGTTTCGGCAATGGCCTTAGGATATTATCAATTTTATATTAGTCGTCCGATTTTAAGGTATGATACTAATACAACAAAACTTATTTCTTCTTCCAATTCGAATAATTATACCGTTGATATAATGGGTAAAAAATACCAAGATTTGTATTTAACGAAAGTTTATCTTTATAATCAGGGGGAACAAGCTTTATCCGGTGTTGATGTTTCTCGTATCGGTCATGATCCTATCCGTATTGTTGTTCCTGATGGAGCAAAAATGCAGCATTATAATATTGATAATGAGGAAACAACAGCTTCAATTACGGCAGAAGTTGTTCCTTATGGTAAAGATTTAGTGTTAAATTTTGATTTTTTGAATCCTAGTTATCAATATGTTGTTAATATTTTGCATGAATGTCCTACAGATGATATTATTGTTACCGGTAGCGCTTTAAATGTTAATGAAATTACACGTGCAATCAGCGGCCGCGAACTCAAAGATGTTCTGATATGGGGATTAGGCACACTCTATGTTGTTTTGATTATTTATTATGTTTTTAGAAAATGGCGCAGACGTTAAAACTATTTTAAGTAATATCATATACTATTTGTAGACAGGATAATTTAGTTTAGAGGGTATATGAGATGAAAAAATCTTTTATTTGCAGTTTGGTTGCAGTTTGTTTATTAACAGCATGCGCAACAGATCCTTATACAGGAGGAAGCAAAGTTTCTAAAACTGCTTGGGGTACGGGAATCGGTGCTGCAGCCGGTGCAGGAATAGGTGCTTTGGTTGGCGGTAAAAAAGGAGCATTGATTGGAGCGGCTTCCGGTGCTGCGGTTGGCGCCGGTACAGGTGCATATATGGATGTTCAGGCCAGAAAACTTCGTCAGGAACTCTTAAATACAGGTGTTCAAGTACAAGAGGTTAATGGACAGATTTATTTGATTATGCCGGGTAATATTACTTTTGATAGCAATGATGCGACAATTAAACCGGCATTTCAGCCTGTTCTGAATTCTATTGCCAAGGTAATTAAAGAATATAGTAAAACGATGGTGCAAGTTAACGGTTACACGGATAGTACCGGTAGTGCCGCAACGAATAATTCTCTTTCTTTAATGCGTGCAAATTCTATCTCTAATTATTTGAGATTACAGGGTGTTGATGGTAATCGTATTGTTTCTAACGGGTATGGTTCATCGAATCCTATTGCTTCTAATGCTACAGCAGCCGGGCGTGAGCAAAATCGTCGGGTTGAAATCGTGCTTATTAATAAGCAATAAAAATTTTTATAGTGTGGGAAAGAAGAGCCGGATTTAATTCGGTTCTTTTTTTGTGTGTAAAAGCGATAATTATTATATCAGAATAGGGATTTTTGTTTATGCTATCATATGGAGGGGATATGGCAACAGAACAAAATTTTGGGGATAATTTTTATCTCAAAACCTTTTTAATAGGCTTTGGAATCGTTTGCGCTGTTTGGTCATTTATGATATTCCAATTTTGGTGGGGAAATCATGATTGGGGGTATTTAAAAAGCGGGGTTTCTTTAAGTTCCGGTTTTTTTGAAGCACGGTATAGTCAACATTTACCAACGATATTGTTTTTTGATGGGCATATTCTGCCTTTTTTTACTTTATTTTGCGCTTTAGGCTGCTTGGCTATTGAATCTATGTTTATAGCTAAGTATTTGGATGTTCCTAAATCATTTAAGAATTATTTGTTTTTTGTGTTGTTTATGGGGTTAAATCCGTATGTGGCAACGCTTTTTTATTTCTTGTATCTTAGTTTTGTTTATGTCTTTTGGAGTTTAACAGGGATATTTCTGCTGTTTTTAACTGAAAAACAGTATAAATGGTATCATCTTTTAACAGGCGGTTTATTGTTCTTTTTAATCCTAGGCAGTTATCCGCCAAATATTGCGCTTATTTTAGTTTTATTTGTAACAAAGCGCTTAATTCAATATGTTAATGGGAAAGAAAATATTTGGAATACTATTTGTAGAAGCATGTATTTTGTTACTATGCTAGGGTTTGGTTATATGGGTTTTCGGCTGGCTTATACTTATATCTTGCAAAAAGGTTATATCAATCTTGATATGTATAATATTGCCATAAAAGGCGTATTTGATGCGGTGAAAGCTTTAGCAACAGAGTTGAGCGGTTCGGTTACACAACTGTTTCATCAGCACAGTTTTATGGAGTTTTCTTATTGTTTTTTACTGTCCATATTGATTTTAACGGCTGTTTTAGTGAGCTTATCTTATAAAAAAAATAAGTTTATATTGATTTTATTTATTGTCGCAATCTTTCTTTCGTCACGTTTTTGTTTTATTATTGGTGCGGATGTTAGTGCCGGTATTTTTAGAATAGAATATTGGAGCAGGTTGGGTTTAACAATTTTTGCATTAGGTGTTTTGTTAAGGCAAAGCAATAATAAAATTAATAATTTTCTTTTTGTATGGGGTATATTAGCGGTTGCTTTGTTTATTAATACTGATTTTTATATTCAAAAGATACGATATTTGGAATTTTCGGCTAATAGGCAATATCAAGCGCGACAAATTGATAAAATTACAATGCAACCGATGTTTAATTTGGAGCCGAAATATATTTCTTTGAGTTTTGGTTATCCGGTTTTTTATGTAAAATATATGAAAGATAAGAATCATTCGGGGGATATTGCCGGTGTTGCTCCGATATTTGATTTTGATGAAATTAATCAACTCTTTTGGGAAGAAAAAGTTTCTCCTGTGGTAATAGGAGCTGGTATTTGGGGAATAAATAATGTTTTAAGGGCTGATAGAGCTGGGAATGGAAAGTGGCAGGATGGAAATTATTGGCGAAATAATCCGAATAATGTAGAAAGTATTAAATACTGGCTTTATACTAAAGCGAAATACAATAGTGTCTATGTAGATGATAAATATATTCTTATGGTTATGAGTTTGCCTCATTTTTATAAATACAGAGAAACTGTTGTAAATAAATTGGATAAGTGATGAGATAAGGATGCCGCAATTGCAGAAATCAACAACTATTTTTTATTTTAAGACCTTTATGGTGGAGTGGGGTTTGTGTTGTTTGGTTTATGCTTTTATGTTTTTTCAATTTTGGTGGGGAAATCACGATTGGGAGTATGTTCGCCATGGCGTAGAGTTAAATTCCGGTTTTTTTGAAGCCCGATACAGTCAACATATACCAACAATTTTATTATTTGAAGGGCAATTCTTTCCGATTATGACAATATTGGTTTCACTTTTGGGAGTAATTCTCTTTGCAATATTTTCAGCGGCTTATTTGCAAATGCCTAAGAAAACGAGTGCATATGTACTATTTTCTTTGTTTATTGGATTGAATCCACATATTTTTGCATTGTTCTATTATCAACATATATTAATTTCTTTTATTTATTGGCCATTAATTTGCCTTTGGGCTCTTTATTGGATTGAACAAAAGCAGACAATTTGCAGATTTTTGGTACTTGTTTTGGCTTTGGTTGGTGGTTTAGGGAGTTATCCGCCTTTATTTACTCTAATTTTTTGTCTTTTTGTTATACGCCGGTTGTGGAGGATCATTGAAAATAATGAAAATCTTAGAGTAACAATGTGGATTTGCTTGTCTTTTGTTTTAGCGTTGGTTGTTGCATTATGTATTCAAAAGTCAATACATTTTTGGTTAGTTAAAGTCGGTTATGTCAGTCCTGATATGTATAACCTGCAGATGCGTAATATTTGGGATATTTTTCAAGTTTTACCATATGAGTTGAAAATGTCTATTATGCAGTTTTTTCATCAATATGCTTTTATGGGATCCTTATATGTTGTTTTTTCTGCTGTGCTTGTTGGGTTTGGTATTATTGTATTTATTTTTAAAGAATGTAAAAGTGTTTTGTGTTTAATAGGCCTTTTAGGGCTGTTTTTATTATCAAGATTTACATTTATTGTTGCTGATAATGCATATAATGCAGAATTTCGTATAGAGTATTGGGGGAAATTAGGTATTTATATTTTTGTTTTAAGTGTTTTGTTTCGGCAGAAAGCTTTATTTATAAAGAATATTTCCTTATGTTTGGTGGCTTTGGGTATTATTTGTTTTGCTAAGACTGATTTTGAAATCCAAAAAGTACAAGCTTTAGCTTTTCGAGCTGAAGGGAATTACCAGCAACGTATATATGAAAGAATCCTGCAACATCAAAATTTTGATAAGAATAAATCTTATATATCTTTTGTGTTTGGTTTGCCTAATTTAAGGCGTCATTTTTATTATAAGAATGATTTGAGGGCAGAAGAACTTTTAGATTATAGTATGATTTTCGGTTTTGATTTTGTTAATAAACTTTTTGAAAGTGAAGGAGAAAGTCCTATTGGTGTCGGTATGGAAGTTTGGGAAGGAAAGTTCTTCAGAGCTATAAGAAATCCGGCTGTGGGACAAAGTTTATATAGTTCTCAAGATGATGAATATATTCTAAATATTATGTATTGGTTGTATAATAAAGCCGAACAATATCCTAATGCTAATGCTATATATATAGATAATCGGTATATTATTCTAGTACCTGATGCAAAAACGTTTTATCAGAAAAGAGAACAATTTATTCAAGGTATTAAAGATAAAGGACATTAAAAAAGGGAGAATGGAATCTCCCTTTTTTAGAGTTTAGTTTATATATTAGTCACCAAAAACAATCTTCATAGTATCTTTGGCAATCATATATTCTTCATCTGTCGGAATTACAAAAACGCGAACTTTGGAATCTTTAGTGGAGATTTCAGTGATGGATCCGCGTTTTTTGTTAGCTTCTTCATCTAGGGTAATACCTAAGTAGGCTAAGCGTTCAGTGACTAATTTTCTTACTAATGCACCATTTTCACCAATACCTGCTGTGAAAACAATCGCATCTACACCACCTAAGACAGCAATATAGGCACCAATAAAACGTATAATACTATGAATATATGCATTCATGGCATCAGTTGCTTTTTCTTCTACGCCATAAAGAGTTTCGACATCACGATTATCTGAATAGCCGCAAAGTCCAAACATACCGCTTTTCTTATTTAATATTTCATTTACTTCGTCTGGTGTTTTGTTTTGTGATTTGCAGATATAAAGCGGAATAT
>Ga0247610_10001378_pt1 | contig 30336 bp, 19 predicted proteins | sample 174DNAGHGhighgp2_FD_193483 | JGI IMG/M metagenome (GOLD analysis project Ga0247610, IMG submission 193483) | Sheep rumen microbial communities from Palmerston North, Manawatu-Wanganui, New Zealand - 1742 DNA GHGhigh gp2 | ecosystem: Host-associated > Mammals > Digestive system > Stomach > Rumen...
CCAAAAAAGAAAAATTTAATCTTTTTAACAGAACGATGATCAAAACGATGGTTGCCGAACCGGATACCCCTGATAAAAAAGTTAATACAACAATACTGAAGCAGAGCATAGCGTTTCTTTCTGAGTTGTTGTCTATCCATTACGGAAAGAAAGTCATAATCCTTCTCGACGAATATGATACACCAGTGGTCGAATCCTATGTAAAAAAATACTGGGATGAAGTTGTCGCTTTCATGCGAGGGTTCTTTAATACAACATTCAAAAGCAATCCGTACATGTACCGCAGTGTGCTGACGGGAATAACAAGAGTCAGCAAAGAGTCTCTGTTTTCAGATTTCAATAATATAGAGATATGTACACTTTCAGCAGTAAAATATCAGGAATACTTCGGGTTTACGGAAGAAGAAGTATTTGCGTCGATGGACGAATATGGCCTTACCAATAAGGATGAAGTGAAATACTGGTACGACGGATTTACTATTGGTGATCTTAAGGACATTTATAATCCGTGGTCAGTGACTAATTTCCTTGGCAAGAAAATATTATCACCTTACTGGGCAAATACCAGTTCCAATAAACTTGTAAGTGACCTTCTGCGCGAAGGCGATGCGGAAATGAAAAGCGATTTTGAGCATCTTCTCTGCGGAGGAACAGTGACAAAGCAGATAAATGAAGAACTTGTATACAGCGATCTTGATGAAGATGAGAACGCTGTATGGAGCCTGCTTGCGATGAGCGGATATCTGAAAATTGAAACTCGTGATGATGATGAATATGAGCTGAAAATAGTAAATTTCGAAACGGTAAAAATGTTCCGAAACCTTATTTCAAAGTGGTTTAAGAAAGGAAACAGCTACAGTAATTTTCTCAAAGCACTGCTTATGAATGATCTTGACTACATGAATATATTCATGAACGACCTGACAGTATCGATGTTCAGCTCATTCGATACAGGAAAGAAGCCGTCAGAAGAGGCAGAACCGGAACGTTTCTATCACGGTTTTGTACTCGGACTGCTTGTAGACCTGCGTGACAGATATGCGGTAACATCCAACCGTGAAAGCGGATTCGGAAGATATGACGTACTGCTTGAACCGCTTGATAAGGAAAAAGATGATGCAATGATATTTGAATTCAAGGTCATAAACAAAAGAAAAGGCGAAAATGATCTTGAAGATACCGTCGCAGCTGCACTTAAGCAGATAGAGGAAAAGAAGTACGAGCAGATACTGCTCGATAAAGGCGTTAAGAAAGAGAAGATTCGCAAGTACGGCTTTGCGTTCGAAGGAAGCCGTGTGCTTATAGGTGAATAAAAAAAGTCCTGCCCCGTCTTATGACGAGCCGGGACTTTTTTGCCGTTCCGGCAAAATGGTACAGCTCCCCTCTCCGAGCTGACCTGTGCTATTGATAATTTGCTGCTACCGCAGCAAATGTTAAGAACGAGCTATGAAATACAATCATGCCCTTTTGTTATTGCCAAAAAAGCATAAATACAGTATACTAATATATGAAAGAAACCAACGGGAAAGGAGCAGATAATATGCCGCGTGTGATAGGGACAGGAGTACAGAGTTTCAGTAAAATGATAGAAGGAAACTGTTTTTTAGTAGATAAAACAAAGTTTATAAAGGAATGGTGGACAGCAAAGGATGAAGTTACCCTTATCACCCGACCGCGCCGTTTCGGAAAAACACTGAACATGAGTATGCTTGAATGTTTCTTTAGTCCGGAATATGCAGGAAGAGCTGACCTTTTTGAAGGGCTGAATGTCTGGAATGATCCGGAAATGCGGGAACTGCAGGGAAGTCAGCCGGTGATTTTTATCACTATGGCTAAAATAAAAGGAACTACCTATGAAGATTTTCTCAGGCAAATGAATACGACTATGATGTCAGTGTATTCGCGTTATGAGGATTTTGTAAGTAAAAGCGAAAAGATATCAGCCGATAAAAAAGAAATATTCCGTCTTATGTATATGGAAATGGTTGAGACAATGCTGAAAAAGTCTGAGAAAAAGGTAAATACTGATCTTCTGATACAGAGCATAGCATATCTTTCAGAACTTCTTTCGATCCATTACGGAAAGAATGTCATAATTCTTCTCGATGAATATGATACGCCGATGGTCGAATCCTATGTGAAGAAATACTGGGATGAAACTGCTGCGTTTATGCGTACATTTTTCAATACTACTTTCAAAAGTAATCCGTATATGTATCGCAGTGTGCTTACAGGCATCACAAGAGTAAGCAAGGAGTCGCTGTTTTCTGATTTTAATAATATAGAGATTTGTACGCTTTCAGCTGTAAAATATCAGGAGTATTTCGGATTTAACGAAGAAGAAGTATTTGAAGCGATGGATGAGTACGGTCTTACCAATAAAGATGAAGTGAAATACTGGTATGACGGATTTACCATCGGCGATCTGAGGGATATCTATAACCCGTGGTCGGTTACAAATTTCCTTGGCAAGAAAAAAATAGCTCCGTACTGGGCTAATACAAGTTCAAATAAGCTTGTCAGTGATCTGCTGCGCGAAGGCGATGCAGAACTTAAAAGTGATTTTGAATATCTTCTCTGCGGAGGAACAGTAACGAAACAGATAAATGAAGAACTTGTTTACAGTCAGCTTGACAAGACACGCGATTCAGTCTGGAGTCTGCTTACAATGAGCGGATACCTTAAGATAAACAGCATAAACGGGAAAAATTATGAGCTGGAAATTGTAAATCATGAAACGCTGGAAATGTTTGAAGGACTGATCTCTAACTGGTTCGCTGAAGGCGACAGATACAGTAATTTCATAAAAGCGCTGCTGCTGAATGATCTGAAATATATGAATCAGTTTATGAATGATCTTTCAGTTTCAATGTTCAGTTCGTTCGATACAGGAAAGAAGCCGTCAGAAAAAACAGAACCGGAACGTTTCTATCACGGTTTTGTTCTCGGATTGCTTGTAGATCTTCGCAACAGATATGCAGTAACGTCCAATCGTGAAAGCGGTTTCGGCAGATATGATGTACTCCTTGAACCGCTGGATAAGGAAAAAGATGATGCGATGATATTTGAATTCAAAGTTATCGACAAAGACGAAGAAAATAAACTTGAAGATACCGTAGCAGCTGCACTTAAGCAGATAGAGGAAAAGAAGTACGAGCAGATACTGCTCGATAAAGGCATTAAGAAAGAGAAGATCCGTAAGTACGGCTTTGCATTCGAAGGAAGCCGTGTGCTTATAGGTGAATAAAAAAGGTCCCGACCCGTCTTACGACGAGCCGGGACTTTTTTGCCGTTCCGGCAAAATGGTACAGCCCACCTCTCCGAGCTGACCTGTGCTATTGATAATTTGCTGCTACCGCAGCAAATGTTAAGAACGAGCTATGAAATACAATCAGAGCTTCGCCCTGAAAACGAACTGAAAAAATGCTATAATACAGGTAACAGAAGGCACGATAAACGCAGAAACGGAGGATGATCTTATGGCAACGGAAGCAATGGCACAGAAGACAGATGCATCGGAAATAATAGAAGCAATTGTACGCATAAGAACTATTTCCACCGGAAGCAGAAAATCAAATGCTTCCGGTTTTTTCATAAAACTAAAAACAGTCTCTTTTCTTAACTCGTTCCTATATCTGGCTATCGCGTAAATAAAATATGGATAATATGGTTTGACAAATATGTTCTATGTATTGACATTAATGAGTATCTATGATATAATAGAAGTAAATCATATCCATAAATGCATCGATACATAAGCTTGATTTGGAGTTATGATTATGTTAAAATAATAATAGATCAGAGGTATAACAAGGAATATGGCGAAAAAAGACACTGTAACAAAATCGTATATGGAAGACCGGAATAAGTTTGCTGATCTGGTGAACTTCTATGTTTACAACGGTGAAAAGGTAGTGAAACCTGAGAAACTTCATCCGCTGGATACAACTGCTTCAGCTCTTCTGGAAGACAAAGGGAAAGCGCTAAAAACAGTGAAAGCGGTTCAGAAGCACCGTGATGTTCTGAAATATCTGTCCGGAATGGCAGATGAAAATACGGCATATGTGATCTACGGACTGGAATTACAGTCGGGTATACACTATGCGATGCCGGTAAGGAATATGCTTTACGATGCACTTCAGTACACTTATCAGGTAGACGTTATCGCTGCGAAGCATGAAGGTAATAAAGACAAAGGTGAAAACAGTGGCGAATATCTGAGCGGTTTCCACAAAGATGACAGGATCATACCGGTTGTGACGATCGTTGTTTACTTCGGGCCGGATGAATGGGACGGACCTCAGTCGGTATATGACATGTTCAGCACCAAAGATCCGCATATACTGAAATACGTACCTGATTACAGGATGAATCTAGTATCACCGTCAGCAATGTCAGATGAAGATCTGGATAAATTCAGTACAGAACTGAAACAGGTGTTAAAGTATATGAAGTATTCATCAGATAAGGAAAAACTGAGACAGATAATAAATGAGGACGATACATACAAACACATTTCGAGAAAGACCGCGGTAATGATAAACACATTGAGCGGAACGAAAATGAAGATTGAATCAGGAAAGGATGAAGTTGATATGTGCAAGGCAATAGAGGATATGCGTAAAGAGGAACGTGAAAAAGGTATTGAAGAGGGATTAGAAAAAGGAATAGAAAAGGGAATAGAAAAAGGAAGAGAAGAAGGAAGAAACGAGGGTATAATCGAAACACTGTCCGGTCTGGTAAATGACGGACTTATCACACTGGAAACTGCAGCATCGCGTGCGGGCATGACAGTTAAGGAGTTCGAAACCAGACTCGGCAGCTGATTTGTTCCTGAAATTCAGAAATCATGTAGTAAATTTACCGGAAGCAGAAAATCAAATCTGCTTCCGGTTTTTCATTAACAGGTTTCTTGAAAACGGACTAAAAAAATGATATAATACAGGTAACGGAAGGCACGATAAACGCAGAAACGGAGGATGATCTTATGGCAGCAGAAGCATTAGCGCAGAAGACAAATGTTCCGGAAATACAGGACGCAATAGTACGTATAAGAACTCTCAGTGCGGATGAAAGAGCGAGGGAGCTTGCATACCAGCGTGAACTTGCGCTTCATGAAAAAGCTACATGGGAGGAAAATCTTAGAGAAGCGGAAGAGAAAACAAGGGAAGCTGAAGAGAGAGCAGAGAAAGCCGAGAAAGAAAAAGCTTCAGTTGAAAAAGAGAAAGCTTTACAACAACAGAAATTCACAGATGAACTCCGTAAGCTTGGCTACACCGACGAACGCATTGCAGAAATACTTGGCGAATAATATAGCATAAGAAATAATGATTCAGAAGAAAGAAAAAGGTCCCGACCCGTCTTACGACGAGCCGGGGCTATTTATAGTGCGCCTGCCGGCGCACGCTTTATATTTGCAAAAGCTAAACGATGTTCATGTAAAGAGTGCCGTTTTTCCTTGAAAACGAACTGAAAAAATGATATAATACATATATCAGCGAAAAAGGGATGTGGGGGAAAATGAATAATTTACTGGAACGTATCGGTCTGCCGTTACTTGTCCAGATATCTATAGAATGCTGGAATGAACTGCTTCTTCTGTTACTTATTATTGTCATGGTGTTTAGTACACGCAGGGATAGATCAGGGGGGGAAGAAACTGGAAGTTCTGTTGCGACGTTTATGAAAGAACTGGTATTTTTCTATTCCGGTACCTTTGTTTATAATCTTTGTGACATAGCATATATCGTATTCAGCGGTATGCCGACTATGGCCTCTTTCTTTATTATGAGGATCAGTACTTTTCTGTATTACTGTTCCGGTGAGTTCCTGACACTTATTTATCTTCAGGTGGTAAGGAAGTTTATATCGGATATACCAGGTAAAACAAATCTGAAAAAGTTTATTTCATTTTTTCAGTACATGCAGCTGCCTATTATTCTGCTTCTTTTGATAACGCCGTTTACCGGTGCTGTTTACCGGATAAATGAAAATAATGAGTATGTTCGTTCATGGGGCTATTATATATGGCAGACAGTAACTGTAATTACTTTTGCAATGATCGGTATTGCAGTCATTGTGAAGTGGCGAAGAATAAAAGTGTTTATCAGAAAGGTTATCTGCATTGCATCACTGTTTATTGTTACTGGTATTGTCTGCGGGCATTTTACAGGTATAAGCATGACCAATATAATGGTAGTGTTTATCTCGATACTGCTTTTTCTGTTCTATGAAGAATGTAAGACCAGAACAATTGCCAAAAACATCAAAATACTGGAACAGACAAAAGCCAGACTTGCAGAAAGCCGTCTTACCATGATGACAGCTCAGATAAAACCTCATTACATCTATAACTCGATGAATGTTATACGAGAGCTCTGTTACAGCGATCCTGAACTGGCTGCCGAGACTATAGCTCATTTTTCCGGATATCTTCATGGTAAAATCGAAGCTTTCAGCGGAAACGGGCTTACGACATTTGAAAAAGAAATAGATCTTGTAAAAGAGTATATTGCAATCGAGTATGCTGATGACAACAAGAAATTCAAAGTGGATTTTGATCTTAAGTGTACCGATTTTGAAATACCTGCACTCACGGTCCAGCCTCTTGTTGAGAATGCCGTTAAGCACGGGATAGACCGTTATTCTGACAAATCGATCGTGCGTATAAGCAGCTTTGAGGAAGACGGTAATATTGTCATTGATGTATATGATAATGCAACAGCAGAAGAAGGGGATGATTCTTTATTTGCTGAAAAACGCGGAATAGGACTTACCAATGTGGCAGAACGTCTGAAACTGATGTGCGGTGGAAAATTGCAGATCACTCACGATGAAACCGGAACTTCTGCCAGAATTATGATACCAATGGGATAAACAGGGGGAATAAAAATGCATACTATAACTGTTGATGATGAAAGTCTGTCTGTAAGAGCTATGCAGAGGACGCTCAGTAAAGCTGATCCGGAAGGTGTACACAGCGGTGTTTACAAAGTTTCGGATTTTTTCGATTATGTCAGAAAGCATGATGACATAGACATTGCGTTTGTTGATATAGAAATGAATACTGACGGAATTACAGTTACCAAAAAACTTAAGGAGATCGTACCGGACATAAATATTGTCATCTATTCCGGTCATCCTCAGTACAAAGCTGATGCACTTGACCAGCATGTAAGCAGCTTTATTGTAAAACCGGTAACAGATGAAAAGCTTGCAGTTGCTCTGGCAAACCTCAGGCATCCTCTTAAGGAAAAACGTGCGGAAAGAAAACTGAAGGTAGTTACATTCGGTAATTTCATCGTTTATACAGAACCCGACCAGGTAATGACTTTTTCAATCAGTCATTCAATGGATGTATTTGCATATCTTGTTGACAAGTGTGGTTATGCTGTAACAGCCAGAGACATTGCGGCCGATGTTTTCGAAAAAGATGAGTTTACCAAACAGACTTCAAAAGATATTTCCAAATACGTTAATTCACTGATAAAAGACCTTACTGCAGCAGGATTTGGTGATGTCGTCATCAAGCAGAACAGGCTGATAAAAATAAATAAAAACCGGATAAGCTGTGACCTTTACGACGCTCTTTCCGGCGACAGAAAAGCACTGGAGACCTTTAAAGGAGAATACATGATAGACTATTCCTGGGCTGAAGAAAGTGAAAGCGCAGAAGAACTAAAGAGTCTTGCCGGTGGTGTGTGATCAGACCGGTGATAACGATCGTCATCTATTTCGGAGCAGATGAATGGGATGCCCCGGAATCAATCTATGATATGCTTGATGTAAAAGATCCGGATATTCTTAAGTATGTAACAGATTACAGGATCAATCTTATAACACCGGCAAAGATGGATGATGAAGACTTCGAAAAGTTTGCTACAGAACTAAAGCAGGTTTTCAAGTATCTGAAGTATTCGAAAGACAAGGAAAAGCTTAATGTGGTTATGCGTGAAGATGAAGTATATAAGCATATTTCAAAAAGAACGGCAGTGCTTTTGAATACGGTTGCCGGTATGAAAATGAAAATAAACAGAAAAAAGGACGAGGTAAATATGTGCAAGGCTATAGAAGATATGCTGGAAGACGCCAGAAATGAAGGGCGTGAAGAAATGTGCAAAGGCATAGCAGATATGCTGGAAGACGCCAGAAATGAAGGGCGTGAAGAAATGCGCAAAGGCATAGCAGATATGCTGGAAGACGCCAGAAATGAAGGGCGTGAAGAAATGCGCAAAGGCATAGCAGATATGCTGGAAGATGCGAGAAATGAAGGGCGCGAAGAAATGAACCAAAAAGTTGAGAGTGTGAAAAATGAAGAGCGTTTCGATACCCTTTCAGCACTTGTAAAAAAAGGCATTATAAGTATCTCACAGGCTGCGGAAGAAGCCGGTATGTCTGTTTCAGAATTCGAAGCAAAGTATTCAGCGAAGAAATTATGATTTAGGTTTGTTCATAAAAAGTTTACAATTTAATACCGATAAAAAGAAAATGCACAGACTTGCGTAAATACGTGAGTTTGTGCATTTTTACTTTTGTATGTGGTAAAATGGCGGACTGTTTTGCCTGTTTGACGGATATTTATTTGGAGAACTAGGGAGAACTTTGGGGAATTGTGGAGAACTTACTGTGTTATTATATAAAATATACAGATTGACGGTATTGGGGAATACCGATGGAAGAAAACTGTGTAATTTATGAAAAAGGATGAGGATTATGAGGGGTAAACCGGAAAATGTAAGTATTATAGCAGTATTAATAACAGATAAGGTATACTGCGGCTTTTTTAAAAGTGAATATGTGAACAAAAGTGCGCTCTGCGGGATTGTCATGTCCTGAGAGTGCGCTTTTCTGCGTTTATGGTAATATGCATCCTTGAACGGCTGCTTTTATAAAAGGAAAAATGATTTTTTGGATTATTAAGGAGGAAAATAATTATGGACAGAAAGAGAAGTTTGAAAAGAATACTTGCCGGGGTTATGGCACTTTCGATGATGGCAGGTTCGCTAAATGGCATACCTAAAGAAGCTCTTGAACTATCAAGAGTTTCCGTAAATGCCGTTGTTTTTTCTGATCAAAGATTTGATATTGCAAGTCTCAGTGCTGGTGATATTATCTATCCTTCGAACAGATATTGCAGTTGGAATGATTCTAGTAATCGAAAAACTATTATTATAAAGCACGAAGGGGAGGAAGATCGTACAATTAGTGATGCAGAGTATTTGTCTCTTTCTTTAAGTGGTTCGAGATTGAGTATAAATGTATTTGGGTCAAATGATTGTGATGCATCCTTTGATAATTGCAATGCATTATTAGTTGATTCAGTTGATGGCAATACCTATACTTTTAAACCAATAATACATACAGCAGCATTGACACTTCCTTCTGATAACAGTGTTACTGCGGCTTACACTGACGGGAGTGATATTAACCTTGAACAAGTAGCTCTTGATAAAAATGTAAAGTTATCTTCTGCTTCAAATTTTGCAGTTTACAATGATAATGATGATATTGTCGGCATTGCGGCAGTAGAGAACGATGGTAGTTATTCGTGGACTGGATTAGTTAATGATTCGTGTACAGTAAAATCTTTTAATAAGACAGTACTTAATGATATTACAGTTGCTCAATCAGGAAGCACCGATTATATAGGATATAATGTTAAGTCACGTGGACTTAATTTTTACGGAATAGAAAATAATAGTACTATTAGGGTTGCTTATAGTGATAACGGTTTCTATACTAATTTGGTTGTTTCTGACAACGAGGATTATAGTGGATCTAAGACCTATAAATTTCCTCAAAACACTAATTTTGTTTTTGGTAAAGTGTACACATATAATGGGATTCAGGTACGAATTACACCGAGAATCTTAGATGATGAGAAAACACTTAGGCTCACTTATGATATAAAAAATCTAAACAGCAGTAAAAAGTATATAAAAATCGGTTCTTCAGGTGATACAGCATTCGATAACAATGATAGGTGTCCTATAGAGAAAACTGCAAGTGGATTAAAGATGACTAACCAAAGAAGTGATGGGACTTCTAAGAAGTTTAATCTTGCACTTAGTGATACTTCAGCTTCAGGGTCATGGGGAGGAAATTTAGGAGATCTAAATAGCAATTTATGGGCTGATGGTGTCGCTGCTTCTATTGGTGATAGTGCAATGTCCTATCACTGGAATTATGCTTTGGAAAGTGATCAGGAAATTAGTTGTAGTACATATGCTTCTGCAGGTGACTTCTATGTAATGGACTTTAATACTAATGGCGGTTCAACACTTCCGCCATCACTGTTGAGCAATACATCAGTTACTGCTGCTCCAACACCTCCGACAAAAAAAGGCTGTGATTTTGATGGATGGTATGCTGATGCAGAACTTACAACTCCTTATGAGTTTGGTAGTACTGTTACTGGTGATGTAACGGTGTATGCTAAGTGGAAACTAAATACTTATACTGTTTCGTTTGACGCAAACGAAGGCGAGGTAGATACTGCGACCAAACAGTTGACTCACACAGATGCTTTTGGAGAACTTCCGACACCAGTGAGAAATGGTTATGATTTTACAGGATGGTTTACTGCTAAAACAGCTGGCACTAACGTAACAAGTGAAACTATTTTTGATTCTGGAGAAAATATAACACTTTATGCTCATTGGGATGTTAGTGTTGGTGCTGTATCAACTGGAAGTCTTACTTTTACAGGCGAAGATCAGGCTCTTGTAAAGACAGATCCTGTTTCACTTCCGGATGGTTTAACAGTTAAGTATGCACTTGTTGCAAATGATTTTGCTGGTGCTATTGCTGACGTTGATGAATCGCTTTGGGGAGCTGAAGTACCTAAGGGTAAAAATGCAGGTGCTTATAAAGTGGCTTATATAATCAATAATGGCGATACAGTTGTTAATTCAGGCTTTGTTAATACAAATATTGCAAAGGCGACATTGGCTATAACAGGTGCTTCCGCTTCAAAGCCATATGACGGAACACACTTTGTATTCTCTGACTTTACATTCGAAAGTGAAGATGTAGAAAAACTTACTGCATTACTGAGTGAAGAAGCTACAACTAAAGAAGTTGCGTTCGGTGACACTGAAACACCGGATGACGGAAAGTCTCTTGGTGCTCATAAAGCTACAATCACTATCACCAATCCGAATTATACAGATATTAATCTTACCGGTGAAGCTGTAACGGCAATTATTACGGAAGCTGATCCTGATTATACAGTTCCGTCAGGGCTTAAGGCAACATATGGTCAGAAACTTTCAGAGGTTACACTTTCTGCAGCAGAAAACGGCACATGGACATGGGCAGAACCAACTGCGAGTGTAGGTAATGCAGGTACCAATACATTCAAGGCAATATTTGCTCCGAAAGATGCAAATTATAATACAATTCAGAAGGATGTTTCAATAGAAGTTTCGAAAGCAAATGTTACTATAGCAGAAGCACCTTCAGCTGCAGGTATCGTTTACGAAAAGTCACTTGCAGACAGCACACTTACAGGCGGTAAAGTAATGTTCGGCGAGACACCTGTTAAGGGAACATTTACATGGAAGGACGGTACGGTTAAGCCTTCAGTTGCAGATGGTGGAAAAACGGAGTATGCTGTGGTATTCACACCTGCAAATCCGAACTTGAATGCCGCTGAAACCAAGGTTACTCTTGCAGTTGAAAAGGCAACACCTGCTTGTACAGTACCAAAGGATCTTAAGATAACATACGGCAAGACACTTGAAGATATTAAGCTTGATAAAGGCTGGACATGGAATGATGACGTAAAGACTAAGCTTGAAACACTTGGAGAAAACAAGTTTAAAGCTACATTTACACCGGAAGATACAGCAAACTATAATACTGTAACCAAGGATCTCACCATATTGGTATACGTTGATAAAACAGCTCTCAAGACGGCTATCAGTGATACAGAAGCATATACAAATGGCTTTAAGGAAGAATACCATACTCGTTTATTCAAAGATCTGAACAAGGCACTTAAGAATGGTAAGAAAGTAGATGAAAGCCTTACAGTTACTCAGGATCAGATTGATACAGCGACAGCAGATCTTGAAGAAGCTCTTGCTTATGCAAATAAGCTTGTAAATGAGATTAATCATGTACAGGGACTTATCGATGCTATCGGTGAAATTTCTTACACAGATGAGTGCAAGGCAAAAATCGATGCAGCTAGAGAAGCTTATGATGCACTTCTCTTCAATCAGCAGATGCTTGTAAAGAATTATCAGGTGCTTGTTAATGCTGAAAGCGAATACGAGAAGCTTGGTATCGAAAAGTACAGAATCTTCAAGGTTTCCGGCAAGGCAGCTACACACACTGAATCAGGTCTGAAGACATACTGGAAACAGGATGGCTTCAACTATGAAGATGATAAGTGTACAAAGAAGATAGATGATCTTGAAACATGGATCGTTATTCCTGCTGAAGGCCATAACTGGGGCGAATGGGTAACTAAGGTACCTGCTACATGTACAGAATCCGGTCTTGCAGTCAGAACCTGTGAAGAAGATGAAGCTACCGAAACAAAGGTTATCCCGGCAACTGGCGAACATAAGTTCGGCGAGTGGAAAGTAAAGAAGGCACCAACATGCACAGAAAACGGAATCGAAGAAAGAGTATGTGCAGAATGCGGCAAGACTGAAACCCGTGAGATCAAGGCTACTGGCGAACACAAGTATGGCAAACCAGTTTACACATGGTCAGAAGACGGCAAGAGCTGTACAGCAACAGCTGTTTGTGAAGTTGATAAGAAAATCGCAGTAACAGAAACTGCTGAGGTAACAAGTAAAGTAAAGACAGCAGCAACATGTGATAAGGCAGGTGTAACAACATATACAGCGAAGTTCAAAAATGAACTCTTCAGCGCCCAGACAAAGGACGTAGAAGATATTCCGGCAACAGGTCATAAGTACGGAACACCGGTATACACATGGTCAGAAGACGGAAAGAGCTGCACAGCAACAGCAGTTTGCGAAACAGACAAGAAGTTCACAGTAACAGAAACTGTTGAGGTAACAAGTGCAGTAAAGACACCGGCAACATGTGACAAGAAGGGCGTAACAACATACACAGCAAAGTTCAAGAACAAACTCTTCAGTGTCCAGACAAAGGATGTCGAAGATATTCCTGCAACAGGCGAACACAAGTATGGCAAGCCAGTATACACATGGTCAGAAGACGGCAAGAGCTGCACAGCAACAGCAGTTTGTGAAACAGACAAGAAGATCACAGTAACAGAAACAGCTGAGGTAACAAGTGCAGTCAAGACAGCGGCCACATGTGACAAGGCAGGTGTAACAACATACACAGCGAAGTTCAAGAATGAACTCTTCAGTGTCCAGACAAAGGATGTCGAAGATGTTCCTGCAACAGGACACAAGTACGGCAAGCCGGTATACACATGGTCAGAAGACGGAAAGAGCTGCACAGCGACTGTTATTTGTGAGACAGACAAGAAGTTTACAGTAACAGAAACAGTTGAAGTGACAAGCGCAGTAAAGATAGCAGCAACATGTGACAAGGCTGGTGTGACAACATACACAGCAACATTCAAGAACGAACTCTTCAGTGCTCAGACAAAGGATGTCGAAGATATTCCTGCAACAGGTCATAAATTCGGTGAATGGACAGTTACGAAGGAAGCAACTGAAGAAGCCGATGGCTGTGAGACAAGAATATGTGAACACTGCGGTAAGGAAGAAACAAATGTGATCCTTGCAACAGTTCATAAAATGGGCGAATGGAAGATCAAAAAGCCGGCAACATGCCTTGAAGACGGCATTGAAGAAAGAGCATGTGTTGACTGCGGAAAAACTGAAACCCGTGTTATAAAGGCGGCAGGTGAACATAAGTTTGGCGACTGGACTGTAGTGAAGGAAGCTACATGTGAAGAAACCGGTCTTGAAGTCAGAAAGTGCGAAAACTGCGATGAAGAAGAAACAAGAGTAATTCCGGCAACAGGTCATAAGTTCAGTGAGTGGAAAACTGTTACGAAATTAACTGATGAAGTTGACGGACTGGAAGTCAGAACATGTGAACACTGCGGCAGAGAAGAAGCGCGTGCGACACTGGCAACAGGTCACGAATTCGGTGAATGGAAAGTAACAGAAGAACCAACCTGTGAGAAATCAGGAATCGAAACAAGATACTGTGATCATAATGACGGAACATTCGAAACCAGAGAGATCCCGGCAATCGGACATAGGTACGGAGCGCCGGTATATACATGGTCAGACGACGGAAAAACATGTACAGCAACAGTAACCTGTGAACATGACAAGACTCATGTGATTACAGAAAAGGCCGTTATTACAGACGCAGTGAAGATTGCTGCAACATGTGAGAATAAGGGCGTAACAACATACACAGCGAAGTTTGAAAACAAACTGTTCAGTGCTCAGACAAAGGATGTTGAAGACATCCCTGCAACAGGACACAAGTTTGGAACACCGGTATACACATGGTCAGCAGATGGCAGCACTTGCACAGCGATAGCAATTTGCGAGACAGATAAGAAGTTCACAGTCACAGAAGAAGCAGTTATCACAAGTGCAGTGAAGACTGCGGCAACATGCGATAAGGCTGGAGTTACAACCTATACAGCGTTATTCAAGAATGAACTCTTCAGTTCACAGACAAAGGACATTGAAGATATTCCTGCAGCAGGCCACAAGTACGGAACACCAGTATATACATGGTCTGAAGACGGAAAGACATGTACTGCAACAGTAACATGTGAACACGACAAGACACATGCAGTGACTGAAACTGCAGTTATCACAGGTGCAGTAAAGACAGCTGCAACATGTGATAAGAATGGTATAACAACCTACACAGCGACATTCAAGAATGAGCTCTTCGCATTACAGACAAAGGATGTGGCTGATATCCCGGCAACAGGTGAACATAAGTTCGGCGGCTGGTATGTAACCATTACAGCAAATGCAGAACATGACGGAACCAAGGAACATAAGTGTGAGGTCTGCGGTCTTACAGAAACAGCTTCTACTTCATATGACTATCATGAAAGTGCAGATGAAGTAACAGATCCTGAAAACAAGCCTGGTGAGATCAGAAATATCACAGAGCCGGAAACCAATGCATGCAGTGGTACTATCGAAGTTACAGACAAGAAGGATATTCTCGATACATTCCCGCTTACAAACGAAGAATGCGATCAGGTTGAAAACGGAAAGGATATCGGACTCAAACTTGAAGTAACTGATATTTCAGGAAATGAAGTCGTTAAGGAAAAAGCTGATGAAGCCGTTAAGGATACTGTCGGTGAAAACGGTGTTGTAGCAGCTGTTCTGGATGTTTCAATCCATAAGTACATCGACGGACATGATGCTGGCAGAGTAACACAGCTCAATAAGGTACTCAGAGTTTACATTGATCTTCCTGCAGGACTTTACAAGGAAGGCAGAACATTCTACGTAGTACGTGAACATGAGGGCAAGTATGAAGCACTTCCGCTGACACTTGTATCTGAAACAAGAGCATACTTTGAATCAGATCAGTATTCACAGTTCTATATTGTTTATACTGAAGCTCATGAACACGAATTCGGCGAATGGAAGACTTCACAGAATGCATCATGGCTGCACCGCGGTTATGAAGAAAGAACCTGCGAATGCGGCGAAAAGGAAACCAGAAGAGTCGAAGAAAGCTGGACAGAATGGCTTGTTGGTGCAGTCGGCAGAAGACTCAGAAATCTTTTCCACTGATAACATAATTCTTAAAACTGCGATGAATGATCATCCGCAGGTAAAACAAAATAAATGAGCGGCAGCTCATTTACAATCAAAACGGCACTTTCAGCCTTAGCTGAAGGTGCCGTTTTCACCATGAAAACTTGACAAAACAGTGTTAAAGAAGTATAATTAAATTAAGCTAAAAAGCTTACGGAAGGCGTCCCACCGCCTATATCCCAAGGGTGGAACATTAATGAAGGTGTCTCGCCACCTGTGTTTTAAGGGCGAAACATTAAAGAAGGCGTCCCACCGCCTATATCCCAAGGGTGGAACATTAAAGTACAAGAAGGGGAGCGTAATGCTCCCTTTTCTTTATGTGAAGGAAACTGGATTTATGAGAATAACATTTAAAGATTTTGGATTTTATTTGATTGATGAAAAGTATCTGAAGTATCTTCATGATATAGATGAAGAAGTCAGGTATGATGAATATAGAAACTATGACAGAAAGCCTTTTCTTGGGATACTGGTGATGATGGACAGTTATACATATTTTATTCCATTAACGTCAGCGAAAACAAAACATATCAGATGGAAAAATGTCGATAAAACTCATTATCTTATATATGAAATAATCGATAAAAAAGATAGAAATCCCAGGGATATTGTGAGAGAGTATTCAGATACCAAGTATCTGAAAATATTATCTGCTCTTGATATAAAGAAGATGGTTCCGGTGCCTGAAGGAGTTTATGAAAAAAAGAACTTTGATCAGGAAACGGATTTGAAGTATAAATATTTACTTCAGAAAGAGTATAGTTTTTGTCTGAAGATAAGGAAAGGAATAATCGAGAAAGCCGAAAATCTTTATAAACAGCAGAAAGATACTTCTGTAGTTTTTAAGTACTATTGTGATTTTACAAAACTTGAAAAAGCCTGCGATGAATATGAAAGCTAGGTTTATATCTGCATAAAACAGCTATAAGGTTTCTTCTCATAACGGTGGGCAAAACAAAACCAATGAGCGGCAGCTCATTTACGATCAAAAATGCACTTTCAGCGCCAGCGGAAGGTGCATTTTTCACCTTCCGGAGAATATTCAATATCAATAAAAATCGAAATGCTCTGTATGTAGTACCGCTTTTACTATTGCTAAAAATGAACAAATACAGTATACTAATAAATGAAAGAAAACAACGGGAAAGGAGCAGATAACATGCCACGAAAAATAGGAACAGGAGTGCAGAGTTTCAGCAAACTTAGAGAACGCGGTAGTTTTTTTGTAGATAAAACAGAGTTTATAAGCGACTGGTGGAATGCAGCCGATGACGTAACTCTCATCACCCGACCACGCCGTTTCGGAAAAACACTGAATATGAGTATGCTTGAATGCTTTTTTAGTCCGGAGTATGCAGGACGTTCAGATCTTTTTGAAGGACTTAGTGTCTGGAATGATCCGAAAATGAGAGAACTGCAGGGAACTCAGCCGGTGATTTTCCTGACTTTTGCAAAAATAAAGGGAACATCCTATGAGGATTTTCTGAAACAGATGAATGCAGATATTCAGTCTGTTTATTCACGTTATGAAGAATTTATAAATAACAGCGATAAGATTCTGTTTTCCAAAAAAGAAAAATTTAATCTTTTTAACAGAATGATGATCAAAACCATAGCTGCAGAACCTGGTGGTCCTGATGATAAAGTTAATACAACCTTACTGACACAGAGCATAGCGTTTCTTTCGGAACTGCTTTCAATCCATTACGGAAAAAATGTCATCATACTTCTTGATGAATATGATACACCAATGGCAGAATCATATGTAAAGAAATACTGGGATGAAGTTGTCGCTTTCATGAGGACGTTCTTTAATACTACGTTCAAAAGCAATCCGTATATGTACCGCAGTGTACTTACAGGCATCACAAGAGTAAGTAAAGAGTCACTGTTCTCTGATTTTAATAATATAGAAATATGTACACTTTCAGCAGTAAAATATCAGGAATACTTCGGGTTTACGGAAGAAGAAGTATTTGCGTCGATGGACGAATATGACCTTACCAATAAGGATGAAGTGAAATACTGGTACGACGGATTTACGATCGGTGAGCTTAAGGATATCTACAACCCGTGGTCAGTGACCAATTTCCTTGGCAAGAAAAAATTTGCTCCGTACTGGGCAAATACAAGTTCAAATAAGCTTGTCAGCGATCTTCTGCGCGAAGGTGATGCTGAACTTAAGAGTGATTTTGAGTACCTTCTTTGCGGTGGAACGGTAACAAAGCAAATAAATGAAGAACTTGTTTACAGTCAGCTTAACAAGACCAGAGATTCTGTATGGAGTCTGCTTACGATGAGCGGATACCTTAAAATAAACAGCATAAACGGGAAAAAATACGAGCTGGAAATCGTAAATCATGAAACGCTTGAAATGTTTGAAGAACTGATTTCTAACTGGTTTGCTGAAGGCGAAAAATACAGTGATTTCATAAAAGCACTGCTTCAGAATAACCTTGATTATATGAATGAATTTATGAACAGCTTAACAGTATCTATGTTAAGTTCTTTTGATACAGGAAAGAAGCCATCAGAGGAAGCAGAACCGGAGCGTTTTTATCACGGCTTTGTTCTCGGACTTCTGGTTGACCTTCGTGAAAGATATGCAGTAACATCTAATCGTGAAAGCGGATTCGGAAGATATGACGTACTCCTTGAACCGCTTGACAAGGAAAAAGACGATGCAATGATATTTGAATTCAAGGTCATAAACAAAAGAAAAGGCGAAAATGATCTTGAAGATACCGTAGCAGCTGCACTGAAACAGATAGAGGATAAGAAGTACGAGCAGATACTGCTCGATAAAGGCATTAAGAAAGAGAAGATCCGCAAGTACGGCTTTGCGTTCGAAGGTAGTCGGGTGCTTATAGGCGAATGAAGCAGTATACTAATATGTAGTATCACCTTCGAATGTAACAGCATAACAGGAGAAAAATATGAAAGTAAGAGTGAATAAAAAATACGCAGTGATCAGTGTTTCAGCAGGTACCGGATGCTACAGACATGTAAAAGTCCCTTTGAATAAAAAACTTTCATGGTTTGCTGATGTAATACTTGATCTTTTTGAATTTGACAATGACCATCTATATGCCTTTTTCATGAACAACAGGCTTTGGGATGATTCTGATGCTTATTACTTTCAGCCTGATGATTATTTTTCCAGAAACGTTGAAAAATATAAGCTCAGTGAGGTAGGAATAACAGATAAAAAACAATTCAAGTTTCTTTTCGATTTCGGCGATGAATGGGTATTTCAGTGCAAGGTGCTCAGAATCGAAAATGATGGTAAAGATGATGCGGAATTATTAAGATCTGTCGGTGAACCTCCGGAGCAGTATCCTGATTATGATGACTGGGATGAGGAAGAGTTTTGGGATGAAGATGATGAGGATAACCGGGAGTCTGATGATGAAGTATTTTATAAAAACCTTCTTCGTAAAGAACTTTCTTTAAAAGAAAAAATTAGTGAAACAAATGATTCTTCGCATGCAGATAATGAGGCTGTGGATGATATTATTGGTCATCTTTTTGAGGAAAACGCAGTTGAAACTGCTGAAGAAGAACTATATTCGTGTGTTAGTGACAGCCTTTATAATGCTGCTCTTGAATTCAACAGAGTTAAAGGCAGCCGAAAGACTTATATTGATGATTTGATAGCAGTGAAGCTTTCAGACGGAAATACAGGATATATAACATATTCTGAGGACGGTAATATTCCTACAGTTTATTTTTTCACAGGAATTGATGGCTTTGATATGTACAAAGCTATGGAAGAAAATTTTCATTATAATAAGCGTATAAATGAAGTTGAAATTGACGGAGTCGCATATGCATGCAGTTATTTCAGCAAGGATAATCTGGATGAAATAACCTATGAGGCTCTCAGATATCATGCGGTCCGTAAAGAGCATAATATTCGTAAATTTCCTCTTTTCTCACAGCATTTTACAATGTTTATTCCGACAGCCATTGATGAGAAGAAATCCGGAGATCTTTTTGAGGAAGCGCTTAGAGCACTCACGTTTGTATTTAAGAATTTTTCAAAATACAGCAAGGCAGTGAGAGACTGGCCACAGTTTGGAAAACTTCTTTGTGTAATACCTGATGGTCAGAATTTCAGAACTGAAGAGATCGAAATGCCTGAACCTTCAAAACTAGCAGTAGAATCGCCTGTAATAAAAACGAATAAACTTCCTAAGAAAGGAAAATGGGCGTGTGAGATGACATCTTCGTATGATTACGCTGCGTCGGATTTTGATGATACACCGCATTTGTTTAATGCTCTTGCATTGACACGCCTTGACGGGAAAGGTAGTTTGAACAGTGTGTTCGATATTGATATGGGAATCAGAGAAATCGTGAAGTATATAAATAACGGATTCAATGATCTTGGATATTATCCTGAAGAGATACAGATAAGAAGCAGCTATACTGGAGCAATCCTTAAATCATTCTGTAAGTCTGCTGGTATCAGTCTTGTAGAAAATGCAGATATTCCTGAACTCGACGAAGCGCTTGAAAGTGACGAATGTAATCCGGCTGCAGAAGAAGAAACGGATGGATATTCAGATCAGTATGAAGCACGTAAGATTCATGAAAAGCGTGATCCTGAATTTGCAGCTATGTTAAAATCTATTGAAGAAATGATTTCGATGATGTCGGTTAAGGAACTGAAGAGCTTTAAGAAAGAATCAATTGAGTTCTGGAATTGCTTAAAAGATGCGTATGAATCAAAGTTTTTTGAGCCTGAAATAACGGAAAAGCTGAAAAAGGTTTTTGGATAAATCAGATAAAAAGGACGTAAATGAATCACCTTCACGTTCCGTGTGATGAACGGAATGAGAAGGTGATTTTTAGTTGGTTTTTCTATCGCAGCGGAGCCGGAATTGAATTCACAGGATTTCCGGACGGTTAAATTCATTGATCACTGCGGAAATGATCTGCCGCCGCGGCCTCCGTTCATGCCTCCGTTCATGCCTCCGTTCATGCCGCCGCGCATACCTCCGCCCATCATGCTTTGAGGTATTTCAGAAACTTCTTTTCCGTTGATTATAATTGTGCCGCCGTTGAATTCAGCTGTTCTGTCGTAGTCAAATGAGGACATCTGCGCTGTAATGTTTATTGTTCCTCCGTTTACATAAACGGAACCGTTGGAGTCAACAGCATCAGTATCGCCCTGAGCTACAGTGACAGTTGTACTGCCGCCGTTGAAAACAACTGCTGTTTCGTAAGCTGCCGAGTCTGATGTCGCATTGATACCGTCATCGCCGGCGTTGATCACGATGTTTCCGTCATTGATAACTATATATGTGGCTTCAAGACCTTCTGATGCAGTAATGTCAAATTCGCCGCCGTCTATCTGAAGGAGTGCGCAGGCTTGAATACCATCACTTCCGCTGCTGATACTGAATGTACCGCCTGAGACGGTAACAGTACCTTCCGCTTCGTCATTTTCACAGTGGAAGCCGTCTTTGTTGGTTTTTATGCTGAAGTTTCCGTCGTATACTGAAATTGTGTCATTTGCCTCAAACGCGTCCAGAGCCGTATTGACATTATAAGTTCCGCCGGTTATCTTAAGATCGTCCTTGCATGAAATACCGTTGCCATAATATGATGTAACATTCAGAGTACCCGTACCGTTGAGAACAATATCATCTTTTGAATAGATGACAGCATCGGTATTGTTTTCGCCGTCAGATCTGAACTGTCCGCTGACTGTCAGGCTGTTTTCCGTGTCCGTGGTTGTTATGAAAACCTTGTCTGCTGAAAGTACATATACAGCCGGAAAGTCCTCGTTTTCGACAGTAACGCCGTCAAGTACGAGCTGGATCTTAGCAGAATCGTCTGCGCTGATCCTGAAAGTACAGTTTTTCGCATTTCCGCTTATGGTGTAAACACCCTCATCGGTTATATCGATCACCTTGCCGTCAGCTGCGGTTAAATGCTTTGCTTCGCTTGTATCCGCTGTCTGTTCCAGATCCCGCTTCGTAAATAACTTTTCTTCTGTACTGTCTGAAGACTGTCCGGTTTCAGATATATCAGAATTTCCGGTTTCAGAAGCTGAATTTTCTGATGATCTGCTGTTCTTTTCAGTTTTTTCTGCTGCGGTCGTTTCGGCTGTTTCGGCAGAAGCAGTAGATTCGGCAGCTGACTCGGTCAAACCACTCGTTTCGTCCGGTTCTGATGTGTCAGGCAGTGAAATGATACTGTTATCGTTCAGTGAAATGTTTTCCTGAACTGAGCCTGTGCCGCATCCGTTTACTGATACGGCCATTACTGCCATAAGAAATGATGAGATTATATATTTTCTGTTCATAATGATCTTCCTTTCGCCGGGTGCGATGCTTTTGTTTCTGTGATTTTATTATATCGCAGCATTATGAAGAGAAAATGGGACGAAAGTGAAATCTTTATTCTGAAATGTGAAATCCTGACTGACGGTTTGTGACAGTCAGATGATATGCAGTTTTTATGGCTGTTCCTTCAGAGCTGCTTCATTAACATTGACTTCAATGTCAGTCGCTTCGGAATATGTACCTTCGATCTTCAGGTCGTTTCTGTAGATCACAGCACTGCCGCGTGACTGGTATCCTTCGATGGTAAGAGCAACTTCGTACATTTTTCCGAGGTCGAGCCCGCACTTCTTCCATGCATCAAAGTGCTTTGAAACTGAGATAGATTGTGTTTCTTTTCATTAAGTATTTTCCTCACTTATAATATCAGATACCGTTTGCACGGAATAACAATTACATTCAGAATAACATATATATATGTCAAAGTCAATGGTGAGATGTCGGACCGTAGATTAAGGAAACACTGATTTATTCATAAATCAGCGCGGGGTTCGGGGCGAAGCCCCGCAAATCCCACCTCCGGAAATCCGGCGAAGCCGGATTTCCGGTTTAATCAGTGTATCCTTAAAGATGTAATTTTGACTTGAAAATACGACGAAAATATGTTAAAATAAAATAAGCTATATTTATTGAAAGTACAATTATGATAAGGGACAACGGAATGCGGGGGTGAAACTGCAATGAAAAAGAAAAAGCCGGAAAACGGGGATGGTAAGTCCGGTGAGATAAAAAATCAGAAAATATCTAACTTTCTTAAAAGACGACAGATCCGCTATCTGCTTGCAACAGTAGTCGTGCTTATGAGTCTGGTCGTTCTGGTTCTTGTGTTTGCCTTCTGGATGTACAAAATAACTGAGAACTCGTGCTACGTAGACCTCAAATCAGAAACGGAAACCGCTATTTCCGCGCTTGAAACAAGTCTCAGAAATGACCGCAGAATGCTTCGCGTTATTGCCGGGCAGATAAGAAACGAAGAAGAACTGGAAAGTCTTGAAACCAACGGCTATCTTTCCAATTACGATATAAACAATCAGGTAACACAGATCTACATGCTGCTTCCTGACAATGAACTTATCGCATCAAAGGGACGCCGCCCGAATCCTGACGGGGAACTTGACTTTAAAAGTGAAGAAGCATTAAAAGACCATATATGTGCATCAGTTTCGGACGATTCTACTTCATACAGCACCAAAATACGTAATTTCGTTCAGATACGTGAAGGCGGATACTGCATTGGTCTCCTTTTCAGTGAGGGAAGTGCTGCAGGCGTGGCACAGGCCTGGCTTCCGGATATTTACGGTAAGAAGGGCTATCTTTACGTAGTTGACAGAAAGACAGGGGAAGTTATCATAGACACTTCGCCATCTTCTTCTATAACCGATATAAATGAGCTTGCCTTCAGACAGGTCGACAGACACTATTCAAAATCAGAGACAATTGACAGCATAATGGCCGGTAAAAAAGGCTTATCCGTTTTTGCGTCGAAAGCGGCCGGCGAAACTCTTTACATGTGCTATCTTCCGATCGACATCGAAGAATGGGAAATGGTCGTTGTCGTTCCTGAAAGCGCAGCGTTTTCAGAAGTTTCACCGGTACGAAGCAGAATGTACCTGCTGATAGTACTGGTGGTACTGATCATTATCGGCTATCTGTTCTGGCTCCTTAAAGAGTTCCGCGGATCTATTGCCGATGCTGAGGAAAAGGCGAATACTGACGTGCTTACAGGTCTTCAGAACCGTAACCGTTTCGAGGCCTTTATCGGAAAGACTGATGCACTTAAGGAAAAACTGGCGTGTGTCTATATAGACGCCAACGGACTTCATGAACTCAACAACAGCAAAGGGCATTCTGCAGGGGACCAGATGCTCAGGTTTATTGCCGATACTCTGAAAGTCGAGTTCGGCGGAGATAATATTTACCGTATAGGCGGCGATGAATTTGTTCTCTTCAGGGCCGGTAAGACAGAAAAGGATCTTGAAGCAGAAATTGCGGGCTTTAAGGAAGCTCTGGCAAGAAATGATTATCACGCTGCTGTAGGCATATGCACCTATGAATCAGGCCTTGATATGGATAAGCTCATCAAGAGCGCTGAGTCGAAGATGTATGAAGCAAAACGCAGATACTATGAGGAAACAGGCAAAGATATGAGGATATAAAGGGGGAAATCAATATGAAAAAGAAATGGATGCGCACCGCTGCAGCCGGGCTTGCTGCCGCTTTTCTGGTAAGCGGATGCTCAAAGTCGCTTCCTTCACTTGACAGGGATGAGGAATCCGGCGTTTCTGAAAAGAATGTCTACGACATGATCTATTTCGGCGAGGTATCCACACTTAATTATCTGGAAACGGATACTGAGGTCGACTACGCACTTTGTTCCAATCTTGTTGACAGTCTTGTTGACTACGACAAATACGGACAGATCGTTGCGGGACTTGCTGAAGACTGGTATTCAAACGAGGACATGACTGAGTGGACGTTCAAAATACGCAAAGGCGTGAAGTGGGTGGACTGCGAAGGAAATGAAGTCGCTGAACTGAAGGCTGACGACTGGGTGGCTGCCGCACAGTATGTAAACGATGCGGCCAGGGAAGCCGGAAACCAGTACATTTACGATACCGGCGGCGTGGTAAAAAATGCGCAGAACTATTATAACTATACCGAATATATGATCTTAAGCGACGGCGGAAAGCGCACAGTCGATGAGAACGGCGAAAAGATCGAACGCGTTCCTGAGGTAAAACCGGAGGATATCGGCGTTAAGGCAGCAGATGACTACACACTGGTCTACACACTTGACCAGCCGTGTCCGTTTTTCCTTACATGCCTTTCCTATTCATCCTACATGCCGGTAAACAGGGAGTTTCTGAACAAATGCGGCGATCTGTTCGGCCGGAGCAAGGAAAACATCCTCTACAACGGAGCGTTCAGACTTACTGAATTCATACCTCAGGAAAAGCGTACGCTTGTCAGAAATGAAACTTACTGGGATAAGGATAATGTTCACATTGACGTTATAAATGCAAAATTCAAAAAAGACGTGTTTGAGATAGGTCCTGAAGAGTTCTTGAGCGGCGAAGTGGATATGGTGCCGGTAAGTATAAATGCGATGGAAAAATGGATGGAAAATCCTGAATCAGCATCGCAGGTGCACAGTATGCGGCCTGACATAGCATACAGTTATTTCTACGGATTCAATTTCAAACCGGAATTTGCTTCAAAGTATGAACCTGATAACTGGGCGAAAGCTGTAGTAAATGAAGATTTCCGCAAATCCATTATTTATTCACTTGACAAAAGAGCTCTTGCTGAAGTGTATGAACCGTACAATCCTGATATTCTTCTTCAGAAGACGATAACGCCGGCAACATTCCTTCAGACAGGCGGAAAGGATTATACCGAGCTTGATCCCCTGAAAAAAGTAACATCACGCGATTCATTCGACAAGTCACTTGCACAGAACTGCAGGGAAAAGGCGCGCACAGCGCTTGAAGCTGAAGGAGTAAAATTCCCTGTAAAGGTACTGCTTCCTTATAACCCTGCACTTATCAACTGGATCGATGAATGTGATCTTGTAAAGAAACAGCTTGAAGAAACTCTCGGCAGTGACTATGTGGAAGTAATAATCGAACGCGGTCCTGACACAGGCTTCCTTTCAGCTGTACGACGCAGCGGCAACTACGGACTTATGCTTTGCAACTACGGTGCCGATTTTGCCGATCCTGCAACTTATGCCGAGCCGTTTACAGCCGGCAATACCTACAGCTTCTGGGACAAGTGCGAGGATGAGAATATAAAGAAACTCTATGCTCAGTATTCCGATCTTGTTGACAAGGCAATAAAAACCTACGACAATGACGATAATAAGAAAAGATATGATCTGTTTGCACAGGCTGAAGCACTTCTCATTGAACATGCGATAGTTGCTCCGAGCCGTGTAAGCAACGGCGACGGATATTTTGCAGACCGCTTAAGCCAGTTCGACGGTCAGTTTGCACCGTACGGCGTGGCACGTTCCCGATACAAGGGAATGTACATCCACGACAAGTCGATGAGTATGGATGAGTTCAAAACCACTTATGAAAACTGGGAAACAGAACGTCTGAAAGTTATGGCTTCCCGTAACGGAATGTAAAATCATGACTGCATTACAGGATGTGATCTCCTGTAATGCAGTTTTTTCTTTAACTGAACGAAGAACGCGGGGCGGAACCGGGATATATTTTTTCATAAAACCCTTTACAAGATGACGCACTTGTGATATAATAAACAAGTACCGTGTACTTGGAACTTGGATTTTGCCCGAAACGGGAGTTTTTACCTTCCTTGTTCTATGTTACGGCCTTAAATATTTTCAAAGAGGTGAAAAAACAATGTTACTTAAAGAAGAAAAGACAGCTGTTATCGAAGCTAACAGAACTCACGAAAAGGATACCGGTTCACCGGAAGTTCAGATCGCAATCCTCACAAAGAGAATCAATGATCTTAACGAACACCTTAAGGTTCACAAGAAGGACCACCACTCAAGAAGAGGTCTTCTCAAGATGGTAGGTCACAGACGTAACCTTCTCAACTACCTTCAGAAGAAGGACGTTGAAAGATACCGTGCTGTTATCAGCAAGCTCGGATTACGTAAGTAATAATTTAAAGGCAGTATGGAGCAATCCGTCTGCCTTTTCAACGTTTTAGCACTATTTTCTAAGACAGTTGTCATCTGGCACCCATAAGGCAGTAATCATTTAGCATTAAACAGTGGAACTGAAGATCCGGCAATACGGAACTTACTGCTTCTTATCAGGGAATATCCCTTCGGTTTTTCTGTTTATTGCTGAATTTACTGCCTTAAGAAAAAATAATTTTCGGAGGCGAAAAAAATGTTTGAGAATTACAGAAAGTTTGAAACAACATTTGCGGGCAGACCGCTCGTTGTAGAAACAGGAAAGACATGTGGTTTATCCAACGGTTCATGCTGGGTAAGATACGGTGAAACAGTAGTTATGGCAAACGTAACAGCAAGCGTTAAGCCAAGAGAAGGCGTTGATTTCTTCCCTCTCTCAGTTGACTACGAAGAAAGACTTTATTCAGTAGGCAGAATCCCTGGCTCATTTACCAAGAGAGAAGGCAAGCCTTCAGAAAAGGCCATTCTCACTTCACGAGTTGTTGACCGTCCGATCAGACCTCTTTTCCCTAAGGATATGAGAAATGACGTTTCAGTAGTTATGACAGTTCTCGCAGTAGAACCAGATAACCTTCCTGAAATCGTTGGCATGATCGCAACATCAGTTGCTATCTCTATCTCAGACATCCCGTGGAACGGACCTGTTGCCGGCGTAAGCGTCGGTCTTGTTGACGGAGAACTCGTTCTCAACCCTACACTTGAACAGAGAGCACACAATGACCTTAACCTCACAGTTGCAGGTTCAATGGAAAAGATCGTAATGATCGAAGCTGGTGCAAACGAAGTACCAGAAGACAAGATGCTCGAAGCTATCGAATTCGGTCACGCAGAGATCAAGAAGATGGTAGCATTCATCAGCGACATTCAGAAGCAGATCGGCAAGAAGAAGTTCGAATTCGAATCAATGGAAGTTGACCATGACCTCTTCGACGCTATCGCTGAACTCGCAGAAGAAAGAGTTAAGGTTGCTCTCGACACTGATGACAAGAACATCAGAGAAGAAAGACTCCAGCCTATCAAGGATGAAATACACGAAAAGTTCGATGAACAGTATCCTGAACAGATCGCAATGATCGACGAATGCATCTACAAACTCCAGAAGAAGATAGTAAGAAACTGGCTCTATGAAGGCAAGCGTGTTGACGGCAGAGGCATCGATGAAATCAGACCTCTTGCTGCTGAAGTAGGACTTCTTCCAAGAGTTCACGGTTCAGGTCTCTTCACAAGAGGTCAGACACAGGTACTCACAGTTGCAACACTCGGTCCTGTAAGTGACTCACAGAAGATCGACGGTCTTGACGAAGAAGATACAAAGAGATATATGCACCAGTACAACTTTCCTTCATACTCAGTTGGTGAAACAAAGCCAAGCAGAGGTCCGGGAAGACGTGAGATCGGTCACGGCGCTCTTGCTGAAAGAGCTCTTGAACCTGTTATCCCGCCGGTTGAAGAATTCCCTTACGCATTCAGACTCGTTTCTGAAGTTCTTTCTTCAAACGGTTCAACATCACAGGGTTCTATCTGTGGTTCAACACTCGCACTCATGGATGCCGGTGTACCGATCAAGGCTCCTGTAGCAGGTATCTCATGCGGCCTTATCACAAAGCCTGATTCAGACGACTTCATGACAATGGTTGATATTCAGGGTCTCGAAGACTTCTTCGGCGACATGGACTTCAAGGTTGGCGGTACTCACAAGGGTATCACAGCTATCCAGGTAGATATCAAGGTTGACGGTCTTACAATGCCGATCATCAGGGAAGCATTTGAAAAGACAAGAAAGGCACGTATCTACATCCTCGATGAGATCATGCTCAAGGCTATTCCTGCACCAAGAGAAACTGTAAATAAATACGCTCCTAAGATGGTACAGACAAAGATCCCTGTAGACAAGATCCGTGAAGTAATCGGACAGGGCGGTAAGGTAATCCAGAAGATCTCAGCTGAATGCGAAGTTAAGATCGACATTTCAGATGACGGTTCAGTATTCATCTCAGGTATCGACAAGAACAAGGTAGACAAGGCTCTCCAGATCGTAAGAACAATTGCTATGGATCCTGAAGTAGGTGCTATCTACAAGGGCAAGGTAGTAAGAATAATGCAGTTCGGTGCTTTCGTTGAGATCGCTCCGGGCAAGGACGGACTCGTTCACATCTCAAAGCTCGACAAGCAGAGAGTTGAAAAGGTGGAAGACGTTGTTTCCATCGGTGACGAAGTTGTTGTAAAGGTAATGGAAATTGACAGCCAGGGCAGAATCAACCTTTCAAGAAAGGATGCTCTTGCAGATATTGAGGCAAAGAATAACAAATAAAAATGAAGATCAGAATAAAACTTCTTCCTGTACTGATGGCGGCTGCACTTGCTTTTGCGGGTACAGCGTGTCAGTCTGACGGATCAGACGGCGGCACAGGAAGCGGGATAGTTCAGAACGGGGAAAGCATTGCATCTCCCGGTGAAGGAGATACATCAGAGGGGTTTGAGACATTAAACGACATCCGCGAGATCCCGTCCGGAGCAGGCGCTGCTCCGCAGAGCGGGGAATTCGCTGATAACAAATGGGCAGCATTTCTTGTAAGTCCTGCACTTCCGGCTTACGATACAGCCGAAAAAGGAGAAGCGATACTTAAGGTGCTCAGCACTGACAGTGTTATAGGAAATGTGGCTCTTGCATCACTGAATGCGCCTGCACCGGCTCCGACAACAGCGTACGGTGCCGAAGTCATAACAGCCGGCGGCCCTGTGGCAGAAGCATCACTCGCTCACGGAAGATTATCAGAAGTACCTGAGTCGTTCCTTAACGCACTTTCAGCGGACATGAAGGGCGCTATTGGCCTTGAGTACGGCGATCACGACGGCGGTGCCGGAATGGGTTACAGAACATTCTACCAGGCATCATACGACGTTGCAACAGGCGGTTTGCAGGTAAATCAGGAGAACGGATACTGGGCACGTACACTTGGTGCCTATTCCGAACACTGTGCAGGTCTGGCAGTTGACTTCAACATCTCATACAACAGCAGTGAGTTCATTGAATCGACAGGTGCAGTAAACCGTGAGGGAACAGCACCGGCAAACAAGGAATTTACCTGGCTTGCCGATAATGCCCACAAGTACGGATTTATCTGGCGCTATAAGATCGACGGAGACACAACTTCCGCAACCGGACAGCGTACCGGTACCATCTACGAAGGCTGGCACTGGAGATTCGTAGGCGTGTACAACGCAACAAAGTTCTGGGAAAAATGTGCAGCCGACACTGACGGCGACGGAGTCCTCGACAAAGGTTACATGACAAATGACAACTATGTCTGGGAAGATTACTATAACGAATATATAGCAAACGATCCGTCCTATCCGCACAGCGAATATGAAGCTCTGACAAGCTTCTACAATTCCGAAGCGGGTAATAAGTGTACTCACGAAGAATATATTTTCAGATAACATTAATAACGGCACATGATCATACATCCTGTGCCGTTTTTCTATTGCCGGAATTACACAATTAAAAAAATACACAAAAAAGTATTGATTTCTG
>Ga0247610_10001379_pt1 | contig 30327 bp, 39 predicted proteins | sample 174DNAGHGhighgp2_FD_193483 | JGI IMG/M metagenome (GOLD analysis project Ga0247610, IMG submission 193483) | Sheep rumen microbial communities from Palmerston North, Manawatu-Wanganui, New Zealand - 1742 DNA GHGhigh gp2 | ecosystem: Host-associated > Mammals > Digestive system > Stomach > Rumen...
AGTTTCCCAGTCATACCAAGCACTCGGGTCACCTGAGCGATAGTGTGTACCCATGTAGTAGTAATTGTCATGACCGCCTGGAATATTGCCTTCATTACCCTTACAGTTAATGTTGTGACGTACCGTGCTGTCGCTGCTGTCATATTCGGCAATATGTAAGGTTCTCCAAGTAACGACCGCCCAGTAAGTACATTTAACACCTTCGCTATTTCCAAGGAAAACGTTGTTAAGCAAAGACAACTGCTGGAAAATAATATCCTGACAATAGCTGTTTGCTTCCTGCACATAAACCTGCGGGTCCTTAATTTCAAACGTAATAGGGTTCTCGTTATTGACGAAACTGTCTCTAATTCTGAGCTTGTATCTGAAGTGGCTGTCCTCATAGTAAGGATAAACATTGATATTAGTGTTTATGATAGAACAGTTCTGTACGTCAATATCCTTAATATTGAGCGTTGTATTAGTAATTCTGGAATTTACAAACAACATTTCCGTGTGCTTAGTAACATTATCGTCACCAAGGTTAGTAGACCAGTTCCATGTACTGTCATAGCATTTGACCGTGCAATTCTTCAAATTGAAAGGATAAAGACCTTGTGCAGCAAAGTTAGAAATAGTGGAATTCTTAGAAAGAACAAGCTGTTTAAGGTTAGGAAAAGTCTTAAGGCTTCCCTTAGTTCCTTCAAAGAATAAGTACTGAGCGTTAACGATAGCACCAGAAACTTCACAGTTCTGTAAAGTGGTAGATCCGAAGTTATTGACACCAAGTTCAGCATTAGTAAGAACACCATTCTTAATAACACCGAAAGCTTTGAAGTTTTCACCGTCAACTGCCTTGCCTTCAAGGTCAATAGAAGTCTGACCCATGATAGCCATAGCACGTACGTAGTTAGCCGGTTCCCTGAAGTGATGAATATTGCAATAAGGCAAGCTGTTGCTTAATACAGTAATAAAGCATACGTTAGCCGTATAGTCAGACATTGTATTTGTAAATACAAGCTTGTTATTGCCATAGCTTCTGAAATAACGGTCAGTAAATTCCATATTGCTGAAAGTCAAGTGTTCAGTAGCCGGGTCAAACATTTTTTCACCTTCGAAAATACAGTTATCAAAACGTAACCAAGCATTGTTAGTGTAAGTAAGTCCAATAAAACGTGTATTTTCCGGGTTTCTTACAGTAGTGTTAAGAACAGAAATATTGAAAGATATTGTCTTATTCGTAAAGTTCTGTTTACGACTCATAACGAGCGTTTTGGCGCCGCTTCTCCAGAAACCTGATACACTTCTATACCAAGAAGAATAAGCAACCGTATCAGCGTTTGTGTTCGATCCTGTCTGGAAATAAATGTCAGTTATAGCCTGTGACGGCGTACCGACAACCTTAGCATCAGAACAAGTAATATCCGGGGCGCTAAACTGTGTATTTGCGTCAAATAGAAGTTTCTTCGTAGTGACGATAGAAGTTTGCGTAATATTGTAATTTCCCGGTACGAAATATACACCTGGCGCTGTCTTATGACGGTCAGTACCGACTTCCTGAGCGAAGTTCATCAAGGCGTTCATGTTAGCTTCGTTTCCTGGATATACACCGTAATAGCTTGACGGAAGATATTCACCGTCAAACTTCAATATCCAGCGGCCGCTTGAAGAAACGTTAGAAGAAATAACGTAACCACCGTCTTCTGTGTCGTTAGAAGTAGGGTCCCAAACGTAAACACGACCTTCACAGTCATCTGTAGTTCTATAACCGACAACATAAACGTAACCATTAGCCTCAGGATCGATGTCCTTAAGGTTCATGACGGTAAAGACCTGTGTAGAACTGTCAAGGTTCTCGTCGACTGTATTACCAAACCATTCCCTTACGAAACCCCAGTTATTAGTGTCATCGTCAAGTCTCGGGTCAGAAAAATTTCCGATGTACTTGTATAGGCGGCAAAAAGTGAGCTGTTTGGTAAAGTAAGTCTGTTGCGGCCTTCCGAAACCGTTTAAGTAAATAGGGTTTTCAGCAATAACGAAACCGTTATCTGCTTCTTCGTTATACGTAAATGTATCAATACGGTTAAGCGAAACTGGGTCGAAAAACTCAATTTTACCGTTAGCAATAACCTTCTTCTGGTTATCGACGAAAAGGTCCTTCTGTGAAACTATAGGATAGTACATTAGTTAATTCCTCCAAATAATTTATTTTCCAAATTTGCTGTCTTCAGTTCTTCCTGCCTTAACTGTAAGGCTTCCTTCTGAATTTCAGCGTCTGCCTTAGCAAGTTCGGTTTCAGACTTTATTTCTTCATCTTGACCGTTAAGGCGAGCTTCGAGCAACTTCATTTCCATGTCGTTCTTGTGCTTATTGTTAGCAAGAATAAGCTGCTGTTCTGTAGAATAAGCATTGATACGAGCCTGCATCTGAAGTTCGTTGACTTGCTTCTGAAGTTCAAGGTTCTGGTTATTAAGTTCCTGTATCTTCTGGTTAGCCTGCTGAATAAGCTGTTGTGCTTGCATCTCTTCCTTAGACGGTACGTGGCCAAGTGAATTCTTGAATTCTGTGATATATTCGTTATCGCTTTCGATATTAGCTTCTGCAATTAAAAGTTTACGTTTGTCGTCATCAGAAGTAATAAGGGTCGCATATTGCTGAAGCTGAATTCTTGCTTCCTGCTTCTTCATAGCTGCATCCGGTCCTTCACATATGTCAATTTTAAGAATTCCGAAAAGCTTACGGTTAGTGATGAATTCAAATACACACATACCGACAACCTGTAGGCTGTAACGTAAGTGTTGAATATAGCATCTGATATTGTTGTTAAACGTCTTTTCGTTAGTAAGAACTTCCGTAGCTGTCTTAGTAACTTCGGTTTCAAGACCTGTATTAGGAATACCGACAATTGTGTTAGTAAGGCCAAGGCTGTTGTTAAGAATACCGGAAACGTCAGCATACTGAATTTCGTTAGAAATACGTTCTGGGGCCTTCAACTGGTTCTTGTGGTCAGCTGTCCATTCGTTAAAAAGAAGTAACGGGTTAAGACTCTTGTCAGCATTCTTGTAATATTGTTCAAAACCTTCAATTGCCTCGCTTGAAGACAACCAGGTGTTCTTCGGCGCCTTAGCCAAACGTTCAAGTAATTGTGTATAAGAATAGTTTACAAGGCGCTGAATAGGCTTCAATTGCTTTACGATACCCTGGTAAGTAACCTTGTCGTCGTCTTGCCAAGTCTGTTCGCCGAAGACCGGAATAACCGGAATATATGTCATCTGAAGTTCTGTATATTCTACAACCTTGTTATTAAGAAGCTTGAATACGTCAATATTCTGTGTTTCCTTATTCTTTACGTAATAAGTAACCAAGGCCATAAACTTCTTGTGGTCATACGGAATAGAAATATCGACCATAGGCTTGTCGTTAACCATGTCGAAACCATATTCTTCCTTGATGAATTCAACTGGCTTTAACTCGACAATAGCACATTTTTCCTGGTCTGTTCCGTTAAGCTTGACGATATTCGGGTCAAGCAATACAGAAGTGACATCCGGTACAGAATACATAATTGTCTTTATACTTCCGTCAAAGTCGATGTCATTAGAAACAACAATAACCCCAAGACCTGTAGATACAGAATTAGTCAAGGCTTCGATAGTAGCCGTAATATTATCCGGGTTATTCAAGAATTCATTACCGATATTAGTAAGTTCCTTGTCAGAAGTAGTCCACTTATACTGGTGTGGCAAGTAAGAATTGACGATAGTTCTTACGGAATTCTGTACGATGTTAATTTTACTCTTTAAACGGTCCGCGCCGAGCATGTTCTTATCGTCGTCATAATATTGATCGCCCGACATATAAGACCTTGCATCCTTGATGTCTTCGAAAAGGTCGCGCCATTTATTTCTTGAATTTTCTTCAAACTCGTTAAAGTCGTCGATGATAGCTTTTTCATCAAATGTATTTGCAGCATCCTGTGTAATTTCTGCTTCTAAATATGTTTCTTCCATATATTCCTCATAATTTAAAATATGTTAGGATATATCATAATTGTCCGATATATCACGTATTATTTATTATAATGAAAAAGGCCGGAAATAATATCCGGTCTTTCTATAATTAGTGTATTCTGAATTTATTTATTGATATTTCTTAAACGTGTCATCTTGAATTTAGCTATAGTAGGCTTAACAATTTCATTATATAATACGTTCATGTCATCCATTGCATCAATAATTCTGTTGTCGAAAGCGATAGTATATTCATTATCGTCGACTGACCATATGAAAGCATCTATAACTTTCGGTTCTGGGTTAACTCCAAACTTTACCTTTACTTTTTCAATAAAATTCAGATATTCAGGATCTTTATAACTCTTATATGAAACTTTACCTTCTTCTAAACCTTTTGTTAAATTATTCTTTATGTATTCTAATTTTGTTGTATTTGCGATATTCATATTGTTTCCTTATTTAACTTTTGTAATTTTCTTTGTCTTTTTCTTAGCTTTCTGTTTTTCGGCTTTAAGCTTCATATATCTTTCGTGCATGTAGTCGAGCATCTTCTGACGATAAACTGGGTCATTCTGATACCTTTCTCTCTGACGTTTCTTAGAAGCTTCTCTATAAGCTTCGTTTTCCTTATATAGTCGCTTCTGCCTTGCGTCTTGTTTTGCACGATATTTCTTGTCATTCTGATAGCGAGCTTTATTCTTCTCGTTCATCTTGTTGACATGTTCTGTATAATATTCCTGGCCGTAAGCCTCGATCATTTCTTCTTTTGTCATTTTTATATTCTCCTTTAGACTTATATATTATATATAATTTTATTTTTATCAAAGTCGCTTATTTGTTAATTTCGTCCATAAGTTCGCAAAGTTCGGTCAGTTTCTTTATACGTTCTTTCCAGTCATTCCTTTTCTGAGCGTCGCCCCAAAGATAGTGAATAACACTGTGTGTCATGTTGTTTAAACATATAAACTTAGACTCGTCTTCTATATTGTCGTAGTTCTTAGGGTTTTCGTCAAGATGATGACAATTGCAAGTTTTTGTTAACGGCGATCCGGTAACGTAGTCTTTCTTCTGTTGTTTTCTAAGTTTTTCTCTAAAGGTTTTCCAAGCCTTTGACCTTCTGAAAGTGACTTTTGGGTCCTGCTGCTTTACCTTTTTCACGTTTTTTCTTCTCATTATTAAATTCCTTCACGAAGTTTATAAACTGTTTAGCAAGTTCTGATGTTGACTGATGTTTATTTTTGGTTTTCTGGTTCTTCATATAAGACCTCACATATAGCATATAATATAAGTTCTGCTGGCATAAACATATATCGTTTCTTCATTATTTCTCTATACGGTTCCAATACTTTACATACTTTATTACCGTCATACTTCCGTACTTCTTCATCAGTCAAATATAACTGAATAGCATTACCACTGACTGGATAAACTTCTCTTCCAATACCTTCATGTAATATCAAATTAGAAGTTTTCATTCTTAAAACATAATAAGGTTTCCTTTGCATATTATTCCTCAAATAAATATTCGAAACCATTGCAATATAAGTAGTCAAGAATAGCATCCGGATCCATACATTGACTTCTTTTAGGATGTATCAAGTCAAATATTTCCTTATGAATACCTGTATAAGGTTTACTGTTGAATTTCACACATATTTCTTCATATACTTCTTCAGGAATTTCAATAACTACAGCAACATTTTTAGGGTTATTCTTATCTGGTCTTATTCTAAAGTTATGTGGTCCATTACATCTAATAATTTGACACTTCATATTATTCCTCAAATAGTTCCGGTAATTCCCTGTAAATACTTTCAAGTATAATTTCTGTTGCTATATACATTGTTCTTATAGCAACAATATCAGCATAGTCAACAAGAACTTCAATACCGTCAGGAATATCCTTGAATTGTGTAATATTATTGATATTGAAGTTCTTGTATCTTCCACCACGTTGACTCAAGTACTTTATACTTCTTTCATTAAATATTTCTTTATTCGGCGTTCTGTACTGGTTTATAGGGTTCATTTTTCTCCTTCAACTGTTCAAGAACTTCTTTCCAGTTTTTCTTTAACTTATGTTTCGGTAATTTCGGTAGTGGCCAGTAGATCCAGATGTCTCCTTCCTTATATTCTGGGTCATATTCCCAAAGTAAAGTATCGTAAACAATTCCAGGAAATACAACATTTTCAAACTTCTTAACATGTGGTACATACTTGTTATAACAACCTGTTGACCATTTGGTTAAATATATAGCATGAATATCAGAATAGTTATTAATAATTTGTTTCGGTAAACAAGAAGCCATCCAACTGCCAAACGGTAAATTTGTAATAATTTCATATTTATCACATGACGGTCTGAATTCTCTTGCGTCCTTATTAGTCAAATTGTTCCTGTTGATGATACAGTTATATTCTGAGCACCATTCATAAACACGTTCAACCAATTCATTATAAGGTCCTTCATCAAACTCGTTAGCATATGTCGTATCGATAGCTTCTTGTGGCGTCATACCCAAGGAAACTTTCTTGTCAAGTATCTTCATGACAATATTTCCGTTTCCTGCTGTAGGTTCGTAAATATTTCCATTCCAGTTAAGGTCTGTGAAGTTTATCATCTTCTCAACAATATCGTCCGGGGTAAAGAACTGACCTTTCTTTTTCTGGTCTGACTCTGTAAAAACTGTATTAGACATTATTTTCTTCCTTCAAGAATTCAAGGTCCTTGATATATTTCGCAGCTTCCTGTTCTGACCATTTGTGGCGTACTCTCATTGTAAGACGGTTAATTGTAGGTTCTATAATTTCCTTCATAACCGTTTCTTTATCACGTGGCTTGAAAATTTCCTTGTCAAGTAACGTAAAGTGTTTCGGTTCGCCTTCTGGGTCAATTAGTTTTACTAATACAGAACACTCTCTCGGATGTTGCGCACCTTCAAATGTAACTTTATATGTTTCATTCCAAATTCTGACGTCAATAGTCATGTCATATAGTTCTCGTAAGTCCATTATTTATCTCCTTTCTTAAAGACGTTATGTAACAATTGAATAAGCTGAAAACCTGTATTTGCAACTAATAATATCTCTATTGCTTTTAATGTATAATATACTTTATCTATTTCATTTAGAATTTGAATTAATTGATCAAATGTCATTGTTTCTCCTTAAATGTTCGGAATATATTCCGGTTTTAAATTGCCTTGTTCATCGTAAATATTGCAACCGTGTGTAGGCGGCAAGTAATTCTTTGCGTCATATGACATATCGATATTATATGTGATAGTCAAACTGTCATCGTAACATTTCTGACCGTAAATTTCAATAAACTCTTCTTTAGTCATTTTATCATCTCCTTATGTTATATTTATAAAGTCATTCCCTTGTGCTGTAAAACTGTAGCATATGTAAGGTTTTCACCGAAAAGGTCTTTATCAGAAAGAAGTTTAGTATAGAACTTGCTTTCCTTAAAAGGCTTTACATAGAACTCATAGAAGTCAGTGTCGTCCATATCTTCGCCCGCACCGTGTCTTAATTGTTTTACACGTACGTCAAATATCTTTTTCAATTCATCATATTCAATTTTATGTGATGGTTCATAATAGTTAGGTTTTACCTGTTCCTGTAATTTAGTACAGTCAAGGTCAACCATTCTAAGATATTCTGTATCTTCTAAAGGCACCCAGATATTCTTCGTTCCGTAAGACGTGTCCATATGTGACTTATGTACCCAGTCTTTCGTAAACTCTTCATAACGTGTGACAAGCTTGCGATAGTCATATAGAACAGCCTTATTGTAAGCCGGCATTATCCATATCAATGCATGTGTTTCCTTATTAGCTTTCGGGTCACCCCAGGCATGTCCTTTATAATTTGGTCTTTCGTCGTCATATTCATAAACAAGAATATCTGACTTGAAATAATGAATTTTCGTATCGACCTTTAATTTTTCACCGACAATATAGTCAATTCCTTTTATCTGTCGTTCCCTGTCAGTAACCTTTTCGATACTTCTCTTACCGAAAAACTTTCTGATAGCTTCCATTTCAATTTCTGTATCTTCACCTTTATAATTGTTGTTTAACATAAGTAACTCTCCTTTTGTTTAATTCTGTTTGATCATTTTATGAATTCTTGCTGCCTTGCGTCTGATATACGGTAATTTTTCAAACATATGTTTCCAAAATTCAAGCATATCTTGCCATTCAGAAACACCACCAATAATTGTATATTTGACTATATTCTTCTGGTCTTCGTTATGATACATAGTCAACTTATATTTCATATCTTCAACTTCGACAATACATGTACAGTTTTGAAATAAGCCGAAATATTCGCCCGCCGCAAGTAATTCTTTAAATTTACGTTCAACCATTATTCTTCTCCTTCCAATACATCAAGAACTTCGTCAACTCTGTCGTCGTTTATAGCTGCCTTAATATCAAAGATAAAGTGACTCATAACTTCATTCAAGAATTTACGTATTGTCAGATGTCTTATTCTTGTCTTTTCGTTTAAATTGTCACCAGTAGTAAAACTAAGATATTTTTCATTTGAAAACTCTCTGTATCTTTCATCTGGTTCTTCAATAATTTCATCACGGTCGTTGATATAAGGATATTTTTCACATTCTTCTTCAGTAGGAATAACCTGTAAAGAAAAATATCTGCATGTGCTAAACGTCTGTTCAAGTTCCTTAATGTGTATTATATAACCACGGAAATAGAATTCTTTGCAAGATACACAGTCCAGATCATAACATTTGACAAACTTAGCATTGTCAAGACCTTCTTCAAATTCTTCGACAAGCTTGTCAAACCTCGGCGTCTTAGACTTATAATATTTTTCAAGACCTTCAATATCCTTAATAGAAGCTTTTAATGTTTTTGTAATATTAAATGTATTGTTCATTGTAAATTTCCCTTAACCTTTATATATTATATATAATTTTATTTTTAGAAATATTGCAAAAAGACGGTTTTTGTTCCGTCATTTAGTTAAATTTTTGTAATTTTATATTTTTTGATAAATTTGAAACGTAGACTGACCATTTCATCGTCAATATCATTTTGAATAAGATATTCGATAGTATAGGTCCTGGCTTTTTCATATGAAAGACCCTTTACTTCCATAACTTTCTTAGTAAGGGTCTCAATTTTTTCAAGATACTTTGCTGTAGCATTAGTTTCAATAAATTTAGGCGTCATTTTCATTATACCTTATTTATTGTTCATCAACTTTTGCACATCCTCATAAGTCATATGTTCAAGTGGCCAAAATTTATCGTATACTTCCTTGAATTCTTTCATCATTCCGGCTTTCTCTGCATAAGGTTCCAGAATTTCATATTCATCTTCGACGTAACCCATGTAATACCAACCGTCTTCGCCTGGTTTCATCGTCTTGTAACTGTCAAGCAGCTTGTTATATTCATTCTTCGTATCTTCAAGATGTTTACTAAGATGAAGTTTCAGTTCGTCGACTGTAAGGCTGCTAAGGTTAACCTCGTTATAGGTTTCAACAGGGTTTCCCAATATTTCTGCTGTCTTTATCTTAAACTCGTTGTCAACAAGTTCTTTAAAGAAGTCTTTTTCATCGTCTGTAAGTTTTAATTGTGTTTCATTCATATGTTTATCCTTTTGTTAAATTCTATAAGTAAAATATAGTAAATTTTTATTAGGTTATTTTAGTTTTATGTAAATGTTCTGATAAAATGAAAGTTTCACTTATTTTTGAATTGATATAATATGTAATAGAATACAATATATTAATTTGAAATAAAGTGAAACTTTTAGTGGTTAGATACGTATTATTGTTATCTTATGTCTTGTGCAATAGACCTTTATAGCGTTAGTAACTTGATCCTTAGGAATAGAAACTGTATTTTCTATTACTTCATATCCTTCAAGGCACTTGCCTTTATTACTTCTCTGTGTTTCACATTCAAACTTCAGTTCGAAGTGACAAGCCTTGACGTAGTTAATGAAACCGTAATAGTTAAGCATAAGTCTTTCGCATATTTCCTTAAGTTCATCCTTGTCGACAAACAATATCGTATTTTCGTCAAACATGTGTTCGTTAATAAGTTCTGTCATTACCGTGGCGTTATAGTTCCTTGACTTATACTGTCTCTTAGAACAGTCGAAATAAGGTTCGAGCAACTTCTTCTGTTCTTCATATGTCTTAGTGGCCGCGATGTCCCATTTGTTGTCAAGCCATAAGGTCAACTTCTTCAAGTCGTCTTCAAATTCTGTAGGTTTTACGACGTTAGTCCTTATTATCCATTCAAACGTGTCGATAAAGTCAAACTTAGACCAGTTCTCGTTAAACTCGTTGTTAAGATAAAGAATTCTCATAAGAAGCTTAGTTCCGGTCATTCTTGCCCAATTGAAACGGTAACCTTCAGCTATAGGTTTCAGACGTCCCTTAGTCATCGACGGCAAGATGATGTCGTAACGTTTTGTTTCCTTGACTGTCAATAAGCCGTGCTTCTTGCAATAGTCAGCTGAATTCAAAGACGGATGTTCGACGACGTGATGTTCTTCTTTATAGAAGTAAGGTTCTTCGTCTTTCTTAGTCCATTTGAATAAATGTCTGGAATTCTCAAGCACATATTCGTATTCACTGTCGACTGAATTTCCGTAGAAGCACTGATAGAAACTTTCAGCGTTCTTGTCAAGTTCCATGAAGTCACATTTGGCGCAAAGTTCAGACTTTATCTTGTTAAATTCCTTATATAATACGTCCTTATATTCTTCACGTGTAATTTCCCTGTTAAGGTTAACCAGAATATGATACTTTAACGGGTTATTGCTGGCGCTAAAGCTTACGGAAATATCCTTGTTGTCCTTATAACGTTCAAGTACCGTGTTAATATTGACGGAAGTCTTATCGACGTCGATAGCGACGAAAGATGTCTTATTTCCGACTCTTCCGATGATACAGCCTGCTTCGAGCAAGTCTGAAACTTCATCAAACGTCATGTCCTTTAAGTAAATATTATGTACCTTGTTGCATAGCTTCTTGTGTTCTTTAGCCATGTCCTTAGATACGTGCGATGTAGAAATATATTGTACTAAATTCATAAGTGTAACCCTTTATAATATAGAAAAACCCTCTGGTCTTGCAGCAACCAAAGGGTCTTTTATTTAGGGTTTTACTTATGTTTTATTGTGAAAAACTCTTTAAGAAACTCTATTGATAGCTGCAATATCAACCGTTCTTCTATTATTATATATAATTTTATTTTTACGAAAGTCGCAAAAACTCGTGTCGTTGTTATAAAATATAGTAAATTTATTGATACGTTGTACAATTTAATGTGTTTGTTCTGTATATTTAACCTTTATTTCATTAAATTTTCATTACCATCACTTAGTTCTTTGTTTAACACAGTAAAAAGTTTCACTTCTTTTCAAATTAATATATTCTATTCTATTACATATTATATCAATTCGAAAAAAAGTGAAACTGGCATAAAACGTAAAAAGATCTTCACGTTTCCATGAAGACCTTGTTATAATGTGGTCAAATATGTCAATTTGCGTTGTGAATAGCATCCGCACATGAGCGTTTAATATGTACGGCTTATTATTTATTATCAATTTACATAACCCGAAATAGCACCAGCAAAAAATAATAATTCAAATGATCCTTCAATAAGAATAATTAATGTAATAATTTCAACATTCTCTGGTTTCCATGTGTCATCTGTATTACCAGTTATCATAATATAGGTCATCATTAGTATAAAAGTTATCATATTTCATCCATATTCGCATTGTGGGCTTGTTTCTCATTCAAGCCTTGTAGTTATTAGGTTATACTAAAATAAGCTGTTAAACAAGTCCTTATACATACCTGTGAAGAAAAGAATAGCCTCGCCAAATACTTCGAAGAAAAGAAACAACTGATACAGTTCTCTGTTCTCGTCAGTCTTGAATAAAGGTTCACTGCCTGTAACGAAAGTTTCAGACCTTACTATTACAAGAATAATTCCAATTAATATCATTATCATCGTTATTTCTCCATATTCGCGTTCTGGTCGTGTTTAACTATAAGACCTTATAATTTATTTACTCGTTGTTAAAACTGTCTCAGAACTCACGTATTGATGAAATAATAGGTCAAGAAACCGTTATTGACGACACCAAACCAGTTCCTGTTCCTGTCGCATTGAATTTCGTCATATCCGCCCTTGTCCTTGATACCGTGGTAACAGTTCATCAGACTCTGACGGTCGTTCATCTTTATAGCCTTAAACTTGTTCTTCTTTATATACTTATTGACTTTCATGATATAAATATAACAAAAAATATTGTTCTTGTAAACGGTAAAAACTGTTAAATAACGTAAAAACATTTTTACATATTATTATTTTATTAATAGGGGGCGCCCGGGCCCGTGTGTTTTATGAAAGTGTTATATATAATAATGTAAGGCGTTGAAAACCTTACGTCATTCATATTGTAAATTCTCCTTAAATTCTAAGACCACATTTGGAAGTTCCTTATGTGGTTTTATTTTTAAACATATAAAAAGACATGTCTCGTTATGAAACATGTCTTTAATATTTTTATCAGAATTAGTCGTCTTCGTTTCCTGTATTCTGACCGCCAAATGAGCGTCTTCCCATAAGGGTAGTGTAATAAGCCGGAATATAGTTCTTACCGAAGTTCTCAACTTCTGTCTTTCTCTTGTTTTTATTAGCAGCTTCCAGAATTCTGTTGTAAAGTTTGTTCATTTCCTTTACGTTTTCCTGGTTCAAGGCGTTCTCGACCAAGTCCCTGTGTTCCATAAGATACTGGTAAGCGTCGTCAAAACTCATGTTGTTCTTCTTTGCGAAGTCCTCGATAGTCTTGTTCGAAAGTTTACCGGTCTGTTCAAACTTGAAAGCGTCAGTCTTATGTTCGCCTTTCTGTTCGTCAAACTTGTTTCCCATGTGCTTATTAGGGTTAGAAATATCGTATTCCTTGACGTTGAGCATTCCGTTTTCATCCAAATTCTTCTTAGTTAACGAAGTGAATAACGTTTCGACGTCTTCATCTGGAATACCGGTAATACCTGACTTAGAAACAATTTCCTTCTTCTGTTCGAAAGTAAGCTTATTCGGATCAACCTTATCGACCTTATTGCTTGTCAAGACGTCTCCCATTCCGGAAATATCGTCTGCAGCCCTGTAGCCTGCATAAACGTCGACCGCTTCGTCACCCTTTCTTGTCATAGACGGCGCCTTGAATACGTCTTCAACCTGTACGACTTTCTGTTTACCGTCTTTTCCGGTAACGACGTATTTAGAAGAAGCGTTCTTTTCAAGGTCACTGAAGTCATAGTTCTTGTACATTCCGGTCTTTTCCAAAGCCTTTTCGTAAGCATCCTTACGTTTTTGCTGCATAGCCGAAAGTCCAAATTCTGGAAGACTTGCGAAGCCCATAGACATACCTGCATTCTTCAAGTAGTCGTTAAGCGTTGCCTGACCTCTTGAAAGACCACTGTCGTCATAAACGTAGTCATCGATAGCCTGGAAACCGACATTAGCAGCCGTAGGCACGACACTTGCATCAGCGACATGACCGATAGCACTTCCAACTGCCGGCATTTTCTGTGTAGCTTTCTTTATCTTTCCAGAAATAGCATCTTTAGTAGCTTGTGCACCGCTGAATAACTTTTCAAGCTTAGGAAGACTCTTAGCAGCATTGACTCCCTTACCGATAGCACCACCAGCAAGAAGTTCAGCCATATCAAGACCAGCATCAGTAAGATCTGGCTTATAACCAGCCTGATACTTGTCAACAATACGTGGAAAAACAAAGCTTAAAGCTGCCGGGGCGATATTTCCGTACTTCTTTTCAAACTGTCTGGCGTTATATTCGCGCAAGGCGTCTTCAGCATACTGTTTCTTGAATTTTTCATAAGCCGGCTTTACGTCTTCAGGAATATAACCGTGTTCGATGTCATCTATTACAGCCTTCTTATAAGGTCTTCCAGAAGCGGCAAAGGCTTCCTGTACGTCCTTTTCGTTAAGTTTCAAGTTCTTTTCATTAAGTTCAGCATCAGAAATATTCATAATAGAAGAAGCACGTTCTCTTTCCTTAACACTCTGAATATCTTTCTTCAAAGGTTTTACTTTCTGTATATCCTTATCAGAAACGTCATTTATTCTCTTGTTAAGTTCTGCACGTTTTTCCTTATTAGTCTCAGCTTCGACATATTCTTCTTCTGGTCCAATAAGGTTAAGAAGCTTAAGGTCTTCAGCACCGCCCTTGATACCTGGTAACACCTTTTTAAGTGTATAGTAGTTCTGGCGCATGAATTTACCAAGCGGCTTACCTTCTTGTTTTAACTTCTGATATTCAATAATAGTTCTTTCTTCATCTGTATAAGCATTATCGTTCATGTTTACTCCTTACTTAAAACGGCCATGATACCTTAGAAGCAAGCGTTGTTTCCTTATCGCTAAGGGTTATTGCACGAGCTTTTTCTTTAAGCTTATTATAGGCGTCACGGTCAGTTAAAGCGAGCTTCTTAGCCTGAGCATTATAAGAATTTATCAAGGCCTTATCAGCTTTAGCGTTAGCTTCCGCATTTTCTTTCTTGTCCTTAGCTTTCTTATCAGACTTAGCCTTATTAGTAGCTTCTGTAACTTCAGTATCGACGTCGATATTAGTTAAGTCAACACCGTATTCCTTAAACTGGTTAATAGCGTTAAGAAGACCATCAGGATCATCCTTAAACTTAGTCTGTAAGTTCTTAAGAATTTTCTGTGTAGAACTGAGCTGTGACTCAGAAGTGTTAGAATTCTTGATATTCTTAATTTTCTGATCAAGCTTGTTGAGCAAGTCAACACGTCCAGCATTCTCAGCTTCAATTTTAAGGTCTTCAAGGTTAGAAAGCATGAGCTTCTTTTCACTGTCAGAAGTCTTGTCATCGATAGTATAACGGTCAATATAGTTATTAACCTTATAAGCCAAAGTCTTACCAGTCTTGTCCTTGCTTTCCTTCTTTTCGTTTTCAAGACGTTTACGTTCGTATTCGTCTTTTTCCTTAGCGTCTTCACGAGCTTTTTCCCATCTCCAGAAAGAAGTAGGATCAGAAGAATTCCACTTTCTCATTTCGTTAGCGGCAATTTTCTTATAAAGGTCCTTGTCAGAAAGTCCTTTCTTAACAATAGGCTTGCTTGCCTCTTCAATTTCACCGTCAAGTTCAGCAATACGGTTCTCGATGTCAGCAATTTTAGCAATAAGCTGGTTTCTTATCTGAGCATCAACTTCTGCTTCCTTAGCCTGTCCATAAGACAAAGTATCAGCAGCAAGACTGTCATTCATCTTCTGCTTTTCTGCTTGTTCCTTTTCATACTGAGCACGGTAAACTTCCGGGTTAACTCCACGACTTCTGTCCATGTAGCTTCCGTAACCTTTCATAAGGTCCTTAGCATATTCTTCTTCGGTAGGCGCATTAGCTGCACGTTCCTGAAGACCTTCCCATGTCCATTTATCCTTGTCTTTTAAATTGCCAAGATAAACGTCGCCTGTGTCACCGTTGTTATAAAGTATATTCGGTAATTTCGTCATTGAAGTCTCCTCTTACTTAGCCCAGTTAAATACAAATTCCGGTACTTCTTCTTTCGGTAAACGGTCTGTAAGCATAGGGTTCTGCATACCGTTCATCATAAGATAGCGTTCCTGTTCGTCAGCCGGCATATTTTCGACATTCTCTTCGACCTGTTCGGTAGTAGGATAGTCAAGACGAGCTTTAAGTTCTTCAAGTTCCTTAGAAAGTTTTGCACGTTCAGACTTAAGACCAGCGAGCTTCTTGCTGCGTTCGTCTTCTGCTTCCTTGTCAGCCTTGACGTTTTCGTCATTCTGTTCAAGCATGTCTGCACTCTTGTTCGAGCGTCTCCAGTCACTAAACTTTGTATAGAAGTCCCAAGCGTTCTGTACTGCCTTAGCGTTATCCTTAGTAGCGTCTGAAAGTTCTCTTGCACTGTCTCTTACGGTAAATACACCGTTTACTGTGGGCGTTATGTTTGCATTAAAAGCCATAATTAAATTCCTTTTTACTATAATATTTATTTTTACTTTTAAATGTGATGTTTCTTACCCCAGCCGTCCTTGTGCGGGTTAAGTTCAAGACCGATACTGTCAGAATTCAATAATTCCATTGCTGCCTGTGAAGCTTCGACTGGATCGTTTCCTCCTCTGTAAGTATAGGTCTTACCGTTAGGAAATACGATGTCAATATTATTGTCAGATGTTATCTTTATAGCACGGGCAACTGACGAAGACGGGGTCAAGGCGCGGCGCGGGCTGTTATCAAAACCCGGGGCCCATTTAGCAAGCTTCTTTTCTTGCATGATACCAAGTCTGCGTCTTTCGTCAACTGGTAAATTAAGGTTATTCAGATACGTATTCAAAGCCGCGTTATGTTCCTGTTGTGTCTGTGCAATACCAGCTTCGTTTTCTAAACGGTTTCTAAGACGGTTTCTTTGCGTAATACCCGGTACATAAACAAGGTCGTATTTGAATTCGGCCCCAGAAGAAAGTGGCTGGTTAAAAGGCGCTGCTGTTTCGAAGCGTCTTTCTTTAGCCATCTTCTTCAATAAGGCGTTGCTTCCGAAGACACCGGCAAGGTTAGGAATATTACCTGCTGCCATATATCCTCCTTAGCTGTGGAATAACTTATTAATATCGTTGTCAAACTGCGGCATTTGCTGTTGCTGGTTATTTTGAGCGAGCAAGTTCTGTGTATTTGCCTGGTTAAACTGGTCAATACTGTTCTGTTCGTTCTGTGCTTTTTGCTGGGCCATTTTTATAGCGGCAAGTATAAGTGGGATCATTTTTAATTTCCTCCATTATCCGAAAATACGACCAAGAAGTCCCTTTTCTGAATTTGTGTTTGCAGCACGTTGCTGTGCGATGTTTGCAGCGTTCTGTGTATCTGTGTTGTTCTGACCTGCCAAATTAGAAGTATAGCTTCCAAAGGCGTTCATAATGTTATCCTGAGCTATCGAAGCCTGACCAAGTAAGTCTTTGTTAAGGTTATACTGGTTATTATAGGCCTGTTGTCCAGCCTGTGAATTAACATTAAATTCGTTCATCTGCTGTGCACGGTCCTGCATATAACGGTCATAAGCTTTGTCCCATTCCTCAGAAGCCATAGCCTGTTGTTTTGCAGCCATTGCGTTCTGAAAGTCTGAAGAAAACATGTTGCCTGCTGCAGCAGCATTAGACGTCATGTTGTTCATCGCCTGAGCGACTCTCTGGTTAGCTGCCTTAGAATAGAAGTCGTTTACGTCGCCTTTATACTCAAACTGACCTGGATCATAGGCTTCCGTATTTTCCAGCTTGTCAAGATAGTCACCAAACTTCTTAGCCGTATCGCCGTAAGTCTTGTTAACACGTGACAAATAGTCATTGTATAAGGCCCTGTTCTTGTTAGAATTTTCCTTGCTAAGTTCTGAAACTTTGTCCAAAGCACTATTTGCACGGTCAATTCTTTCGTCTTGTTTAAACCCGAAGACGTCACCGGGGTCAAATATATCGTACCAAGCCATGTTTTACTCCCTGTTAAGAATTTCCTGTACTTCTTCTTCAGTATATGTTTCGTCTTTTTCGTCGTTATTTTCTTCGTTTTCTTCTGGTTCTTCCTTGACTTCCTCTTCTTTTTCTTCAAAATAGCCGGCTTTTTCAAGATAGTCACCAAGTAACTCGTAAATATTGACTAATTTTTCATCTAAATTTTTCATGTTTATCCTCTTAAATATTTATTTTAAAACATAATAATGACACAGACACAGTTCTCTTCGACTGTGATAGCGTCCTGTTGTAGGTTAATTGCCTGACCGGAAATAGAATTTTTACGGAATTCTATAACCGGCGTGACTTCTTTACGGCTTTCGATGAATAATTTTGGTAATACGTTAGACCCAGCCTTACATGTTTTCTTGAATAATTTGATATTACCCATTTCCAAACATTTCCAGCCGTTGTCTTGCGTAATTTCCCAAGTACCGTATAAAGCCTGACGTATATCTTCCAATAAGCTTGTCTGGTTAACTATCATATTATACTCCTGTATTTAATTCCTGGAAACGTAAACTTGCATCAGAAATAACAAATTCACTGTCTTCAGAATATGAAACTTTCAAAACACATTGTCTTACCATACCAAGGTTAAGCCATTTTAGACGTGAAGTATACTGACCTTTCATACCGGCCGCGCTTATGACCGTATTACCGTAAGTATAACCACCGTCGTTAGAAACCTGAAGTATAGCCTGGCCCATCTTACCGTATCTGTCGACAAAACCTGTATTACATTCCAAGGCAAGTTCGTATATTACGAAAGGCTTGTAGTTAGAAGTAATAACCGGCGTCTGTCTTACACGTAAAAGCGGCAAGCTTCGTTTATCGTCAAAGTCTTCACGATGATAGTTCTCGTCAAGTTCGTATACGTTTCCGTTTTCACCGCAACCGGTAATAATTTTATTGTTAAACCATACAGCATATAACGGAAGATATTTCTTGTTCTGTCCGTTATAGAAGTTTCTCGAGCTTCTGATAGCCCATTCGCCTGTAGTAATATCGTAACAATACGTTTCATTACCGATAGTGAAAATATAGAAACTGTGGTTATTCTTAGAATATGTCCAGCTTCTCGTATTGATGATGTCATTATCGTTAAGAATTCTGTCAAGCCAAAGCGGGCTTATCTTAGAAACGTTAGTTCCTTCAATTTTCAGAACACACTTTGCGTTTGCCTTACCTGTACCGATACAGAACTGCATCTGGTTAACCGAAGCCAAAGAATAGACTGCTTCAAGACCTTGTTCCTTATTGATAGTATAAGAAGTTCTCTGCCAAGTGTTAAAAGACTCAGCATCGCCTTTCTGCCAAAATTCAATAGAAGACGGTCCGTAAAGTGTAAGCAAAGATCCGACTGAATAAATTGCATTACATTTATCAGAAGAACTTTCACCGTTAAAATATTTTTGCGTTCCGTAGTCGTCAAGGAAACACCATGTACCAGCGTCGACTGCCATTTTCTGTACGGTAATTCCATCAGTTTCGTACTGTACTTCACCGTCAATAATAGAAAATACCTGGCGATAGCCTTTATATTCGTCCCTGTTTTCGTCAGTAATAATAACCGGGTCACCGACCAAACGGTTATATGACAAAGCATAAGGTTCAGAATAATAAACGAAACCGGATCCCTTATCGTTCAATACAATACTTCCAGAAACGACCGCAATATGTGTAGGCTGAATATAGGCGTTTTCCGTAATTCTCTTAGGAAGTGTAACCGGTACTGTGTCACCGGTCTTAAGGTCATAACCGTAAATGTTATAACCGTCAACCCATAAAAGCACCGCCTTTTCACCGCCGCTTTCAGCAAAGACGACCTGGTTTCCGATAGTATATGTTCCGATAACTTCCGTATTCAAGTTTCTGTCGATACGGTAAATATTGCCGTTATAAGCGAAAAAACACGAAACTGCAAAATTGTCTCGTTCAAGACCGATAGACGGCACATACATACCGTCACATTGTCCATATTTACCAAGTGTCATGATATACTTGATACCCGGGGCACTCTGCATAAATGTTCTTACGTCTTTATTTTCGGCACCGTCCGTATTTCGTTCGGTAAACATATTTCTGGAAATAGCACTGCCTTCGATATTAGGCACGTCCATAATATTTGTTCCACCGACGAAACTGTAAGTAATTCTGTTTCCTGACATTCGTTCTCCTTGTTATTACCAACCGTAACCAGCCATACCGTTAGCGTATCTGTCATACCAGCTGTCGCTTGTAAGGTTAGAATATATTAACGGCCTGTTAGCCTTGTTGATACGTTTAATTAGACTTACGTTATTTCTGTATTCTTCGTCAAATACCGGCTTAATATCCATTAACTTATAACGTAAGCAAAGTTTTGCACAAAGTCCGTCTTCAAGTAGACTTTCATATTTCTTAGACATGTGCAAGTTATCTGTAAGTTCCTTATTCTTGATATTTTCTAAATACGTTGCCCTGTAAGTAACGGCATTACGTGTATCTGTCCTGATAGTAAGATAGATGAATTCAAATGTAATATCTATAGAATTCTCGTCGACGACAAAGTGGAAAATATCAGTTTCTGTTTCTGTAGCGAAAAACTGCGGCAAGCCTGCCTTTGTCTTACCATCAATAAACTGACGTTCTGCTGGAATAAGCTGAATAAAACGGTCACCGATCTTTCTGCCAAGACCCTGAAGACGGTCCGGTAAAGCTTCCTTGACTAAAGGAATATTCGGCCAAAACTTCTTAATTTCCGCTTCTTTTTCCGGGGTAGCAAAAACCCAACCGACGACACCGAAAACATCACCGTAATATAAGAAGTGGTTATTTTCCGTAATATAGGCGATATAACCATATTCCGGGTTAGGCACCATGTTATTAAGTTCAGTAAGGTTTTTTGCGATAAACATACCTTCCGGTAATTCTGCAATTCTAAATATACCTGCAGCCGAAATATCTCGCGTAATAACGTTATCTAATAGTAAATTCTGAGCATTTAACTCGTTAATTAAGGAATTAAGGTCTTCAAGACCTGCAGCAGCCTGTGTATCAGTAGGCACCATACCGTCACCGACTAATGAGCATCTCTGGAAAGCGTTAGTTATAATATTGTTGATATTTATCATATTAAACCTCTTATTATTTATTATTAGAAAAAAGACTGGCCGCCATTAGACAACCAGTCTCTTTTTTAATTGTTATTTCATATTACTTGTGGAAGTACATGACAACAGACTCACGAGCATCCGGTAAGCATACTGCGTGTGGAATATCAAGACGTACAAGGCTTTGCATCTTGTAACCATCACCGTAAGAACTCATCTTAACGGAAATACCCTGGAAGTCCTGGGTTTCGTTTTCAGATCCTGGAAGATCGTCAAACTTGTAAGTATCGAAGCCCAAAGCTGTTTCAGTACGTACCTGACCGACGTAGAATTCACCGTCAAGTGTATTACCCTGTTCATCCTTAAGAAGCGTGAAAGTGAGCGTACCAGCGAAACCAGCAGCAACCCAAGCGTTAGGGTTATTAACTGGGGTCTGGCCTTCAACTGCGATACGAAGTTCAGCGATGTCACCAGCAGCATTCTTAGCAATAACGATACGGTCCTGATCGGTCCACATACCAGTCTTGTCGACGATCTTGACACCAGAAACACCGAAAGCCCAACCCTTAGTGGTAGCACCGATGTTAGTGACCGGTTCATAACCAACAGTAACACCGTTAGCGTCGACGATCGGGGTCAAAGTGATAGCTGTAGGGGCAGCATAAGAAGTGAAGTCAACAACCGGCATCAAAGCTTCTTCGATCTGCGAAGCTGTAGCGTATTCACCAAGATACTTGTCCTGATAAATTTCCTTCTGCTTGTCAGCCGGAATAAACTTAGCAAGGCCGGAATTTGCGATCTTAGACATAACGGTAGGCTTGACGAAAGAAACTTTCTTACCAGCAACACCGACTTCATCGAGCTTGCCTGCACCTTCGGAAAGGGTAGCAAAGTCAGCAGCACCGATAGCGACCTGAGCAGCGTCGAAAACGGTCTTATCGATAGCACTCTTTTCCAAAGCACGACCGAGCATTACACCCTTAGGCTTTGCAATTTCGTCACGGAAGCTGTCTTCGTCTGTGAGCTTGTTCCAAGCTGTAAGTTCGCAACCAGTCTTAATGTTGTCAAGTTCAACAGTAACTTCAATTTCGTTGATACTGTCGACGTCGTTAGTGATGTCAAGACCATTAGAAGCGTGGCCTGGATCCGGAATATAAACGGAATATGTACGGCCGTATTTCTTACCTTCAAGTTCGCCCTGGGTCATATAGCTGTGGGCTTTCTTAAGATACGGTACTTCGTTATAAACAGCACCAGCGATCATCTTAGTCTTGTGACTGTTAGAAAAATTGTTGTTTGAATTGTCGTTAGAATAGGTTCCATTCTTGATCATAATAATATTTCCTTTATAATTTTATGTTTTTGTTCCTTGTATTTTATTTATGACACTCTTAGCTGTTCAAAAAGTCAAGTAAGGCCTTATCGCTGCTAAAAATGTTAGTTTTAGGCTTATTTAAACCAATTCCTGGTTTTCCAATAACACCCGGTTTTACTGTTTGTGGCGCCGGCTTTGCATTTCGCATTGCGTCTTCCATCTTGCTTACCATATACTGACGATAGCCGGAAGTTCTTCCTTCCTTAAACCAGTCGTTAACAATATCTGGATGTTTTGCAAGTTCATACATAATTTTTGGGCCATATTCAGATGTTATGATCTGCATTGAAACTTCCTGGTCAGTCTGTAAGACCTTGCCAAGACCTGCTTCGATACCTGCGTCGACAACTGCGTAGTAGTCTTTCTGACTTGCTTCGTCTGGATAAAGCTTAGCAACATTCTGTCTTATATTATCCCTGTAGCCGGCTTCAACTTCCTCCTGTTCAGTAGCACGAGCTTGCTGGGTTTCATAAGCGTTCATCTGTTCCTGCATCATCCTGTTGAAACGTTCTTCAACTAAGTGGTCGATATAAAGGTCGTCTGAAGAAAAGTCTTCACGTGTCTTCTTCTTGTACTTTTCTGGATGTTCAAGTCGATCGAAACGTTCTTCATAGCTTTTTCGCTGGTCTTCCAACATTTTTTCATATTTGGCTTTCTGTTTAGAAAACTGCTTATGAAAGGAATACTGAGCTTTTTCTAAGTCTGAATATTGTCTCTTTCCCGAGCTGCCTTTCGCATCGTTAGTGGTTTCAGAAACTTCAACTTCGCCATTAGTAGTGTTTCCAAGGCTTTCCTCGTTTGAATTTTCAGCTGGCGTGTTTACTTCTTCAACTTCGGAAATATTATTATCTTCGTAATTTTCATTCATTTTTTATCCCTTTATTCAGAATTTTGTGTGGCTGAATTCCACGTTTTCTATATTATATATAATTTCTTTTTTCCTGCTAAATAATTTTTACATGATAGTTTCACTTATTTTTGAATTGATATAATATGTAATAGAATACAATATATTAATTTGAAATAAAGTGAAACTTTTTTACTTAAGGTTAAACATACAGTATAATTAGCTTAACCCAAGAAACGTTTTTGTCTTTCTTTACGTTCCGTAACAAGACTTTTCTTGAAAAGGTCGTTATAGAAGCTTAAAGCCAAGGCGTCAGACGTGTCCGGGGATCGCCCGATATTCATCTTAATTTCGTCCTTTTCGATAATTTGGATCTTATTAGACCTGTTCAGAATATATCGTGTTGCGTTCAACTCGTCCTTCATGTCAGTAGTCAAACCTCGTATACCAGACTCTTCTATATGTTTTTTCAACTTACAGTACATGTAGGCCCTGTTATTAGCATAGCCCGGTTCCGGCGAAGCACCAGAAAACGGTACGAGCGTAAGATATTGTTTACCAAGTTCTTCACAAAGACGTTCATAAAGGTCAAGACCGTAAGCTTCGTCAATACAAATATGTGACAAGTTCTTAAGTCCGTAACTTTCGACAAGCATCTTTACACGTCTTGTAAGGTCACTGTTAGTTATCTTATTGAATTTAAGAATTTCCTTAATGTCTGTCTTAGTTCTAAGAATAACTGCGTTCATGTCGCGTCCAAGGCCTGCACAGTCGATACCGATACAGTAAGTGTCGTCATTAGGCATTCCACAATATTCATAGGCTGTATCAAGAAGACGTGTAGAAAACAATACACCAGCACTTTCATCTTCGACAATTTCGCCGAGCAATTCCTGCTTTAGCATATTGTCGTCAATAACCGTACTTTTCATCAATTCAATTTGTTCGTCAGAAACAAACTTATTGTCATAAATTGTGGCACGTATAAGCTTTATTTCCTTATGTTCCTTTACATAACGGTTAAACCACGACCCCATTCTCGGCGTCGTCATACAGTATATTCTCGGTTCAATTTTCTTACCGTTCCTGTCCTCGCCTCTCAAACAGAAAGTAGCGACGTTAAGCAAGTTATCCGGCGCCGTAGCAATTTCGTCAAATACCGCAAGTTCTATAGAAGTATAACCACGTACCGCTTCTATATTTTCGTACGTGAAACCGTAAATTGTTCCTTTCTTATACGTTATCTTCTGTGTAGTGGCGTTATACTTGTATTTTCCCGGAATAATTTCATCAAGACGGTTTCTTATTTCCGTCATAAGGTTTTCTTTCAAGCTGTCCCATGTCTGTGCAAAGACCATTAGACGTTTCTGCTGCACAAGGCTTAAGGCACACAGCAAGCTTGCAATATATGTCTTACCGGATCCGCGCGAGCAAAGCATACACGTAAATTTTTCTTTGGAAAGCAAGAATTCCTTCTGATGTTTCAGAAGTTCAAAACGAAGTGTCTTTTTCTTATTCATCTTCGCCTCCGACTTCAGCTATAGTAATATTGATGTCGCTGTCTTCGTTAATATCAGCATTAATGTTCTGTTCGGTACGTTCAGAATACAACTCCTTGAAACGTCTCTTAAGAATTTCCAGCTGCTGAATTTTTCCTTCGATATAATAATTTCCGGTTATAACGTCAAGCACCTTATATTTCATATTGCAAAACCATTCGCTAAGGTTCTGCATGGCTTCTTTCATTTCGTCTGAAATTTCATCACCATTGAAACTGTATTGACTCCACAGCTTATACTTGACCTGCATATCTTTCGGAAAATATTCCTGAATAGAATTCATAAACATCGCAAGTGAAAAGAAACTGTTTACAGTATCGAAACTGTTTGTCTTAGGCCCGCCATGGTTAATTGTATTCAATATACGTAAGGTTATACTTGCCGTATTCAACTCGTCTTCACCAAACTGTTGTTTAAAACGTATATCCGGTTTTCTCATATTCTCAATAAGATATTCAACCTGTTCTATACGTTTCTTTTTAGCGACTAATATGTTATTTCCATGTCTTGCCATAGTTAAAAACCTCCAGTTCTGAATTTTTTCGAAATATTGTCAAGACGGTCTTCAACTCTCTGTGCAATTTCTGCAAGACGTACCAGTTCTATTGCAATTTTATTTAGACATTCAATTGTTTCATTCTTAGCATCTGCTTGTTCATTGATATTTTCATTCTTAATATCAAGTTCTTCTGTAGTTTTCTTCTTTTTCATTTTGTCTCCTTTATACGTTAAAGCACGTATCGCTTTTATATTTATATGTTATGAAAGTTTCACTTATTTTCGTTTTAATATAATATGAAATAGAATACAATATATTAATTTGAAAAGAAGTGAAACTTTTTACTTTAAAGGTTATTGTTCGTATTGAAAATTTAATGAAATATCAATATTCTGCGTTATTTAACCTTCGTTCTATAATTTCTAATGTTTCAAGTTCTTCCATAGTCATACTGTTAATTAACCTTGCTTTTATCAACTTTAACTTATAGATCAACTCGAAGTTAGAAATAGGCGTGTCTTCCTGTTTCATAGTATCTCCAAATGTACATATTCAGATATACCGAAGTCATCATGTTCACGACCATAGTGAAGTCCAGCCAAATTTTCCACAGCCCATCTTGCAACTTTAGCCTTAGTACTTGAAATACCGGCCTTTAACAAGCCGTAATAGAATATTTCATCAGCCAAAGGCTTAGCGACAAGTTCAGATCCGTAACAACCGTCGTGTACGATCCCTGCGATATTGTAAAGCGGGTTATTGTCATCCCAGTCCTTTAGATACCATCTGAATATCTTAGGTACGGAAAGGCCGTCTGTCATCGCACCTTTGTCGACCTGTATACGAAAATTAACGTCATCACGGTTAATATCCATAAAGACGTCATTTTCTAATACATATAGGCCGTTTACTTTCTTATAATGACAAATATCTGAATAATTCAATATTTTCATTTATTTTCCCCAGTCATTATTGTTAAACCATATACAGCCCACAATTAAAATGACAAGCAAGAATATAAGCGTTATCATTTCTTTACACCAGCCATAATACGGTTCTGTTCTTCTAAAGCCTTGACAAGTAAGTCAACATGTACGTTCAGTTTTACCAGTTCCTGGTTAACTATAACAAGCTGTTTATCTATTGACTCGAGCTTGTCCCTGTGTAAATTGACTATACCTGAAAGTTCTGTCAGCCTGAAGTCATGTTTAAGCAAAGTGTCATGAATTGTCTGACTGTCCGTGTCACGTTCGACCTTAGTCTCTGTTCTCTGGTTCTCTATTTTACGGTAAATGTAGAATAAGCCAAGAACAGTAACGACCAAAGGCAAGACGTTAGACGGAATAGCAGCTATTATCTGTGTCAATATATTAGTTTCCATAATATTCTTACCTTAATATGTGATACCTTGTATAATGACTTTAAGTGTCTGTGCATCAACTGACCCGTTAAGACCAAATTCTAAAGGTTCCGCGACGTTGCTTGAATTAACGTGTTTTACCGGAATAGTAAACGTATTACACAAGGCGCCTCCGACTTCACCGCCCCTGTAAAAATTGCTTAGTTCAACATTTGTATTTCCACCGAAAACGTCAATATTGACAAGCGACGTAATAGAAGTTTCAAAACTTGACAAAGTGATAGTCCCGACAAAAGTCTTGCCCGCTGGAATAGAAGTTCCAGTAATAGGCACTGTATTAGGCCATTGCATGTTTCCACCAGATAAAGAAACATTTACGACTTGAAAATAAGGCGTAATAGAAGCTGAAGACGACATCCATACAGGAAAACCGTTATCGTTAACCGTTAAAACCTTAGTTTTATCAGCAACTGTAGAAGCCGGTACGGCATTAAAAGTAGACCATACCGGGTTTCCGGAAGCGTCAACAATTAAAGCCTGACCAGAATTAGAAATAGTGGAAACCGGCAACTGGTTAATAGCAGCTAAAGCATAAGTTCCGATAGCCGGGCTTCCTGCCCATTGTGCAACTAAGAATTTACCAGCGTCAGTTTGACCAGGGTTAGGCGCAATATTACCAATAACATTATTATCAGCATATACACGACTGTCAGTTTTGAAAGTAAGTGTATTAATATCAGTATCAACCGGCGGTAAAGTGTTAGTAGACGTAATAATACTCGGGCATCCGATATTCTTACGAGCTGTCCTTTTTTCAGCAGCCGAAGTATCTCCTGTCTGGTCAATATTATATAAAACCTTGTTTAATTTAGCCATATAATTCCTCTTATATTACATATGAAACGTTGTTAGTATCAGTAAGCTTAAGATACTTACCGAAATAGTGGTTAAACCTTGTCATATTCTGATAGTCAGCATACCAGCCGTTATTAGAACAGTCAAGTACGTTCGTAGGCGAAGCCCAAGTGAAACTATATTCGGATCCTGAAGTAAACGTGTCACAAAGGAAACGATACGTAGTTCCAGCTGTCAAGGCGACCGGCGTAGTAAACGTAATTCTGTGTGCATAGCCTGCCTGTCCGTCAATTGTAATAATTTGACCAAGGTCGACAACCGTATTAGAAACACCTGAAAGGTTAGTAGTATAGCCGCTGTCATAAACACAGTTTCCTGCTGCCCAACCGTTGCATACAGCCGTATTATCGATCCATTCCATCGTGGCGATAGAAACGTTAGTCAAAGGTTCGACGTCACGATAGATACTGTTAGAAGAACTCGGGGTAAATGACGGAATTGTAGATATTTGAGCTGCATTATCCGGTAATTGCATACCAAGGTCATTAAACGGTACAGTAGGCACAATAGGCGTGTTGTATTCGCCGTTTCTTATCTGCATGTAGAAACGTGGGGTTTCCCAGCGTTCGTTATAACCGTCAGTCCAAGGTCCGATATAATACTGATAGTAAGGATCTTCACCCGGTACGATAACCGTCTGGTAGTGGTTCAAAGTAGCTGTAGGATCGTCAAGGTCAATTTCAGCGTTTTCCCATGTAATATTTTCAGTAACACATGTCAAACGTGGTTCTGCTGGAATAGAAGATGATCCGTAATTCGGCGCACCTGCAAGGAAAAGACCGTTGCTGAAAGCTGTAGACGGCATGTAAAGTGTAGCATAATAAACCTTATCAGATCTAAGTTCGTCAATAGACGGGTTCTTATTCTTCAAAGGATATTCGTTCAAACCGCCAAGAATAGTAACCGGTCCAGTATCACCGACGTAAGTAGTGGTACCGTTAGCCTCTCCTGCAAGCGGGTAAGTATATTCATACAAGGCGAGCATGACCTTGTTGCCAAAGTTCTGCTTAGCGTAAACACCAAGAAGCGTAGGCGTGTCTGGGTCGTCTGTAACAGTTCTTATTTCATGGTTAATAGGAATTGTAAACGACTGAAAAAGCATACAGGCACCGTTGTGTGTTCTCCAGTTAGACCCGTCAGCAAAGTCGTATACCTGTGAAATATTCGGCATATCGAAATTAGTGGTAATTTGTGTATCAAGGTCTTTCTTAAGTTTTTCAACAGTTTCAACCACATCTCCGACTTCATTGTCAATAGTTATTACCTTAATACCGCCATCATCTTCAAACGTAAGACCATCACCAAGCTGTACTTCAAGTTCGTTATCACCGTTAATAGCTAAACCGTCACCGTGTAATACATTAATATCGTTATTAGCGTCAATATCAATAGCGTCTCCGGCACCATAAGAAGCACCACCACCGACTGCAACAAGCGGGTCACCAGTAACACCAGTTCCTGTAATAGTAACACCGTCTGTCACAACAGAAGTAATACCTGGGTTAGCAACTGACAAAGGATCACCAACAGTACCGTCACCTGTTAACGTACTGTCAGTAGCAACTGCTGTCAAACCTGGGTTAGTAACACTAAGCGGGTCTTCAATAGTTCCCTTACCTGTTAATGTTCCATCATGGATAACTTCTGTCAAACCGGTAATAATTTCACCGCCGTTAGCCAAGACTGTATCAATTCTGTAAATACTTACATTGTAAAGTTCAACACCGACTTGTCGACCCGGATCCGTCATACCTTCAAGCTGGAAATATATCGTAGCCGAAATACCGTCATTAGGAATAATAAGAAGCTGTGCAAGTTCTTTAGTGTGGAAGTCAGTATAAGACATATCGAGCACGTCATAATGTTGAATAGCCGGATAGCCTGCATTTATGAAAACTCTCTGCATATCGTTCGTATTAGAAACCGGGCGATACTTGATAGAAGCACACATTAAGTAGATACCTTTCTTAAGGCTTGCCGGGTTAAGGTTTCCCTGTACACCCTGGTTAGCTAAAGAAACAAGTTCATATTGTCTGTCGTCTGTAACCGAAATATTTGCACTATTACCGAAGAAATATTCAACATTACCAGACCCGATGTCGAGCTGAAAAGTCTTTGTATCAGTCAAAGGATCGTCGACCACGTTAACTGTAATAGTTCCATTAGGCGAAGTGACATCAATATTCTTAGCGTTAATTGTATATTCAAAGTGACCGTCTTCTTTTACGTCAAGGTTAAGCTTGATATTGTTTCCTTCTTTTAAAGTAGTCTTAGCTGCAGCAGCTGCATCGTCAACATAGTCTCTGCTTGCAGCGTTGTCAAGAATATCCTTAGCCGTATCGTCGACACCGACTGTAACGACCTTAGCACGGTCGCCGGTTTCTTCAACCTTGATGTAGTCGCCTTCGACTATACGTGTAACATAAGTTCCTTCAGTAGGAATTCCTGCCGGAAACTCCTTGTCGATAGAAAACTGTTCTTTACCGAAACGGTCAGTAACAACATAAGTGTAAGAAAAGGCCGGATCAACATAAATTGATCCTCGACCTTCTGCATCCAACATTACCGGGTTAGAAATAGGCGTTTCACCAGAATATCCGGAATAAACCGGCGCAAGTTCGGTTCTTCCAAGATAGTAAACGTATACACGACCGCTGGTAAGTAAGGTTCCATTTTTTGCCTGAAACTGAATAGCATTATCAAATAGTAATTCCATTTAAGCCTCTCTTTAAATATTTATTTTGAATTAAAATACTGTATAATTGTAACCGGCATTATAGGCATTGTCTCTTACAGCAAAAAGCCAAGCAAAGTAGTCGTCAAACTGTGTAGCATCACCGCGATCAACCGGCGGCGTAGACTCACGGTTATTCATACAGAATTCTGCATAGCTTAAATATGTTGCTGTAGTCATGTTGATGATACCGTTATCCGATATTCTTCGTGTTATACAGTTCGGTACGTCGACCTGATGATACGTACTTCTGTTCAAGAAAGGCGTTGCCATCCTGTCAGCCTTAGACTGTACCATGAAAAGACGTCTCTTTACGAAGCCGATCTTATAGGCCGTAGCGACACTCTGCGTACCGTCAGCCCAGTCAGTTTCCCAGT
>Ga0247610_10001380_pt1 | contig 30316 bp, 45 predicted proteins | sample 174DNAGHGhighgp2_FD_193483 | JGI IMG/M metagenome (GOLD analysis project Ga0247610, IMG submission 193483) | Sheep rumen microbial communities from Palmerston North, Manawatu-Wanganui, New Zealand - 1742 DNA GHGhigh gp2 | ecosystem: Host-associated > Mammals > Digestive system > Stomach > Rumen...
AATAATGGTTACACTATCTATAATGACAATGGAACTAGAGCTGGACATTATAATGATATAGCATATAAATCATATCATGAATATGATCAAGACTTTTTAACTAGACTCGAAGGTTTTTAGTCCCTTATAAGTAGTGGTAATGAAAGAGAAAGATATGAAGCTATGTATAATAGAGATATATATGAACCTATTCCCGAAGGATTACATGATACAACAAGTGGAACTGGATGGTTTGATGATCCAACTGGTGAGTATATACAAATAATGTATGCCGATCTAATTAAGAGAAAATATAATGAAATTAGAAAACAATTTGTCGAACTTGTTGGAAATACTGTTGAAATGAGTGGAATTTTAAGAGAAGAAGTTTTATTTATTACTGATAGACTTACCGGAGGAAAACATCAAGAAGGAAGTATGAAAATTAATTGGAGTGATGTAATATCATAATGCAAATATTTAATTCACAATATACAGAACTAGGTTCTCTGGATGAGAACTTAGTTCTTAATACTAAAGGAAAAATTAAAATAAGATATGGAAATAAGTTTATTGACTTATTAGATGAAAATGGATTTATAAATCCAGAATTAATTAAAAAACAATAAAATTTATATTTATGGCAATAGGGATTAATGATTTAGATGACGACGACGATGTAATTGCTTCTAATTAGATTGAAGAACCAACAGTTGTTGAACCTGTTATTCAAAATGATAATGATGATTCACTTATATCAGATTTTTTAAAAACAAAAGGAATTGAAGATTATTCTAAGATTAAATTTGAAGATGATGAAGGAGATATTATTGAAAGAAACTGGGATGATCTTTCTAGAGAGGAAAAATTTAATATTTTAAATACTCCTACTACTACTGCTTAGCCAGTTAATGAAAATGATAATGATTTATCAGACGATGAAATTAATTTATTGAATCAAATTAGAGAAACTGGATTAAGTCCAGAACAATTTATTCAAAATATAATTTAGAATAATCAACAACCTCAAGAACCTTAGTATAAAATTGATGATTTATCAGATGATGAAGTGTATATTTTAGATTTGGAATCTAGAGTAGGAGAATTAACTGATGAAGAAGCTGCACAAGCATTAGTTAATGCTAAACAGAATGAAGAATTTTATACTAAACAAGTAGAAGGAATTCGTAAAGAGTATAAAGAAAGAGAAGATTTTTAGAATTAGCAAGAACAAGCTTCATTAGAAGAATAGCAACAACAAGCTTTTTAGGAATATTAGGAAAAAATTATTAATGCTATTAATGGGTTTGATTCTATTGGTAATTTAGATTTAAATTTTGAAGATAAAGATAAGGAAGAACTAGCAGAGTTCATGTTATCACAAGATGAAAAAGGAGTCAACTATTTATATCAAGCTTTATAGGATCCAGAAACCTTGACAAGAGTTGCATGGTTTATTCTTAATGGAGAAGAAGCTTTTAATAATGTAAGTGACTATTTTACAAATTAGATAAAATTGGTTTCAGAAAATCAATATAAGAAGGGTTTAGAAGATGGTAAAAAGGGAAATTCTTCTAAATTATTTATAGATAATTCAAAAAAGAATAATAAAACTGTTCATCGAAGTTACACTAGTATAAATGACTTAGATGACGAAGAATAATGGATATATATGAAAATAGCTAGTTTTGTTTCAAATATCCCCACAATGGGTGAAGTTTAAGTATTGCCCATTTAAAATCGGGTAAATTGCTGGAAGTCCTCCTAAATAGATTTTTCGGATAACCAGCAGCCAAGTTAATGAAGGACATAAAAGTAATTAAAAGGTTCAACGACTAATTTTTGAGTAGTCCAAACAATAATAAAAACACGAAAACCCGACATTGAAGATATAGTCTGAACTTATAGGATGGAAAACTATAAGAAAGTATAAGTTTAAATACTTATATGATTAACAAAATTGGATACAAGAACTTATGAGGACTTTTATAAGTACCTTGGTGTTAAACCTCAACGTCTTGGAGTTGTAGCAAGAATGTATGATGATTTAACAGCTTCTTTCCTTACTGACGGATTAAAGAATGTCTTCTATACAGGTAAGGGAGGTAATAAATATCAATCTCTTAATGCGTTTGTATATGATTTTGAAATTGAAACAAATTATATTAAACGTATTGAATTTGCAGCTGTTCCTGAAGGTGACGGTGCCGGTGGAACAGAAATTATAATGGCGTTTAGAGAACGTTATTATGAAAAGTACGATATATTTAAGATTGAAAATTCTGGATAGCAGTGTATGGTAGTTAATCGTCCTGTGAGAAAAGGTGACAATTATTGGGAGACAACTGTAAGATTGATAGATAACAACTACGAAACTATACTTGATGCTAGTGCTTGTCAACCTGGAGATAAAACACACTGGATTACTGCTAATGTACCAGAGATGCATGAAGAAGGATATACTAAATGGCAGAGTGAAGCATTAAAATTAGCATTATTTTTATATTGCTCTGAAATAGAAGATAATTCTATTTAAGAAAACCCCTTTAATTGCTGGGATATCCTTGGATGAGGACAATCAGCAGCGAAGATTATTAATTTTAACTAAAAATAGTAGTAGCTATGGAAATAATTTATAAAAGTACAAAAAGCAAGAGTAATTTTAAGTATTGCTCCGAAATATTTAAGAATAAACAAATATTAAATGGATTTAATAGATTAGGGTATTGCCCCATGGATTCAAATATAATAGAATGTGGAGATGTAAAATTTGAAAATACTATAAATGGAACTATATATTTAAGTTATCCACTATCTGTTGTTATAAAAGAGAATATTAAATTCAATTCATTACACTCATTGATAAAAGAAATAAGAAGAGTATATCATAATATTTATAAAGATTACGAAGCTTCTATAAAATACGGAATATGGGGACACGATATATCTGAATTATGTATAGAAGGAATAGTTATATATTCTGATTATTCAGTGGATGTAAATATAGGTTCTTAAAATTAATAATAACGTTCGACGGTCATCGAAAGTATAATATAGAAGAAAAATCTATATGAATAAATGAGTAGAGTAGGATTAATATCCGAAATAAGGGGAATCTATTAAAGGATAAAACAATAATAGATTAAGATATGACCTAGTTTCTATGGTAACATAGAAAATAAACTGAATGTAGAAAAACATCGTGGCTATATACAGACACACCGTTTTGATGCAAGCTATTCTGAAAGATATGCAGCTTTAGAGAATGTATTTGTTCAGATTGCTGAAGGAAAAGATCAAGGAAAAATGTCAGAAACCATTTATAAGATGGACACTGTACAAAAGAACTTACTTGATACATTCTTGACTGGACGTAATAACGCTTTATTATTCTCTAAAGGTAATGTAGATATTAATGGAAAAGCTACAATAGTCGATCCAGATAGTAATAGACCTATATATATTTCAGATGGTCTTATACCTCAAGTAGAGGCTTTTGCAAGTAAATATGCTTACAATAAGCTTACTATAAATACATTTAGAACTGCAATGCAGGCATTAAATGAGAAAGCTCGTAAACCTACTGGAAACCATTATGTTTTTGTATGTAATGAAGCTTTCTATTATCAAGCAGCCGAAGTTCTTGACCAATATTTAGCACAATATCATACTGACGGTACATATTTGTGGTCTATGAAGGCTAACGGATATGTTGAAGTAGGCGCTAAAGGCTTTGATACCTATAATTGGATGGGTAACCAAGTAAGCTTTAAGGTTGATAGAACTTTGTCTCGTGAGTACGGTATGGAGAAAGGCTTCGCTGTAGCTCTTGATCTTACTGGAGATAAGACTAGTGCACAACCTCCTATCAGCTTGTTCACCTTAAAAGGTGGCGATATGATGGAATCGTACATCAAAGGCGTAGGCGGATTGACGGGACTAGAATCTGGTGAAGTATCTACCCCAGTAGCAGGTGCAAAGAGAATTATGTGGGGATATTCAAGCTTAGCAGTATTTAACCCATACAGATCGTATATTATACGTTAGATTTGATATTAAAACAATAATAATTTATAGATACTGTTGAGACGATTACTCCTAAGACTAGTTTTCTTAGGAGCTCGTTTCAATATAATTTATGTAAATGAAATAATATGGCAAAAGAAACAGAATTAAATCTATCAAACAAGATAGTATTAAAAAGTGTTAGAGGAAAAGTCGGAATTGTCATAAAAATGCAACCCGCAAGAGATCCTAGAACAGGAAATTTTCCAGAATGTGTAAAAAGAGTTGATTCTTATGGAAATATGGTTCTTAGTGAACGTGAATTAAATGATCCTAATAGAATTTATTTTATAAGAGAAGATGCAGAATTTAATATAGTTGATGGAATGACTTTTGATTTAGATGATGTTGGACAAAGATTTATTTGGGAAGCTATAAAAAATAATCCGTACATTGCTCCAGATTATTATGCTAAAGATTCAAAAGGAAATTCTTTAATCAATGGAGATACTAAGAGGTATGGAATTGCAGAATTATATGTTGAACGTCCTGGTGTAGAAGCAACTAGAAGGATTTCTAGGAAGAAGTTAAAACACGATGCAGAATCTTATATCTATGGTGATGAAAGAGGAGCAGAGGGTAGAGTTCTTAAAGCAAAACTCCTTGGACATAAAATGGATGGTATGCCTGATGCTGATGTAACAGATTATCTATTACAAATAGCTGACATAGATCCAGATAAAATTATTAGTCTATATACAGGAGGTGATACAGCAATAAGACTATTATTTATCGAAGCCAGAGATAAACATGTAATTAATTATAAGAATAAACTCTATATATATGCTGACAATGTAGTTTTAGGAGCATCTGATGAAGCTGCTATATTATATTTAAAAGATCCTAAAAATGCTAATGTATATAAGCTTATTAAACAAGATACTTATCCGGAATTAATGGGTAATAATAAAAAAGATGATAAATAAATAAAACCTATTTAATAAATAAATAATGAGTGTAAGATAGGTTTACGAAGCGATTCTTATCGAATTACATAAAGAAAATGCTCCTAATATAATTTTAGAAGATTTTAACTATTTATTTAATAAATCTATAAATTAGTATGTTAATAAACGTTATAATGCATATGACATTAATCAACAGACAACTGATGATTTAAGAGTTCTGAAAGCAACAGCACTATTATCTCCTCACGAATGTAATTCTTATGGGAATTTTAGTGAAATCGGAAGAATGATGGGTGCAACTTATGAAGTCATACTTCCTTCCGATTATCTTCATATTCTTAATTGTATATGTATTTATAGTGTAGATAGAACATACAAGTGTTATAACAAAGGTGATAAGTGGAGATGCGCTGCAAAGAGATTAACTGCGGATATGTACTCGCAAGTATTAGATAATTTCTGGCAGAGACCTACTTATAAAAATCCATATTACTATATACATAATGTAAATTTACATGATGTTATTCCAACAGATCCCATTCGTCCAATTGGTACAACACCTACTACTTCTACTCCTGATATTTATATTTATACATCGGATGTTAATAATAAAGGTATAAATGATATTTTAAATGGAGGAAGTAAATATTCTAAATCTAGTAAATTTACTGCCAATAAAGAATATATATATGTATTAGGTCCAAAAGGATTTACTTTTAACATTCCAGACGGATAGTATACTATAGCAGGTGAAACGAATAAAACTAATGATGAATATGATTATTGGGTATCTAATCATGTAGTATAGAAAGGTAAAGACAATCCTATAATATTAACTGATATAAAATTTAATTCCAGTAATTCTTAGTCAAATTCAGAAAGTACTTCATCTAATATCTACATTGGAACTGATTTTCAAGAAGGAGAGTATGATAAGAATTTAGGATAGGATGGATTTGGAAACGATATTATATCTATTAAATAGAATAAAGGTGTTAGTACATCTGTATTAATTAACGGAGAATCGACAAGTAATATTGAAAGAGCAGCACAAGTAAGATATGGTAATGCTTCTTCAGTTAGAATGGAAATACGTTATGGAACAGACACTACTGTATTTAAACTTGAAAAAGTATATATAGATTATATTAAGTCACCATAGTTTATAAGACTTACATAGGAGCAACTTGATTTAACAGAGGATACTTCTTAGGTATTAGAGTTTCCTGATTATGTTTGTCAAGAGATAATAAATGAGTTGGTCCATATAATTATGGAAAATATTTAGGATCCTCGTATCCAAACGCACCCAGTAGTTAGTTAGTCTATTGCAAACCCAGCTCAACAATAGACAGAACCTGTTGCTTAGTAGCAACAATAATTAATTTAATTAAGCTATGTTTAATTTTACAACTTAGACAATTTTTAATAGTGTTATCAAAACAACTCCAGAAGCAATAAAAGCTAGAACTGCCCCTAAAGGCTATAATGTTATTGTAAGCGCAAATCCAAAGAAACCAGAATTAAGAATTGGTAATACAAGATTTACTCCAGCTAATGTTATTGATGTTCAAGTTAAAAAACATACTCCTGAACATCTTGCAAAAGTTACATTTAATATGGCAGATGCTCTTACAAAGATATAGGCTTTAGTAGGCAAAGATACTAATGGAAACCAACTTCCTATAGATGGAACTTATAGAATAATTCTTTATGTTGGATTATCCATGAATTGTTAGGATTCATTCTATTCTAATGATTTCGTTTATAAAGGAAAGCCTTTATTTATAGAATTCCCTATTAAAACAGGTGATACTGGAGAAATAATTGCTAAAAAGATGGTTAAGATTGCTGAAAAGTATATGTTATTTACAACTGATACTAAAATCTTAAACGTTTATGCTGAAGGAGGATCAATTGTATTTGAAGGAGTTAATGGCTATCAATTACTTAAAAAGGCTATTCTTCAAAGATTTGATCCAGAAGCTAATCCTATTGATTGCTGCATAAATCAAGGTGCTTTTGTAGATGTTATTAAAGGTGTACCTGTATCTTATACACAAGATTTAGATACTGGAGAAGTTACTTTAACCGATAAAGTCTTTGAAAGTGATGGCTTACGTGATTTGGCAGACGATGAAATAGCTATCGAACCCGGACTTGAAGCATTTGGTGATTATAATTGGTTAGTTCACAATTTACGTCTTCCTACTCTTGCAAATACCTATTTCTGGGCAGTTAATAAATCAGAAATGCCTGTTGTAGGTGGCCAATATACACAATTTATTATTAGAATGTGTGTAGATAGAGACGGAATTGCTGGCGGAGTTCTTGGACAAAGGGCAACTACAGTAACTACTCATGTTCTTTACGTTCTTGATTAGGGCCAAAATGTAGCTACTATAGAACAAGCATTAGCAGGATTTGGAACTAAGAAGACTGACGCAGATGATACTTTAGCAGAACCTTACGCTAACGCAGAATAATTAATAGCTGGGCTGGGCCAAACGGCCTAACTCAGCTTTTTTATTTTATATTATGTGGAATTCAGTTAGAAAAATAGCAGATGCTATACATAATGATGTTATCTCTGGATTACGTGGATACCATCAAACACCTTCTTTATCTATAGAACAATTAGAACAAGAAGTTGTTGAATATCGTTTAGCAATAATTAAGGAATATATGATGAAAGGAATACTTCCAATTTAGGATTTATTAGTATCTTTAAATTGTATTCCTGTAGATTGTGAAAGTTTAGATAAATGTAGTTGTAATTCTTCAGAATGTGGAAAACCAATAGCTCATTTTGAAATTCCATAGTTATTATTTGATTATGGATTAAAAAAAGCTATATATTATATTGGATCTACTGATAAATAGCATCCATTTTTAGTTTATACTAAACCTGTAAATATTCTTTCTACTATTTAGAAATATAGAAAAAGAGGAAAAAATAAACCTTGGGTATATATTGATGTAACTCCTAATTAGAATGGAATGATTGATTGCTATATATTTGGAGCTCCGTTAATTAAATAGGTTTCTATAATAGCAATATTTAAAGATCCTAGATAGTTAGAAGATTATTAGTGTAATTGTAATGGAGAAGAATGGCAAGAAGAAACGCAAATGGATTAGAATTTAAATTTTATAGATATTTTAATAAAAGAACGTTTAACTAAATAGAAATTATATTATTATCGTTAGTTAAGTGCTCCATTATTACCTAATGATTAGAGACCTGCTGCTGGATGAACGACTTTCATTATATAAGTGTTCTTTTGGATATGATGTATAATATCGAAATGGACAATGAAGATTTAGAAGAATTAGGATTAATTGCTTGGTCTTTAATAGGAAATAAGAATACAAGACTTTATAGAATAAGATTATGTATTGATCCTAAAGATAATTCTGTAACACTTCCGTGTAATGCTTTTAATAGTGATAGTCCGACTGGAGGATGTGTTGAATTAGTAACTTCATCTTACGAAGATTGGGAAAGAGTTACTAATTATTCTGAATATGGAGACTAGTCTACTTCATATGTAGAAGCTTCTATAGAAGCAGAAAAATATTATCAAAGTCCTTGGTATCTTCCAGGAAAAATATTGAAATATCACTAGGTTGGAAATAAATTATATTTTACACATAATTACGGGACAGTAAATGTTCTCTATAAAGGATATTTAGCTGATAATGAAGGATTACCTAAAATCTCAGATAAAGAAGCTATTGCTATTGCTAGTTATATAGCATATGTATTTAAGTTCAAAGAATCTTTAATTACAAATAATAAGGATATAGCAACTCAAGCAGTATTATTAAAACAACAATGGGATAAATAGTGTGATCAAGCAAGAGTTACATACATTAATCAAAATGATATGGAATAGATATTAGAAATTAATAGTTCTTGGGATAGAAAATCTTATGGAAAATCTAGAAAGATAATAAAATGAAACATTTAGCTACTGGATGGGCCTGCACTTTAAATGATATATTTATAAGATTTCCTTATGAGAAATTTAAAAATATACAATTACTACCTAATAAAATGTTGAGAAAACAAAAAGTTAAACAGGTATTTAGAGAAGGGGTTCGTTAGATTTTAGATGATATTGTAGAAAACAATTCTACTTTTAAAATATAGGGAATAGGGTATCAAGGAGGAGAAATTCACTTCGAAGCAATTAAAGGTAATGAGTTTGAAAGATTAAGAAAAAATGGAAAATTTAAAAATATTGATTTTCTTGAATCACTCTTTACAGGTTATCAAATGTATTTATACATACATGGAAAAAGAGATAATTTTCTTCATCGTAGAAAATATCCTATTTATTTAGGTAAGGTTTTGAAAGATAAACTTACAAAATATGTTAATGAAGGAAAGGTTTATTGTTAATGAAAATTACTAAAGTTGAAAATTATGTTGATGGAGTATGGTAGAAATTTCCAGAATTAACTAGAGATGAAGTAAAAAGAATTTTAGTTTATGGATGGAAAATGATAATTTAGTATGTAAGTGCAGGAAATGATATTTCAATGTTATCTAATAAGGAATTTTTATTTATTGGTGAAATTCCATCTTCTCCACTTGCAATGTTCAAAACATATTGTTATAAGCTTTCTAAAAGAATTGCTTATATGTTTAAAAGAAGAAAAGAAAAATGGGATGGATACTATTATTTTTCAAGAAGTGAATATTAGTATAAGAATTATTTATCTCAGTCTAAAAAGAAAATAAAAACATTTGATAATGTATTTCTTTATAAATTATTAGAAGAATTAAAAATAAAAAACTATTCTGATCCTTATATCTTTAGACTTTCTGAAGATAAAACTTGTTGGATGAGAAAGTTTTATAAACAAATAAAAACAAAAAATGCTGAACTTATTATAGTCAGAGATCCTTTAAATATGAGTAAAATATTAACCTCATATAATAAATTTAAATATATTTAGTAATGGAACAAGCAGTTAATTCATTTATTAAAGGACTTCAATCCGATACACACCCTATGGCTCAAGGGAATGAAACAATGTCTGATGCTTTAAATGCCACTATAATAACATCTAACGGAAATGAAGTTATTCTTTAGAATGATATGGGAAATAGAAGAATAGAAGAAGCATTTCTTCCGTCTGGATATATTCCTCTTGGAATGAAAGAGTATGGTGGAATAATATATGTAGCATGTTATAACCCCATTACTAATAGAGGTTAGGTTGGAAGTTTTCCCTCTCCTGAAAGAAATATGATAGTTAAAAGTAATGATAATAATAATTTAAGTTTTAAAATAGAATGTTATAATGAAAATGAAAAATGTTTTTTAAAAGAATATGATGTAATTAAAGTACTTTTTGATGGAGAATTATTTCATGCAGGAGATAAGTTTACAATATATAATGATACATTATGGGAACTTTTAAACTTAACACCAATAGGAGAATTATACTTTTCTAATTTTAATAATATATTTGTAGATAATGATGCTCGTGTAGTAAAAATAAAATCTCCAAAAAATAATTATTATACTCTTTCAGTTGGAATATTAAATAATGAAAATAATTTTATAGATATTACTAAAAAATTAAAAAGATTTGAACTTGTATATGATCGTGATAATGAAGAGTATGTTACACAATTAGTAACAGATGAATTTGATGATGATGTAAAATTTAATACTGGATACTTTATTGCTAAATAGGAAAAGACTCAATATATGGAAGGAGATATTGAAGAAATATCTGTAGACTAGGCAAGAAGGATGAAGGGTGTGAATTTATATTCTCAAAAACTAATTAGTCCTTTATGTTTAAAAATTCATCTAAATCGTCCATAGGAATTTTAGTATGCTATAAAAGGTACAAAAACTGGAGAAAATAGTTGTAATTTAATAATTACTGGAATATTAAAATATAATTGTCCAGATAATTCTACTGAAAGACCAGAATTTATCAATAATAAATATTACAACTATTATGATGTACCATCATAGAATAATACTAATTGGTTTGGTTTTTGGATAAATGGAGAATATATTAATAATATTGATAATGAAGAAAGAAATCATGTATGTGAATCTTTAACTTATAATGAAGATGCTAATTTATATACTTCTGTATCAAAATTAACTATAAATAATGTTGTATCTGATAGTAATATTATAGAATATTTTATAGGAGTTCCAACTATGTTAACTAAGGAATATAGTTGCTGTGATTCAGTAACTCCAAATCCATATATAAGATCATTATCATCATTTGGAACAATTGATATTAATAATTTGGATCTCCCAGGATAGTTTACTATTACTAGATGGTAGTTTATAACAGATAATAGTAATATAACTAATCTATATTTTAGTTATCATTGGAATTCTGATGAAGAAACTAATGTTGAGGTTAAACTAATACTTAATGAAGTTAATGGAGATGATACTATGACATTATCACTTACTGGAATAAATAGGGAAAATAATCATTCATTAAGTTTAGGAAATAAATTTGGAAAAGCATATAAAGTTTCGATAAAATATATAAGTGAAAATACTTCTGGAGTTATTAATGATTATTGGATATTATGTACTCATTTATTTGATAATGCTGGCAATGATAATTCTAGTAATTGTGTTGGAAATAATTTTGTATTTCCAAAAACTGAAGATGAGATAGCAGCATAGCAAGAACTATTAACTATTCCATTTGGTTTATTGTTTACAAATCAAAGTGAATTAAATACAGTGTTAACTCCAAAGAATTTTGAAGGAGATTGGAATGAAGAATCGTGGTTTCCAACTCCTGGTAATAAGTTATCTGATAGTGAAAGAATAAAAGAAACTACAAGACAATATACTGGATATTCTGATATAAAAATAGAAATAGGTGAAATAACTATTACAAAAGAAAATTATGAAAATTATTACCCGACATATATTATTAATCTAACTAAAAATTCAAACAATATAGAAATATCTAAAAAACCTGTTGAACTAGAAAACTTTAATATAAGTCCAACATATAGAACTGTAAAGATGTCAAGTGATGGAACATTAACTAATTAGAGAAATTACGGAAAAGATATTAATATAGCAATTTCTGATCTAGAAATAGTTAATGACGGATATAAGTTTAGAATCAGTGTAGATTATAAATGGAATATAAAATATAAATTATATGAAGAACCATTTACTGAGGGATAGGCATGGGTAGTATTTGAAGATGATAGTTAGTTTATAATGGATGGGGATTCCTCAGATACTTCTTTATATATAGGTTCTGAGAATATAAATGGCTCTGATTCTGGATATTATCATATAGTAGCTGAAAAATAGTCAAACACTTATAGTTTAATTGATGATATTAATAATGGAACAACACGTCCATTTAATGGAGTTACTTAGTCTGTTAATTATATTAATAATACAACTAAAATATATGGATATGATGATATAAATAATTCAAATTTAAGTAATCCTGTTCAACTAGATAGTAATATAGTGAGAAATAATATATCTAAATTATTAAATGATAAAAATACATTCGTTATAAAAACTGGTCAATATGCATCTGGAGGAAACTCATATTCAAATTTGTATTGGTTTAGATATAGAAATAGTATTCTTCGAAGAGATGCTTCCTATGGATATATTCCATTTAAATATTCTAAGGATACATATAATGGTAGAATTTATAGAAATCCTTTTGATTTTACAAAAATTACTTTATAGGAAGAGATAGACAAATAGTATAGAAATCTAAATTATAAAGTAGGAAATATATATTTTCCATCTTATTTTGTAAAAGGAGGATAGAATAAATATAGATATAGTATTGTTACTGATGAAGATGAAGTTGATGTACAAAATGGTTCTTATTATAATTATGGAATAATTGTTAACACTGAAATAAATGAAGTTGATTAGATTGTTGATGGAACTGTAACTATTAATAATGATCCTTTAAACATATTTAAAGGAAAAAGAAATAAAATCAAGATAGAAGAAGGTTCAAAAGAAATAGATTTCTCAAATTGGAATCCTATTAATCTTGCTAAAGAATCATTTCATTATGTAGCTAATCCTCATGTTGGATCTGACGATAATTATACAATTAGACTAAAATTAGATGGAAATAAATATATAGAATTATCTAAAGATCAATTAAATAATCTTTTTGGTGAAAGTCCTGTATCAACTATGCAATTTATAACTATTACTGATAATAATAATAAAATAGTTGATGTTAAAAGATTATCTTCGTGTATATTTATAGATGAATTTCTTAATGAAAATGAGTTCTTTAATAAAGGATATGACGATACTAGATTAACTCCTATAATATACTATCCTACCGGAGATGCTCCTGTTTAGGATATTGATAGAGTATTTTTTGATCCAAATTAGAGTATGATCTTAGAAACACAATATAATTCTATAAATATAAACATAAATCCAGATACTAATAAAAACATAGGTAGTACTATAACTAAATTTGCTACAATTATTAATCCAAATATTAAAATAGAATGGACGAATATAACATAAATTTAAATTTCTCGTTAGCTATTTCATCATATAGATAGTCAGGAAATTTAGCTTGGGAATACCATCCATTTAGAAATTTTTTAATGGATGAAAGTAATATCCAAATAACAGATGATGGATTTTACATTCCAGAGAATAAAGCTATTAATAAGAAAAATGGAGGTATTCTTGAACGAGAAGGTGAACATTGGATAGACAAATATAAAAATATAATTGACTAGGATTCTGTTATAGAATATAATTCAAGTTCCGAAAACATAATTGAAAAGGATAATTTAGTGGATTTAGATACTGAATTACTAAATTTTGATATTAATCATCCAATAGAAATGGAAATTTAGCCATCTTATGATGGTTCGGTTAATGTTATTCTAAATGATAATAAAAATATTACAAGACTTATAAATTCAAGATTTTCACCAAGAGAAAAAAATACTTATGAAATAGTAGATAGGGTTGGAGAAAATGATACTAATATTTATGCACAAAGTTCTTTTGATAAAGATACTTCTTTGTATTTTTAGTGTGGAACAAATCCTATTATAAGTTTTGAAAAATTAATTACTGGACAATTACAAGTTGGACAATATTGTTTTTATATTACTTATTGTGATGCTGATGAGAATGAATCTGATATTGTAGCTGAATCTGGACCGATTCCAATATTTATTGGAAAAGATGGAGATTTAACATCAATGGACGGAGGAATTAAAAATTAGCAAACAGATAAAGGAATTGAGTTAAAAATAACGTCTTTAGAATCATCATACAACTATATTAAATTATATTATGTAAGATATTATGCTGATTATTAGCAACATAGAGTATAGGAATGTAAAAAGTTCTATAAAAAGTTTTCAATTCAAAATAAAAGTGAGTTAATAATTGACATTACTGGAATTGAAGATTTAGAAACAATAGATGCTAATATTATAAATATAAATAAATTCAATGCAAAAGCTATTCTTACACAAACATAGTGTAAGAACATGCTTTTCTTTGGAAATATTAAGAAAAATACAGATAATTATAAAGAATTAACGGATTGTGCTTTAAAAATAATTCCTCAATTAACAGAAGCTGACAATCATAACGAACAAACAGATTCAGTATATAATTATAAATATACTGGATATATGAATGAAGAATATTATAGATTTGGAGTAGTATTTATTTATAATAATGGAACTCTTTCTAATGTATATAATACTCTTGGATTAATATGTAGTACTAGTAAGTAGATATCTTATAATGATACTAAATCTTTAATTTATGAAGATGCTAATTCTTATTAGTTAAGAAGAAAATATATAATATCTGATTAGGATGGGTGGATAACAAATTCAAATGATTTCTTCAAAGAGAATTCTAGTTAGGGTTATGAAAATTCTAATTTATATTTAAATTCAAAAGGAGTATGTAAAATAGATTATCACGGAGGAGAACAATATAAAAACAAAATTATCGGAATAAAATTTACAGTTCCGGAATCTATAATTTCATATTTAAAATTATTAGGAATTAGAGGACTTTTCTTTGTAAGATAGAAACGTATTCCTAATATAATAGCTTAGTGTATGACTCTTCCTATAGATTCTGAATTAGAAGGGCCTATATTATATTCTAAATATTTAAATGAGGGTATACCTACTTTTAAAGGAGAAGCATTTTTATATAAAGAAATAACTAATAATAATGATATAAAAAAGCTTTTAGGACATGAATATTAGTATAGGTTAAATACTTATTACAATGAAGATAAAAAAGATAAAGATAATAAATATGAATGTCCAAATTGTAAAACTATAAGTAAAAAAGCTTTTGCAGGAATATGTCCTGATTTTCTATTAGATTAGCCTTACTACAATCAAATCTTTAATGGATCTACATTTATATTAAAAGAAGTTTATAGTGGATATTTAGAATCTAATAGAAGATTTGGAAATTTTGGAGGAAAACGTAATAAAAATACTACTGAAACAAATACAGTAGAATCAGGATCTCCATTCGGGGCAAGTTATACATATGGTTCATAGACTGGAGAAACAACTAGACCAAGTAAAGGACCAATTCCTCATACTGAAGCATCTGCTGAAGATGTAACAGAATATGGGAGAATGCACGAGCTAAATAATATAAATTTTAATTCTACAAAAAATAAAGAAACTATAAAAGCTAAAATTTGTTCAGTAACAGAGGATGTTAAACAAGTATCTCTAGAAGATTAGATTTATAGACTTGAAATAGGAGTATGTGAGGAAGCATATAAATTTAGACTTCTTGGATAGACTATGGCTGAAGGAGATAATAATACATTTGATGGAACTAATTTAGCAAGAGGAATTTTTTCTCCATATTTAGCTATTTATACTACAGAAGGAACATTGAAACAGACATCTATTTATAATATATATAAAGATGATGCTTCTCTAAATGACGATAGGTTAAAGATTAAAGAAAGAATGTCTATTTCTGAACCATTTTATGCTATATCAGATAGATATAATTTTAAGAAAGAAGGAAATCAAGAAGTAAAGTGTTTTAGAGGAGATAGTTTTATAAACAATTTTACTTATAGACTTAATAGAAACTTTAATGATCCTTCTATGCCTAATAATGATACAATTATAGATAATCAAACTTGGAAAATTCATGCTGGAGATTTTGGAAATATTGAAAAACTCAATAATATTTCAAGAGCTGATGTAAATGCAGTAACATTAGGTAGTTGGATTAATTTTAATGTAATTAGTTCGTTTAATTATAATCTACGTTCTGAAGATCATTCATTTGTTTCAGAAAAAGCTTTGATGGGTTCTCCAAGAACATACGTACCTAGAGTATCTAAACCTTGGCTTGGAACATATAAAATGCCAGATTCTTATCTTTACAATGATGCTTTTAGAGCTACTTTAGGTTTTAAATAGTATTATACCTTAGAAGATATGAACTATTTAAAGAATACATTTAGTAATAGAATACAATATTCTGAAATGGCTATTTAGGATTCCTTTAAAAATAATTATAGAGAGTCTTTATCTACTTATTTCAGAGATTATTCTTCAGAGTATGGTGGAATTACAAGACTTATTGGATTTGAAGGATATATTTTAGTTGTATTCGAACATGCGATAGGAATAGCTGTTATTAATGAAAGAATATTAGCTGGAGAAGGTGATGGTGAACCTGTATTTATAAATACTAAAAATGTTCTTCCAGAAGAATTAACTATTGTTACTGATACTTATGGTACACAATGGCCAGAAAGTGTTATTAAGTCAGAAGCCGGATATGTTTATGGTATTGATACAGTAGCTAAAAAAATATGGAGAGTAAAAGGACAGGAAATTGAAATATTATCTGATTTTAAAGTAAATGGATTTTTAACCGATAATATAACTTTAGGAGAAAGAGAATTAACTCCAATCGTCGGGTTAAAAAATATTAAAAGTCATTATAATAATAATAAAAAAGATATAATGTTTACATTTTATGATGACATTTATAAAGATGAAGAAAAAATTTGGAATTTATGTTATAATGAATTACTTGGAGAGTTTGTAACATTCTATAGTTGGGTTCCAAGTTATTCTGAAAACATTGACACTCAATATTTTTCATTTAATAGAAATTCATCTAAAAATATAGCATTATTGTATAAAAGCAATTATTATATTAATGATAATTATGGAGTTTTATTAGATAGTCCTGTTATAGCAAATAATAAAAGAATATATTTATATTATAGAGAGAAAGAATAGGAAATCTATACTATATTATGTTCTGATGGATTAACTGATACAATAACCAAAAAATCTACTCCTTATTTCTTAAAGAATGTTCATTTTGATATAAAACATGATCATTGGAAAAATTATAAACTTTTTATGTATGGTGAAGAATATATAAGTGAAAATATAATTCAACCATATATTGAATTATAGGATGTTTAGAATGGATTTACAACAGAAATACCAGAAATTATATATTTAGAGATAACTCCTTACATAGATGAAGATGGTGTTAGAACTGAATTTGAAACAGAAACTGTTGCACTTACTAAAACAATAACTAAAAAATTTACTACAGATTTCTATTTACATGGAAAATCTGGAATTATTGATATTCAAGATCCACTACTTCCATGCTATTGGTATGGAGAACAACATCCATTTGAATTTGAGTTTGTTGTTACAGAAAATCTTGGTCAATAGAAAATATTTAATAATCTTGTAATTATTTCAAATAAAGCTGAACCAGAATCTTTCCATTTTGAAATAGAAGGTGATAATTATGAGTTTTCTTCCGATAAAAGAACAATGTATTATAGATAGGAATTAACTAAACATGTATATTAGAATTTAGGTTCGGACATATTGTTTGATAGGAAGTATAAGAAATGTAAAAACAGTGATTATACTAAGGAACAATATTATAGACAATTAGATTAGAATTATACTAAAAATTATAGCAATATTGATAGAGTTTATCCAATATATAGTGAAGGTTTAGTTCAACAAGTAAAGTCAACTATATTCCCACTATATTACGAAAGAGTGGATACTTATAATGAAATTTATCATAGTTATAGAAATATTAATGAAAATGGATATGATTTTAAAAATCTCTCTGGATCTGAGATTGTTTGGGATAATAAATTAAATTAGTTTAATATAGTAACTCATATTAAAAATAATCCTATAGATAGAGTCGGAAGAATAAGAGGAAATTCCTTCTATAAAGAAGGAAAATGGAATGTTCAAATTCCTTCTATTAATTTTATGTAGAAAAATGAATAGCCTTGGGATGTTCCTCCAATTATAATAAATTCTGAATATTTACCAAATGATATTACTAATTCACAAATTAGTAGAGATGTTCTTCCTAATATAATAAGAAAAACTGATGATATACATAAATATGTTTAGTTTAGTAATGATGGATGGACTAATAGAAAAAGTACTAGGATTAGAGATAAATGGATAAAAATAAGAGTTAGATATTCAGGTAAAAACTTGGCTGTAATTCACAGTTTAGTTACTTTATATAATTTAAGTTATAGTTAAATATGGCAGATATAGATACAAATTATGGAAAAACAGATGTAAAAAGTAAGATATATTCTTCTGCTATTGATACTGGTACTAATCTATTTTCAAATTATTTATCTAACTAGTTTGGAGACACGGATTGGGGCAGACTTACTGGAACTATTTTTAGCAATGGAATAGCTTCAGCAGGAAATACTATATCAAATAACCTACTCAAAGGAAGTTCTTTATTAGAAGGACTTCCTAAAGATGTAGGTTCCACTTTAGCAGGAACTGGAGCTGGAATAGTAAGTAATTATATAGGACAAGGAATATCTTCACTTGGCGGAAATTCTATGTTATCTAGAGGAATAGGTCAAGGAGTAGCTACTGGATTAGGAGCTATAGGAGGTCAAACTTTATCGAATTTAATTAAAGGTAAAGGAGCTACTAATACAATTACTAATTCTATAAAAGCTATAAAGGCTGGAAAAGGAGCAACTGATGCTGGTTTAAAAGCAGCATCTTTTGCAGGAAAAGCAAATTTAATAGGACTTGGTGGACAAGTTATAGGTTCTGGATTAGGAGCAGCGTTTGGTTCAAGTAATGAGTATGGTGGAAAACACGGGAATATTACTCAAACAATGGATACTGTATATGATATAGCATAGGGTGTAGTAGGAACTTTAGGTCCAGTTGGAATGATTGCTTCTGGAGCTATGGCTCTTAATAAAGGATTATCTAATGCTTTTGGTTCTACTGATGGAATGACTAAAAATGATGCTGTATTAGGTTCTGCTTTTATGCCTTTCTTTGTAAAATGGGCAAATGTTTTATCTGGAAATACTACAGATAAATTTGAAAATTAGAATTTATATACTGTAGATAGAGTAAACTAGTTTATGGGAAACGCTTACGGCGATATAGGTAAAAGATTTCAAACAGCAAGAGAAGAATCAGAGAAGACATATGGCGGAGGATTTCTTGGAATTGGTAGCTCTCAAGATGCTTATGAAAAGGCTTAGAATAATATAAATTTTGCTAATAATGCATTTAGTAAAATGCTTGCATTATCAGATTAGAATGAAAGATAGAATATCAGAGCTTATGATATGTCATCAATTAATAATCAAAGATACGCTCAACGTATTCAAGGAGGATATAAACCAAGAGTAATTGGTAAACACGGAATGAAGATATTTAATAATGCAACTAACCATAATATAGGAATGAGATTATTATCGGCTGCTGCATTAATTGATAATAAACAAATTATATTATGTAGCGCAGTAGATTAAAAAATATAATTAATAAATCAAAAACAATTTCTAATAAACAAGAAATTGGAAATCCATTTGAGGAATTTAAAAAATCTCTTCCTGATAATATAAAATACGATGATAACTATAGACTTGAGGCTGCCTGGAAAGCTTACGGATCTCCTAAAACTTATAAAGAAGCTATTTGGGAGGGGTTAATACAACCTATAGATGAAAATAATTATAAACTTCCATCTATTGGATATAATGAAGAGACAGATGAATATGAATACCTTAATAAAGGACAAGATAATGAAACTGTAGCTAAAGATATTAGAGTATGGGATAACGATGTGATTCCATTAGTTCAAGAACTTAAACTTGGTGGCTATGTGCGTACATTTAATGAAGAAAAAGATTGCTGGACATATACTAAAAATTCACAAAAGAGGGAATAGCCTACTGAAGATAAAGGGGAGCAAGTAATTGATAGTTTTTAGGAAGGTGAAAAAATTGATAAAAAAGAAGAAATTAATAATAATATTTCTGAAGTAGAAGCATTTAAACAAGGTGGACAAATGACAACTATACCTTCTGGTAGTCTTCATGCTAGAAAGAACGGAATGGAGCTTGCTGAAAAAGGAGAAATAACGTCCAAAGGCATTCCTGTAGTTGACAATGATGGAAATTAGTAGGCAGAAATAGAACGAAATGAAGTAATTTTTAATCATTCTACCACTACTAAACTTGAGGAACTTTATAAAAAATTTAGTAATACAGATAATGAATCTGAAAAAAGTGAGATAGCTATAAAGGCTGGAAAAATTCTTACTGATGAATTAATAAATAATACTCAAGATAATACTGGATTAATTTAGGAAGTTGCAGAAAAGAATAATTTGGAATATAATAAATAAGTAATAAATTTAACTTCAAATAGATAATTATAATATAGGAGCTAAGTTGGAGTAATTAACCAATTATGAGAGTTTAGTACTGTTCTCTTGCTCCTATATTTTTAATTTAACAGTACATTAAAAAATAGTATGAGGAAAAAATTAACAACAGAAGAATGGATTGAAAAAGCACAAACTATACATGGAAATAAATTTGATTATAGTAAAGTAGATTATCAAGGAAATAATAAGAAAATAACTATTATTTGTCCTATTCATGGAGAATTTCAACAAGTAGCAGCAGACCATTTAAAAAGTAAATATGGTTGTCCAAAATGTGTAATAGAAGCTAAATCTTTTACTACAGAACAATTTATAGAAAAAGCTAAAAAAATTTATGAGAGTAAATATGATTATAGTTTAGTGGAATATAAAGGTATTAATAATAAGGTAAAAATTATATGTCCTATACACGGAATATATGAGCAAGAAGCTAGTGTTCATTTAAAAGGAATAGGTTGTCCTAAATGTTCTGGACATCTTGGTAATAAAAAATGTAATACAGAGTATTTTATAGAAAAAGCTAGAAAAGTACATGGGGACAAGTATGATTATTCTAAAGTTAATTACGTTAATGCAACTACTCCGATAAAAATTATTTGTCAAGAACATGGAGAATTTGAACAAAGACCAGATAAACATTTGGCTGGACATAATTGTCCTAAATGTACTAAACATTATAAGAGAAATACAACAGAATTTATAGAAGAAGCAAATATAATTCATAATAATAAATATAATTATTCGAAAGTAAATTTTGTTAACGTTCATACAAAAGTAATTATAATCTGTCCCATCCATGGAGACTTTGAACAAACTCCACATATGCATTTACAAGGAAAAGGATGTCCTAAATGTACTCTTAAAAATCAAACAAAACTTTATGAAAAATTACAAGAATCTTTTCCTAATGAAGAGATTCTATTTGAAGTTGGGAATAGTACAATAGGTTGGATAAATGGACAACGATTTGACATATATTTTCCAAAATATAATATAGCAGTAGAATATAATGGAATACAACATTATGTTCCTGTTGAACATTTTGGCGGAGAATTAAAATTTCAAAATCAGTTAGAATACGACGAACTAAAACGTCAAAAATGTAAAGAAAATAGTTGTACTCTATTTGAAGTTAAATATGATTATACAGAAAAAGATTATCAAAAATTAGTAGAAAATATACAAAATATAATAAATAATTATGTTAGAAGCTAAAAAATTAAATATTGGAAATATAAAATTAGGAGGGCAATCTTATGATATTTTCATAGCAAAATCTGAAGAATAGAAATCTAGAGGACTTCAAAACTTTAAATCTTTACCTAAAAATGAAGGTATGCTATTTGTAATTAATGAATCTAATCCTGTAGAAACATTTTTTCATATGCACAATGTACCATTTCCGTTGGATATGATATTTATGGATGATGAATTTAAAGTTCTTGATGTTAAACGAGGTAACCCAGAAGATGATAAGATTGAAGGAAAAGCTTCCTATGTATTAGAAGTAAACGTTGATTCTGGAATAAAACCAGGAGACGAAGCAGAAATAGATGATGATGATTCAGATTATGTAATGAAAGTATTAGCACCAGATTCTAGTGTACAAATGGCTTTAAAAGGAGGTGAAAGAATTGTTTCAAGACGAGAAACCTGTATTTTAATTAAAAAAGCTCTTAAAGCTAACGAATCTAAAGAAGATAAAGATTATAAGGCTCTCGGAAAATATATTTTTAAAGTATTAAAAGGATAGGATTCAAGAGAACCTGAATATGTAAACGGACCTACTAAAAAAGAAGAATGATATGAGAAGTAATTGTTATTGGAAACTCAAACAACAAATTGATAAAATGAAGCAAACATTAACTACTATAAGTGGTTTAGAAGCAGGAGAAAATCTAGTTAATAAAATTAATGATCTTGAATAGGCATTGAATCAAAATACATAGAATGATTCTACTTTATCTGGTAAAATTAATGAGTTAGAAGCTGGATTAAATCAAAATACACAAAATGATGTTGAAATAAGAGATAGAGTTACTACTTTAGAAATAGAAAATGAAAATGGAACTCTATCAGATGATGAAATTCAATCTTTATTTAATCCTTAATTATGCCAACATTATATAATCCAGTTTCAGATAATTTTATTGCATTTAAGCCGTCCGAAACACCACCTTTATAGTTAAATTTTGATGTAGTAAAAGATCCTATAAATATTGGTGATTGGGCTAGTAGTGCAGTATACTCAGATGACGGCGAATTACAGGATATAGTAGTTAAAGATGAGGAAATTCCAGAACCATCATATGGACAATCTAATATGTTCTCCGGAACACAAGAAGATACTATGATTGTTCCTACAATATAGAACAATCCAAGTAATTAGAATTCAGAATTAGAAACATAGCAAAAACCTAAAATGAATAATAATTAGAAAAATATAGCATCTACGTTAATGAATAAATTATTAGATGTTGCAAAAGAAGAAAAGTTGAATCTTGAACCTCATATGGCTGCTGGAATTCTTGGTAATTTAATGGCAGAATCAAGATTTAATTCGAATACAAGTGTTAATGATTTAGGATTAACATCTGGAGGATTAGCTCAATGGAGAGGTAGTAGATTAACAGAATTAAAGAATTTTGCTAAATCTAAAGGTAAACCTTGGACTGATATAGATGTTCAAATCTAGTTTTTAATATACGAATTAAAAAATTCATATAAAGGAGTTTATAATAAATTATTAACTAATAAAAGTGCTGAAGGAGCATCAGAAGCTTTTGCACAGTTTGAAGGATATGCTGGATGGGATAATAAGTTAAGTTCTGCTAGAACACTACAAAAATCAAAAAAATGGACTGATGAACAAACAAAAAAATGGATTGAACTACAACACTCGTCCAGGGCACAAAACGCATCAGAAATCTATAAACAATGGTGTCTAGAGTATAATTGGAGAACTCTTTTTATGGCTAGAAGTGGGGGATGGTCTTCAAAAAGATTTTTAGGTGTTCTTGGATTTATAACATCCCTTACATTATTAATATCTGCATTTATTATGGATAAAGAAGTTCCTAAATTTGCAGATATGGTACTAATAGCAAGTAGTTCTTTAGTTGGAGTAGATGCGTTTAGAGGTATTTTTACAAAAAACTTTGGTGAATAATTTAATTTTGACAATTATAATATAATAAATATTTTTAACTGAAAAGATAAAAATTTGAAAAATATAGATATTTTAAAAATGAGGAACTAAATCGGAGTAATTAACCGACTAAGGAAGTTTAGTATCGTTCTTCTGTTCCTTATTTTTTAATAAACGATACATTTAAAAATGATATGAAAAGAAAAATAACAACCGAAGAATGGATTTAGAAAGCATACAAAATTCATGGAGATAAATATAATTATAATAAAGTAGAATATAAATCATCCAAAGAAAAAGTGTGTATTATATGTCCTGAACATGGAGAATTTTGGCAAACTGCTAATAATCACTTGAATGGATAGAATTGTCCAAAATGTGCATTAGAAATGAAATCTAATAATCTTACTTTAACAACAGAAGATTTTATAAAAAAGGCTTCTATTGTACATAATAATTATTACGATTATTCAAAAGTTATATATGTAAGATCTGATTAGAAAGTTATTATAATTTGTCCAGAACACGGAGAATTTGAACAAATACCTTCTTCTCATTTAAGGGGATATAATTGTCCAAAATGTTCAAAACATCATATACCAACAACAGAAGAATGGATAGAAGAAGCTAGAAAAGTTCACGGAAATAAGTATGATTATTCTAAATCTGACTATATAGGTTCATCAAACTTAATTACAATTATATGTCCGATTCATGGAGAATTTTAGTAGATTGCTAATAATCATTTAAGAGGGAACGGTTGTTTAAAATGTAAGAATGAATATATGTCAAAATCATAGAGAAATACTATAGAAAACTTTATAGAAAAAGCTAATAGAGTACATGATAATAAGTATGATTATTCTGATACAACTTATGGAAAAAATAATAAAGAAAAAGTAATTATAAATTGTCTAAAACATGGAAAATTTCTATAGACTCCTCATGATCATTTATTAGGATATGGATGTCCTAAATGTCAATTAAAATCTCAAACAAAACTTTATGAAAAATTAAAAGAATCCTTTCCAAATGAAGAGATACTGTTTGAAGTTGGAAGAAATATAATTCCTTGGATTGGATTATAGCGATTTGATATATATTTTCCTAAATATAATATAGCAGTAGAATATAATGGAGAATAGCATTATATTGAAATTGATCATTTTGGAGGTCAATTAGGATTATCAAAAACAATAGAAAGAGATGAATTAAAAAGATAGAAGTGTAAGGAAAATAATTGTTCTTTATTTGAGATTAGATATGATTATTCTAAACAAGATTACGAAAATCTTGTAATTAACATTAATAAAATTATCGATAATTATGAAACTAAAATTTAAGAATTACAACGAAAAACTTTATTTGTAGTAGGGCGGTGAAATGCCTTAGGAAGCTCCTGCTGAGGCTCCAGCACCTGAAGCTGCTCCTCAAGAAGCACCTGCTGAAGGTGGAGATCCAATGCAACAACTTTTGCAAGCTGCTGCTCAAGCTGTACAAACACAAGATGCACAACTTGCATTACAAGTTTGTCAAGCACTTGTAGAAATGGCTGGGGGTGGAGCACCTCAAGAAGCTCCTGCTGAGCCGGTTTATAAGAGAGGTGGAAAATTATCTCGAAGACTTAACTAATTTAATTACAAGGGAAATACGACACGAAAAAGTCGTGTTTCCCTTTATTTGTTTAAATAATTTTTAATATGGAAGAACAATATATACCTTATGGACAAGATTAGGTGGATGTCCAAGAAATGAATAAATTATTAGCTGATAATGTTGAACCATATTTAAGTTCCAAAAGATGGAGTCCTGAACAAAAGAATAAATGGCGTTAGGCGTATGGAGACTTGATGAGTAGAGGAATTTTAGGTATTTCAACAGATGGAGGAAGATATTCTATTGAACATAATGGAGTTCCTTTTGTAGATACAGAAGGATATTATGGAGATGTTGCTAATTTTATAACAACAAATCTTTCATCTATAGCTAAGAAAAAGGAAGAAGAAAAGAAAGTAGAATTACCAAAATATAATTTAGATTAGGACTTTACTTCTTATTTCATGAATCAATATTATGGAGGAACAGGAGAATCTAATTTTGAAAATTTTCGAAATACTTGGTCTAATTTAGATAAAGCGGATAAGTATGGAATAAGAGGAACTGATGTCAGAAGAAGCAGACTTAAGGAAGCATTACAAAATTATATAACTTATTTAGATGAAAATAAAGATAAATATAATTATGACAACGGAGTATTTAAAAATCTTGATGATTTAAAAGGACGTTTAAATGCAGCAATACATGCAATGGATACTCCAGAATAGCAAGATGATATAGATACTCTAAATGCTTTGGGTATTAGACCAGATTTTCTTGATACTGGAGCTAATAGAACAGTAACTCTTACTGATGGAACTTAGATGACAGCTTCTTAGTATAGAGACTAGGATTTAAAACAACAAGAACAAGCTAAACTTGCGGCTGATAAACAAGCTCGAGCTAATCAATTCAAAAAAGTAAGATTTATTTCGGCAAAAAATTTTAATGGAACTCCTCCTACTGGATAGAATGTTTTAGAAAAATTAAACGGATATTACAGTTTAGGAAATTTAAACGGACAACAATAGTCTGAGTTAATAGGAGCATTTAAATTTGCTGAAAGAAACAATGCTCTTAAACCATTAGGTAAAGAAGAATTAGCAGCATTTGGATCATTTAGAGGTGCTGATAGACTTAGAAAAATAGACGGTTTAAATGGATTCTATTGGGATTCAGCTGGATAGAGAATAGTTCAACCGTTTATGAATAATACCGATGGTGTACAAAGTTTCTAGGACTTAGTTAATTAGAATGATCCGAAATTATAGACACAAAAAGCACAATAGGAATATTTAAATTCTACTGAAGGAGGATTTACTCCTGCTGAATAGAGAGAAGTAGCTGCTTTATTATTTGATTTAGGAGCTGCTGTAGATCCTGAAGGATTTAGTTCTGCTGGATTGTCTCAAATTGCTGCTGGAATTCGTGATTATAATAGAGCTTCTGATCCCGAAGGATGGACTTGGGGAGATACAGGATGGGCTACTTTAGATCATGGATTAGGATTATTAAGTACTATTCCTGTTGTAGGAGGATTACTAAAAGGTTCGTGGGCTGCTTCTAAATTAGGTAATTATATTCCAAAAATGGAAAAATGGATTAGATTAGCTGGAAGAGCTGGATCTACTTATGCTATGACAGCTAATGCTTCAGGAGCCTTAAATGCTTTAAATAAAATTAAAAACGGAGAAGATTTATCTCTTAAAGATTATCAAGACTTAGCATATTTCTTTATTGGAGGATTAGGACATCATCAGTTAAATAAAACTAATCGTACAGCGAGAACTGCAATGAAAGCTAGAGGTGTTGAAACTTCTAATTCTATTTTAAATAAAGCAGGAATTACTCGTACTAAAGCAAAAGCTCCTACCACAAAAACTACTCCTACTTTAAAAGTAAAGAAAACTGGAGAAGATGGTAAAGTAGAAACTAAAGAAATTCCAATTGATGCTGAAAAATAGAAAGTTCTAAAAGGAACAAAACCTGAAGAATTAGATGCTAAAGCTAAAGACCTTGGAATAGAAATTCCAGAAGGATATAAAATAGAAACTACTACAACTAGTTGGAGAAAAGGAAAAATTAATGAGTATAAAGCTAAAGTTGGATATGGAAATAAAGAAATTTTTGGAACTTAGACTAAGTAGAATCAGAATTCTACTTTAAAATCTAATGAAGAATTTGAACAATATTTATCTGAACATAATAACACTTGGTTAAAGAAAATTATTAACGGAACTAATAAAGATATTAGAAGATATGATAAATATTTAGGAAATAATATTTATGATAATGATTCTGATAAGTCTAAGTCAATAAGTTCTGCTAGTGGAGCTTCTACAGAAACTTCTAAATCAATAGAAACTTCCAAGTCAAAGTCCGTTGAAATTTCTAAACAATCTAAAGAACGAATAAAAAAATATAATGAATCTGTTGAAAAAAGAATAAAAGGTTTAGATGAAGGAAAGTTTTCTAAAAATAAATTAAAGAGTGGAAATTTAGATATAGCTGGATATAAGTTATAGGTTGTAGAACAATCTGACGGTACTTTTAATTTAATATATAAAGGAAATATTTAGGGAAATTTTCAAAAACATGAACAGAAAAAACTACAAGAAGCAATTAGAGAAATTATAAGAAATAGAACAGTAAAAATTGATCCTAATACTAAAATTAAATCCATTGGAGCTAAAGAAATAGGAAAAGTTCTTTAGGATTTAAAAGCTAGAGGATGGCTTAAACAAGGAGGTAAAATTGATAATCCTTCAGTAGATGATATTATAAATAATTATTTTAAAAATAAATAGATATGAATATAAGACCTAAAATTCAAATCTTTAGTGGAGGTGGACTAACAGGTGTCGGAAGAAATACCGATGATTGGTATAATAATATATTTATATCAGGTGATGCAGATTCGTAGTCTAATCATGTATTAGAAATGCTTACTAAGTATGGTGATGACTATATGAATTGGGTAAATGGAATGTAGTCAGCTCATGCTAAAATATATAATGAAGCTGGAGGAGAAAAAGGAAATTGGAAATCTACAGCTTATAACTCTTCCTCTGTTAAAGATTATCAAAAAAAATTTGCAACTAATCCTTACAGTGATTATAACTATAGAGGAATAAATAATGCATTTACTAATAGAATATTTAGTACTCCAGGAAAAAGAAGCACTGGTGATAATCCTACTAGAGGATATACTAATGATGGAGCATATAGTAGTATAACAGATTTTAGAAGAATATTAGGAAGAAAAGAAGACTGGACAGATGAATAGCTTAACTCCTATAAATAGTATTTAAATAAAATAGGATATGATATATATTTAGATACTGATAATTATTATAAAATAAAAAAGTTTGGAGATCCTAATTCAAATGAAGTAGTAATTACTGGAAAAGATAAAAGACAATATTTATCTCCATCAGCTATTCATCCAGGTATTCCCGATGGTCCTCAACCTCCTGATAATTTAAATTTATCAAGTAAATTACAAGCAGCTATATTAGATTTAGAAAGTGTTCCAGAAAAAAAGAAAACCTTTTGGAATAATTTACAAAATCTAATTCATAAAAACGGAGCAAATATCTTAGAATATGGTAGATTAGCAGGAACTTTAATAAATAATAACAAAATATATGAAGCTACAAAAGCTGGAATAATTCCTAATTTACAACAATCTTATCATACATATAGAAATATTGTTGGGGATGAAGCTACAAGAAATGCTTTTTATACTAAAGCAGTTGAAGGAGAAAATAGAGCAGCTAGACCAATTACTTCTGATGCTGATAAAAATGTAGCATATAGACAAGAAGCTAAAAGAATAGGAGACCAGCTAAGAATTCAAGGAGATATTGCTGATAACTAGGAAATAAGAAGAACTTCAGATGAATCAAATGAACACTCCTGGAGAAATGTACAACGCGATACTGACGTAGCAAATGCAAATAGATTAGAATTAAATAGAGTTTCTTCTGCATTAGCTAATTTAAAAGCTCAAAAAATAGCAGCTGATTGGACTGCAATTGACAATCAATTATTAGCAGAAGTTAATAACTTGAAACAAAATCAATAGAGGTCTAAATACTATTAGGATTAGATATTTGCATTGTCTGAACAAGATCGCATGGAAAATGATCCACAACTACGTAATTTAAGAGAGTAGCTTTACGATATATATAAGAATAATAATGGAAATACATCCGATTAGAAATATATTAATAAAATGAGAGAAGTAAGGTCTCGAATTTTATAGCTTAATAAAGAATCTCTTGAAAGACGACAAGATTATGAACTTGGAATATTAACAGCAAAATCTGGAACTAAACTTACTTAGAAATAGGATTTACTATATAAAACTATTAGAGATTCAGTTGACCATTTTAGAAAAATGAGTAAAATGGCTGACGATTCTAGAACTAAAAATAAAGGAAATAAAGTAAAATTAATACCGCATCCTAGTAAGAAAACTAGGAGAATGCAGTAGGGAGGTATAGCCCCTTTTTTAATACATAGGCCCGCAGCACTTGGTGGAGAAAACACAATAAGTACACAGGATTCGGGTACGAGAGGAAGTTCTTCTGAATCATCTAAAAAGGAAAAGGATAATTCTTTAGATTTCATAAAAGATTTATTTGGAAAAATAATGTCAAATGAAGGAGGACTTCCAATTGATATACAAATGGTTTCAAGTAGAGTTAAAAAATTAATGGATTAGTCACAGATATTTGGAACAGAATTATCTACTTCTGATATTCAAGGATTATATTTATCGTCAATGTATGAATTAGTAAATGCAAAACATGGTA
>Ga0247610_10001381_pt1 | contig 30305 bp, 17 predicted proteins | sample 174DNAGHGhighgp2_FD_193483 | JGI IMG/M metagenome (GOLD analysis project Ga0247610, IMG submission 193483) | Sheep rumen microbial communities from Palmerston North, Manawatu-Wanganui, New Zealand - 1742 DNA GHGhigh gp2 | ecosystem: Host-associated > Mammals > Digestive system > Stomach > Rumen...
TTAGTTTCATTTGCTGATGATACAATGCTTATAAATCAGTTTCCTGGAGTTGCTACAATGTTTCCATTTGTATTTGTGTTACCGATAAAGATGTTTGTATCAGTAGTCATTCATACTACAGGAACATTGTAAGAAGTTCATGCCACCATTGTCGCTGGAAGATCATTTGATAGATCTGGCATCTTTATTTGCTGATTTTCTTCTTCTAGGTCTTCTATTCTAGCGATTAGTGCATTTATAGCATCTGCTACAGCTTTTTCTGATAGATATTTGTTTGTTGCTGGAGTTATTAAATCTAATATATTTTTTCTATCTGCTGTTTCTTCTAATCCAACAACGATTCCATTTCTACCATTTACTGATTGTACTCCATAGTTATCTGGTAGAGTACTCCATCTATTTGCTTCTGATGAGTAGATGATACGGTCTCATACATTGTATTGTATATTATCTACGATACCTGCTTGAATACAATAGTACATGTCTCCATTTTCTGGTAGAGGTGGATAAATACCTGTAGCAGCATTCCAAGGTCATTTATAGTTGATTCATCATTCTAGATTTGGGATCTGTGTTAATGGTACTTTACCTGTTCAATCAAGTGAAGCATATCCGTTTGGTCTACCTTTCTCATCTCTTTTCTGATATTCGTACATATCAATATCAAGATGATCTGCTGTTAGTTTTCAGTTAAATGTTACATCTCCATTGTATGTGATTTCTCCATTGTGTTCCTCTGCTCCATTTATTGTCATTCCTCCATTCATTACAGATTCTCCAGCTACATAGAAGTCATCATAGATTTTTACTTCTTCTCTGAAGTTTGCTGCACCATTTACTTCTAATCATTGAACATCTGTTGTTCAGTTGATTGTTACATTTCCTCCGTTAGTGATGTTTCCTGTGTTTGTGATGTTCCCATCATTTACGATTCCTTTAGTAGAGATTGGTCAGTCAATAGTTAATTCATCTGTCACAATGCTATTTGCTTCGATTTCATCTGTTGTGAGTTTCCCACTATTTGTGATATCTCCTGTATTAGTGATATCTCCTGTATTTGTGATTCAGTTTGTTGTAGTAGTTCACAATGATTCAAGGCTAGTATTAATTGTTGCTGAATTGGTTTCTAGACTATCCGTTGTAGTTTTACCTCCAACTGTTGCATCTCCTGTTGTACTAATGTTTCAAGTGTTTGTGATATCTCATTCATTTGTGATGTTACCTGTGTTTGTAATATCTCCTGTGTTTGTGATACCGTTTGTTGTAGTTGTACCTTGAGATTCAAATGATGTCTTTGTTACAAGATTCTCTATTTCTACATTACTTAGTGATAGATTTTCTTGAAGCCATGCACATACAGGAGAGAAATCTCATGAGATTGTTAGACCTGTAGACATAAGGAACGTGTACTGTCCATCAAACGGATCTGAATCTGGATTCGTTGGATATACTTCAACAAGTCTTGTATCTGTATATGTTCCACTTGATGTTCATTGGTTTGTTACAAATCTTACTTCAATGTATGCATCATTGATATCTTGTACCATCAATTGTCCAACAGTTCCACTTTCACTTACAGGATCTATTTTTTGGTCTTCAGTGATTAAATAAAACTTACCAACTTTTACAGGAACATCTCAAGACACTTCCATCTTGTAGGTATTATCCCATGCTGTTGGGGTGTAGTTTACTCTACCTTTCTCTTTTGTTTCATTCTCATCTGAGAAGGTTTTTCTATCATTACATATCCCTCGGATGACGTCTGATGATTTTGCCAAGTCTACATAACTCTGTCAATCTGCTCATTCAACTAAAGTAAGTAAATCTCACGGTTTACATACTAATCAGTTTTTAGCGATATTCGAGTAAGAAAAACTTGTTGTGTTAATTCTTGCTGTTCTTACCATTTTAAAACGTTATTAATAAATAAAGGATTAAACAAGATTTTTTGTATCTCTATATTAGAATATTGTATTATTTTTTTATATTTCAAGTGTCAGAATATATTATATAAGTGGTACTTTAAGTATTTTATACGTTAGGGATTCATTCTATTGGTTCTGCAGGAGTTAATTGTTGCATGTTTTGTCATGCCATATTTTGTCCTGATCACATTGTTTGTTGCATTGCTGATTGTCATCACATAATTTGAGAAACTTCATCTTGTCACTCTCACATACCAGCCATTTGCATGATGTTTTGTTTCATCTCTGCTATCTTTTGCTTTTGTTTATCTTTCTTTGATTCTGGGAATGAATTGAAGTTGTAATCCCAATACAAGTCCATAAGTTTTCAGATGTTTTTGATTTCTTCTGGAGTTGCTAGTTGAGGGTTTAATTGCCACAATGCTACTTTGTTTTGTACGTATTGTGTGAGGTTGTTTTTATCTACCATCTTTCGCACTCAGTTGTTTGATACGGTTTGAACGATTACTCTGAATCTTTGTTTAATCATATCTTTTTTAAATTCAAAGTATCCGTATTCTCCCATATCTTCTTCTTCTATTTCTATCTTACTTCATTTTTGTTTTATCTTTTTGTCTGGTACTACGATCTTTGGCATCTCTGTTCTTGTCTCTTTGAGTTTACCGTCTTCATAGATTTTTGTTGTTACGTTGATGAGTTTATATCAGAATTGTGTGATATTATCCATCGTTGCGTTAAGACATTCAGAGAGGAGATTGTTCTTCCCATCTTCCAATGATCAAAGTCTTGTGTTTCTATTGTTTTCAATGATTTCTACTGTACCGAGTTGTGCTGCAGTTGGTTCATAAGTACTCCTTAGATTCTCTCCTGTATCCATTGTTATTTGGTTATCGATGAATTGGAGCACTGTTTGGTAGTTGTTTACGTTGCTTGATACTTGTGTTAGTTGCATATCTTGAACACCACCCGTCATGGAGATTTTATTGATTCTGTTTGTTTTGATACTTTGTGTACCATCTACATCTCATCTGTTACCTAATAGGAGGAGTGGGCTTCATGACATTCTACTGTTATCCAATAGATTCTGAACGATTTCTTCTTTATATACTACCATTGGTTGAATTTTTTCTGGGATACCTATTCAGTAGATAGAAGATTGATCTGGGAAGTATTGTGCCATTGCGATTGGTAGTTTACCACTTATTCCAATCATTTTTCATCTGTAGATTATGGTGTTATAGTTTGCAATGATAGCCATATCTCCTGTGTCTCTATTATAGTATCTATGAATTACGATTGCTTTGTTTTCATCGTTTGTTCAGTTTTCCATAGATTCCAATGGATAGGCTTGATCGAAGTTAGCAGAGGTGTTTTGTTTTAGTTTGTTTAGGTTTTTGAAACTCTTATTGCTTCATCGCCTTTTCATGATTTCTTCATAGGTGAGGTTTTCTTGGATGATACAGTCTGTTGCATCACTTAATCTTGTATGTACTGCTTTATCATCTATCCATACGTTTCTGATAGGGATAAATTTAGGAGTGAAGATGTTTTGGATTTCTACCACCTCATCATATTTCATATCATAGAGTCAGTCTGATTCATCTGATGGTTTATAAGTTCTTGCAGTCTTTTCTCGGATCCCTGTGAAGAAACAACATGTTCAATATCTTCTTCTTTCTCCTAATCATAATCTCCATTCTTGATGGAAGTCTCATGCATAGATTTGATAGTCTAGCATCATCTTTGCAACGAGTATTTCATTCTGATCTGGCTGTCCTGTAGGTCTGATGGTGTAGTTGAGGTTTGTTCATTCTCTACCTGCAGACATCTCCATTATGTTCCTTTCTTCTTTTAATGCTACGAGATAGTTACCGTATGAATCGAATTGTGGTTTTTTGAGGAGAGTGACATCTATTGCGTTCCATTTTTCATCGTATGTGGAACGTGCTGATTTCATAAGATTCCATCTCTTTTGGTAGTACGAGAGGAACTTTTGGTTTTCCTCTTGGATGTTTATGTTTTTCTTTAGTTTCATGGTATTGTTTGTTAAATAAAACTAATATTAGATATTGTATGGATCTGGTAGTTTTGCTTCTCACGTATTTGGATCTACTATCACGTTTTCTCAATACAGTTCCTCGGAAGATATTCATGTTATATTGAAAGGATTGTATGATGTGACATCCTCTCTGTTTACTCTTTTCCAAACGTAACAAGTAATACTTGGTTGGTATGTGAACGATGCGTTTGTTATGTTTGTAGTATCTCATGTCATACTTCAAGACTCACAAGGAGCACCAACACTTCATTGTTGTATTCAGTGTTGGTGTGATTTTGTCCCTCATGTAGTTTCTACCGTTTTCATCCATTGGAGATTTGGATTGGTTTCTTCGTCATCGATACATACTATTGTTCTTCATTTTCAGAACGGCATTCGATATGTCCCTGGTCGAGTTGCTGTTGGGTTTGTAGGTATTGTTGTTATGTATATAGCTCAGATAGGGAACGGACAGAATACCTTTATATCTTCTCTACTACTCATTATATACTACTAATTAATTTAAATCACGTATCACTTTGTCGTAGTTTTCTTGAGATCATACTTACTCATAAGTATGTTGAGAATAGTCCTCATTGATATCATGCTTCAATATCTCATGATGGATCCATTGATCATTGGATTGTGAATTGATATGGAGTTCATGATGCCGCTTGTGTACTTGGTCTGTAATAGAGAGTTATGACGTCTCATTCATACAAATCTACGTTGATGTTAACGTCTAGATCTAACCATGGTCATTCTTGTGTTGTATATGGTCATCATGCTTTCCCTGTACCTAACCAATAAGATTGTACTCATCCGTTTCTACTTGTTTTAAGAAGTATTGATATTCTTCAGATGTTAAGGATTTTGTTTTCATCTCCATTGTTTAGTACGATTGCGTGTCATTTGATTTCATAGTGTCATGTTCTTGTTACTACTACTCATTGTCAGTCTCCCATAGCCATTGCTCTGTTACCAGTGAAGTGACTCCATGTTCGAGTTGTTGGCATGATTCCTGCTCATGTAACTGTACCTGTGAATGTTCTTGGATCTGCAATGAATAGCATAATTGAATAGATGTTACCGTATCAAGCCATACCATCTTTTGATACTAGTTGTCGGTATGGATTATCTTTTGGAGGATCGTCATCTGCTGGTACTCCTCATTGTGTGATGTAATATCAGAAGATTTCATTTCCTCGTGGATCGTATTCACCTGTAGTTGCTCTTACCATTGCTAGTTCAGTGTATGCTACATCATCTTCCCAATCTCATTCATTGTGAGGTGATTTACCATCTAATCCTCTTTCTCCATTTGCACCAGGTACACCATCTTTTCAAGGTTTTCATTCTACAGGGACTACTATTGTCCCTCCAGGTTCTCCTTGTTCTCCATTTGCACCATCACTTACTAATAACATCCATGAATCAGTTTCTCATGGGATATCGCTTGCAGTTGCTGGTCTTGTTCTATCTTTCCATATCCAAGTACAACCTATACCATCTGGATCATTATGTCTTACGATATCTAAGTAGTTGTATGTACGAGAAGCAGACCAATTTCCTCTTGGTGTAGGAGTTAATCCATCTTGTCCATCCTCTCCTTTAGGGAGTGTTAGGTTTAATTCTCTCATTGTAGGAGTTGCAGTTGTGATGTCTGCTGCTGCAGTTTGTCATCCTGTAACTGTTCCTATTCTTAGATCGATAGTATCTCCATCCTCTCATTTTGGTCATTTACCTCAATCTTCTCCATCTGCACCGTTTGCTCATGCTGGGATTTTGAAAGTGATATCATAGTTATTTCATTGTTTATGTACTTCTGCTCATGCTTGTGATCCTGTTGGGAGTGTTTCTACAGGGCTGAATGTAAATGTTGGAGTATCTCCTTTATCTCATTTAGGTCATTGTGGAGACAATGCAGAATCGAAGTAGTATGTGAACTCTCAAACTGTTGGATTGATTACTTGTTCCAATCTGAATTGTCATCAATTTTCCGCTTTTGTTGAGTAGTTGATGTGTTGGAGTTCTCCTGTAATGAGGAATGTTTGTCCTACATCTTCTTGTTGAAGTTCTCAATTCTCTACTTCCATTTTGAAAGTTTCCCATCTTCTTTTAGGAAAGTAGATACACATTCTATCGAATCATTCAGCAGATGGCTCTTTGATTTGTGCTTTGTTGTAGATATCATTTGTTGCACATCATTCGATGATTGTTGATGATGTTGCAGGGATTATGTATCCATTTTCCAATGATACGAATATCCCATCTCTTAGTTCTATTCATTCCTTTACAGGTTTTTGGATAGCAACAGGAGTTAGTGTTTGTCTTGTTTTGTTCTTAGAGACTCACATGTTTAATATATTTAATAAGTAAATATCTCTTGATTTTTTATAGATTTTATTTATCTATGCAACAGCAAGTAATTTTTCTTGGTTGGTTAGTTACTTGCTTTTTTTGTTTAATAATGACTTGATTTTTTCTGATTTTTAAGTAAGTATTACAGCAACAAGTTGAACTTGTTTTTATACACTTCGGTGTATATGAGCAGAAATGCTTCGACACATTGTTATACTCTGTAGAAGGACAATGTGCCTAAATGTACCCATCTACAGTGGGGATGGAAGTGTACCCTTTTTACAGGGTACACTTTTTATTTTATTTCAATATTTTTGCTTTTATTTCCAAGTTGTTTAGCTTTCAATCAATGTATACAGGTTTCACTTCAGTTATCTCGTATGATGTTCATCTATCAAATAGCACTTCTTGTTCTCTTTTCTTGGTTGATTCTTTACTTATATCTAGTCATTTTGCTCATTCCTCGACTTCAACAAATTCTATGAGTTGTCATATAAATCCAAATGTTCATTGTACTGTTTTAGATGTACTCAAGAATTTATCTGATGTTATCTTTTTACCTTTAAGTTCTTCTCGGTGATCTTCGATATCTTTGATGCTTTTGTATCATAGTTGTTCTGGTCGAACTGAACGATACAATGGCTTTTTGAAGTCTGATGTTCATTCTTTTTGTATAAGGTCAGATAGTTGATCTTTTTCAGTATCATCCATGTATTTATCTGCAGATGTATATCTTTGGATTATAGCTGTTCTATCATATGGAGGAACTTGATTTTGTTTTTTCTGTTTTCTTCGTTTGTTGAATTGTCATGGAGAAACTATGTATCAACCTTGTTTAAGGTTTTGATATAGTTGTCAAACGATATGAGGTGCGAATCATCACATATGAACAGTTGTTCAGTTAACAGTTTGTCAGTTGAACATATGCTTTTGTCATGTTTCTGGATTGTTTTTGTCAGTTATCGTTGCATCTCAAAAATCCATTATTTTTTCTCATAGTTCTTTTATCTGTCGTTCGATATATCTGTTCTTAATATCATAGATCCTTTGTTGTTTAGGACTTAGTTTGTAAGCATTTGCTCATTTTGGGAGTGTAGCATTTGCTTTCCTTATTACAGTTTGTTCACTTAGATCTTCTGAATATCAGAACTCTTGTCTTATCCATTCAATATCTGCTTTGAGTTGTTGATCTGTTACTTGTTTAGGTCTAAAATATTTGATATCTCCTCATTCAGTGTTTTCGAGTGTTCCATCTTCGAGTTCTCATTTTTCTCTCGCATCTGCCATGTCAGATATCCAATCAATGAATCTTTTGATTGCTGTGTTTGATTTTGATTTTCTTCATTCAGTCCATTCTCCGAACTGTTCTCAGAATTTTGCGAAACTTTCAGCAGGATCTCACGTATTGATTTCTTCGATGAAATTTTTGAATCTATTCACTAATGGGTTATCTGATTTGAATCATTCTCCCATTACGATTTCTGATAGTGGCATTGTTCCATCATATCATAGTTCCTTTGCGAATTTATAATCTAGAGAGTGTGTCACTTCATGCATTACTGTATATCTATTCTTTTTGTCTCATATAGAGATTTCAACGTTATTTCTATCAAATTGTGCCTTTGCATCTTTTGGAGCTCATGTACCTTTTTGGTAGTTTAGTTCAGTTGTGAAGTATTTGAGGTTGATGTCTTTGTATGAGATGTTTGTATTATAGATTGAAGTTGATTTTGCTACTTGTTCATTGTACCAATCATTAGTCATTGGAGAGTCTGATGTTTCTACTTTGTTGAATTTCTGGAATACATAGTTATGGAGTTTTGCTTCTTTAGAGATACCAACGTTTTCTCCGAAAGCATCTTCTTCATAGAGGTCAGGATCATCTTTGAACTCCTCATTAAATTTCTCTATGTTTTCTTTTCACTTCCATTCGTATGTTGATGTCTTTTCTGATACGTATTCTTTTTTTGGTTCTTTTTGTGTTGTTTTTTTGGCTTTCGTTTCTGGTTCCGTGATTTCTAACAGTTGTTCGTTTTGCTGAGTGGATACTTCTTCGTCTTTTGTTTTTTTCTTCGTTTTTTTCTTTATCTCTTTCTTAATAACCTCTTGTTTCTCTTGTCTTACTTCTTCTGTCTTTCACATTATTTGGTCTAATATTTCATTTCATGTTGTATCGGATTCTACGATTTCTTGTTTTTTCTGTTCTAGAGACGTTTGAGTGATTTCTTTTCATTCTTGTTCTAGTTGCTCTAATGCGATTTCTTCTTCTATTTCTTTTAGAGTATTAGCGAGATTTTCTACCTTTTCAACGAAGTCTATTGCTTCTGGAGAGTATTCTTTTCATTCTTCTTTTCATGCAGATGCTTCTATAATCTTTTCTTCAGCATCTTTTTTTCGTTGTTCTCTTAATGCTGTGATTTCTTCTTTGTGTTCTCTATCGTAATCATTTTTGTTCTTTGATCATTCTCTTTTTGAGTATTTTTCTTCATCTACTCATCTATTCTCGAACTCTTGGAATTTATCGTATGCCTGGAACTGGTCTAGACCGTATGCTTGCATTATTTCTTCTATGAAAGACTCTTTCTTTTTTAGGAATTCCATCTCTTGATTTTTCTTTTTATCAGGATCTTTTATTTTGTTTTTACCAACTTTTCAGAGACTTTTCTCCATATCTTGAAGTTGATGAGCACGTCTTATGAATTCTACTTCATCTCTTGCTGTTATTTGTTCAGATACACCTTTTTGTGTTTCTCTTTTGATTTCGTTCATATATCTCTTATTCACAATGTCCTCTATTTGAGCTTTTGTCTCCTCTGGGATGTTTGGATCTTCTCGGAGTTTATACAATGCTTCGTCAGACATTTTATCTAATCTTAATCACTCTTGTTCCTTTGGTGCTGTATCAAACATTTCATTAACGAAGTCTTCTGCTGTTTGTTCTGGTTCTTTTGGTTTCTCTGGTTGTTTGATCTCTTGAGATGTTTGTTTTGTTTGTTCATTTGTTTGTTCATTTACTTCTTCTTTGACTTCTTTTTTTTGTTCTGCTTTTTTTTGTTCTGCTTTTTTTCTTTGTTCCTCAATTTGCATTTCTTGATCCCTTTTCTCTTGGATTTCTTTTGCTGTTCTATCGATTATTATCTCACTGATTTCTCCCATAGTTTCATCGAACTCTTTTTTTCTATCGCTTAATTTTACTTTGTTTAGTTCTTCTATGTCGTTTAGGAGTTGCTTTTTGTATTTTGTTTTTGAACCCTCTCATATCTCGAGGTTATCTATTAACTGATTCCAAAGTTCTAAGTCTGGTTCTTTTCAAACAATTTTTTTCTTTAGTTTGTTACCTATAGCATTTGATCACTTAAAGATTGCACTTCATATGAACATTCACAGAACACTTCATCCTATTCATCATGCGAAGTATCATCACACTGGGAATAATGATGGTGCTGAGACGAAGAAGTATCTTACTGTATCTCAGAGTCGTCTTCTTGTATCTTTTTGTTTTATCTTAGCCTTAATCATCTTTTTGACGATATCAGGAGATATCTTTGCTAATTCTACTAGTTTTGTTATTCAAGGTACGAATTCTTCCAACATCTCCAACTCTGTTGGAGACATGTTAAGTATTTTGTTCTTTGCAGATTTTTTGATGTTGTGGTCTTTACTTGTTAGCTCATCGAATATTTTGAGTTTTTCTAGCTGTTCTGAATAATGCTTATCTATCGTACGCAAGAGTTTTGTTTGTGATGCCTGGCTATCGAGGAACTTATTGAATAGTCATCTCATTTGGTTGTAGAACGATTTCGCTATATCTCAGATAGGATCTTTTTCAAATTTGAATTGTTCCCTCAATGCTTGTGCATCATGCTCTGTTATTTTTCTATCTCCAAGTAGATCCAATACCTTTTGGAAGTATGTAGCCATTTGTGATTGCTTAGGAGTCATTTCTCATCACATTTCTTCCTCTATTTTTATATCGGTTTTCCCTGTATCGAAGTTATATTTTTCTACGAGTCTTAGACCGTTCTTTTTTAGTAACTCTAACAGTTCTGGCATCCTTTTAAATCATCTTGTATCTATATTAGCGTCTCTCGATGTTTTATCATATAATGCTCAGATTTTTCTTTTTTCTTCTATAATTCAATCGATTACTTGTTGTAGTTTCATGAATCATTGTGACAGAACTTCTCTTTGGATTTCATCATTTGTTTTGTTTAATTTTACTTGTACTTCTTTGACGTCTCATGCCTCCGTGTTATATGTCATTTCTATGACGTCTCATCATTCTAGATCTACACTCTTTAAGTTTCATTTTTTATCTCTTATCTCTGTTGTTGATTCATTAACGATATCTAGGAGGATATCTGAATATGGATTGTTTTCGATAACCTTTCTCTCTGATTCTATGAATTTATCTTCTGTTAATGATTTATCGAACTGTTCTAGTTCTTTTTGTGTTTTTCTATCTTGTTTTACTTGTTTTCTGTTGTCTACGTAGTCTTTCATGAGTTGTATCATTCACTTTAATGTTGCTTTTAGTGATGCTGTCCTTGTGGGTTCTTGCTGTTGTACTTCATTTGTAGTTGGTTCTTCTACGATATCTTTTGCCTCTATTACTTCTGGAGTTGTAGTTGGTTCTTCTACCTTTGTTGTTGGCTTTGGTTCTTCTACACTTCTTTGATTCTTTTGGATTTCTTGTTTAGTTGTCTCATAGTTCTCTTTCTGGATCTCTCATCGTGTTTCTAATACTTTATTGTAGAGTGTATCTAGGATCGTTGGTTTGTATCATTCACTCTGTAATTTCTTTGAGTATTCTTCTTCAAATGTTTTTCTAAATGCATTCTTAGCATTCTGGAACGTTTGCCTATTAATATTGAAACGTCTTGTAGTTGTTTTTGTTTCTAATTGTTCTCTTTCTTCAGCAGACATCTTTGTTGTATCTTCTACTTTTCCTTTAACATCTACTTCTCATTCTAGTTTTGGAGTTGTTGTTTCTTTGATTTGGTCTTTTAATTCCATTACTTCAACAGTTTCCACCCCTTTCATAAGCTCTGCTGTATATGCATCTACTGATTTTTTGATTACTGATTCATTAAATCATTTCACTCACGAGATCACTCATCCAATGAATGCTTGATCTACCATTTTTTTGAATGCTTGGACTTTTTTATTTCTCATAATTCACATAAACAACAGTCAACCTGCTGCCTGTTGTAATTTCTCTTTACTCTTATCACTCCATCAGTCTGTTACTCATATAAGATTTGCTAATCATCAAACAAGACTTCAGAATCATTCGATTGGTTTCATTACAACAGATTCAAGCATATGTCATCATGCTCACATTGTAGTGGCAGCTTGGAATCAGATTCCTCCAAGTGTTTCGTTCATCATTATGTCGAAAGCACTATTCACAATGTCAGCTCATACATTGAATACATTCTCTGCATTTTGTTCTTCTTGTAATACTGAGACGTCGGAAGATAATGTTTGGAATCACTGCGATTGAGATATTAAACTATTAACGATTTTAGTACCTGCACCTCATTTCATTTCGTTTATATCTATTTCGTTTCCATCCATATCGTATAGTTTACCATCATCTTCATAGTATTCTCATAAGAGGATATTTTCTAATACTCCAACAGGAGAATAGTCACTTGATAACCATCGTGATTCTGATCTGTTTTTATTGATTTCATTATCTACGGTTTGTTTTATGTAGTTTATATAATCTGTTTTTATATTCATTATCTCTCTTGTATATTCTGAGAGATCCATTCATTCAAAGTTAGATGCTATTTCTTGTAGATCATCTTTTGTTTTCTTGTATTGTGTAGCGAAGATTGTTGTCTCTTGGTTTGTTAGTTTGAATTTATCATAAGTATCCAACGCTTTTTTGAGTAGTGGATTCTTATCTGCGAATGTTTTTGCCATGATGTATGTTCCTGCATTGGTTTCATTGTATCACGCTTTATTATATTGATCCACTATATTCTGTATTGTATACACGGATTGGATGTATTCTGTTAGTTCTTCTGGTGTTCTCCCAGGGAGTTCTAATGATCCATTAGCGAATAGTCCTATTGATGTTGCGATGATATCTTCATTAGTTAGTGCTGTCATTAATGCATCTTGTTGATGGAGATATCAGTCTGATTTAGACATTCCTGCATAATGTTCTACGTATGATTCGATTGGTCTTCTTTTACCTTGTTGTACATCATACAAGCAGTCCTCTATAAAGTTTCTGATGATGTTATCACTCTGATCATAGAATTCAGGATATGCGTCTCTTATCTGTTCTATTGAATAGACGTTACCATTTTGTGCGAATTCGTATGTTATGTCATTATAGAGGTCTTGTAATGTTTCACTGTATGTTTTGACTTTGATGATTGGTTTAGAGATTGTTGTTTTACCGTTTGACATATACATCTCTGTTCACTCATTGTTTAACCATTTGTTTGGATGTTTAGTTATGTTTTGTATCACTTCAGGAGATATTTGTGGTTGTGCGAATGGTCAGTATTGATCATCTTGTGTTCTGAATACATTGTTCCATTGCTGTTCCGCAACTTCTGATTGTTCTGTTAGAGCCTTTGCATTTGTATATTGTGTTTGGAGTTCATTCTCTGCGAATGTTAATGCCTGGTCTGTTTCGTATGCGAATACCCTTTGCACCTTATCTCATACAAAGTCTAACAATCACTTACCAGCCTCTAATGCATTCTTCCATCATGGTTCGTTTGGACCAATGTTTTGATGTACTACATTGTCCCAAGTACCTCTTTTCTCTGCTTCATATTGTGCTGCTTCTATTTTCTGGTTCATCATTAACTCGTTGAGCTTTTGTTGTTGTTCTTCTTGAGTTGGTGCTGTTCAAGCAGTCATAGTGGCTTTTGGTTGGTTTTCTGGACTTAGTGCATTTATTTTTTGTATTACAGGAAGATCTCAGCTTTTATCCAATTGTTGCTGTTTTAAAATGTCAGTAACGGTTTTTGGGTTGCTTTGTATGTTTGCATTGTTTAATGACTCAGTGTTTGATATCTCTATATCTGATGAGTTACTTGTAGTTGTTCATTGAGTGAAGTTCTTATACAAGTTTGTATCTTTTATAGATCAAACGTTTCTTTGTCTTTCTATGATTTTTTTTCAAGAAACTGTCATTGTTATATTTTATTATTTAAAATGTGGTGCAAATGTTCCTGTATATGTTGTTCAAGAAGAACTTCATCATCTACCAAGTCTTCATCATGTACCGAATTCTGATGTGACTTGTTCTTCCGTTGCTGATGGTGTTTCTTCTACAATTACTGAATCTGTATCTTTTTGTTTGTTGTTGAATAACATTGTATAAACGTTAGATGCAAAGTCTTTAAGATTTGATAGGTTGATTTGGTTTGTTTTAGATATTTCTTCAGTTATTGTACTCTTTGGAGTTCTTACTTTAGAGAGTTCTTCTTGGAGTGCTTTATATTTACCTGTTCCTCATAGTTGTGTATCGTAGTAGTAGTTGATTTCGTTATCTGCATAGTCAATTCATGATTTTAGATTTGTTCTAAACACTTCTTCATCTTGTTCGATTCCTGGGAATACTTTCTTATATTCTTTTGCTTCTGATTCTGTAAATGCTGCACCAGATATATCGTGTCTGTATGCTTGGATAGCTCTTGCGATTTTGTTACTGATTTCTAGTAGTTTTGGATCTGATGTTTTTCAGAATTTTTGAAGCATTTCTTCATATTCTCCAGATAGCCATCATGTTTCTCATCATGCTGCGATGAATTGATCATATAATTCTTGAATTTCTAACAGATGCATTTTTGCTAATTCAGATCATTCCGTTTTTTTCTTTTGATCAGAACTCATATTGTTTTTGATGTTTGATTTGATGAAAGAGAAAGCTTCTTGTGGGTTTTGGTTTGATATTGATTCTTTTATTTGTTCTATGAAGTCGTTTTTCTTATCTTTGCTGCTTAGGTTATTTGCTACAAATTGTGTGATTGCTTTAGTTTCTGGGTATGCTTCAAGAGTCTTTCAGAATTCTCTATCTTTCATTTCTTTTCTGATTTGATCGTTTGTTTTTCAGTCTCTCATAAGTTGAGCGATTGCGTTATGTGTTGCTACATCTTTTGCTGCTTGTGTCGCTCATAGGATTTCGGTTGCTAATTTATCTACATCCATTATCTGTTCGTTTGTTAATCCACTATAATCTCTTTGTGCTTTTGCTTCTGATTCTGTTTTTGTTGATTCTTTACCAGATTGTTTTGCTGCTTGTTCGTTGTAGATTGATTGGAGTTTTTCTTCCTGGAGTTTCTTTTCGAAGTCTCAATATCATTTTGATGGATCGAAGAATCATGTAATATTCGCTGTATTATATGTATGATATCTTAATCCTGTATCTGCATTACTTTCAAGCACTGTTACTGTTTTACCATCTTCACTTACTCACGTTACAATTGCTACATGTCAGTATGTATTACCTGCATCTGTTCAAGTTGCATTTCGGATAGCAACACTTCATACTGTAGGGACGTTATTATTAATAAGTGCAAGTTTTGATGCTTTGCTGTCCCCAATAGGTGTACCATATCATAGTGATTTGAGGTAATCATTTACTACTGTTCCACATCCTCCACTTCTTATCTTTGCATGTTTTTCTATTTTATCTCATAGGTTAGTAATGAATTGATTCATTCATCATTGAAGTGATGTTTGAGACATTGGATTGTATTGGAATCATCATTGAGTTGTTAGGTTAGTGAATTGGCTTGTATCTAATCAAGTGATTTGTGCTATTGCATTTGCTAGCGTTGTCTCTCCGTTTGATAGTGCATTGATAAACGATGTGACTGCTCATGATTTAGCAGATATTACATTTTGTTCCAATGTACCATAGATGTCTGCTAGTTGTTTAGTTGTTAATCCTATCTTACTATCTATCTCTTGGAATTGTTGGAGTACTCCTGCTTGTATCTTCTTTAAGTCATCATCAAAGTCTTGTGATAATCTTTCAATGTTTTTATTGTAATCTTGGATTGCTCTTGTATATGAGAGTTTTTGTGTTGTTGATGAGTAGAGGTAGTTATTATTTAAGTCATTCAATGCCTGATTGTGCTTTGCTTCAATAGTTTGTAGTGCATATTCTGATCCACTTATTCAAGCTATCGCACCTCCTACACTTGCACTCCATTGAGCATCGAAGAGGTTTCTTCTTAATGTTTGCATTGCAGAGTTATATTGACTATCCATGTTTGTTTTTGCTAGTTGATAATCTTCCATAGTTCTCTGCATTTGGATGTCGTAATCTTCCTCTGCTCTATAGTATCACTTCATTTGTTGTTTTACGTAATCCTCATTGAGTTTTACGAGTTCGTTTGCTTTTCATTGTTGTACTAGTGATACAGCTTCAGGAGATACTCAGAGTTGTGCTGCAATAGTGTTTGTATCAAATACTCCTTTATCATATGCATTCTCGATTGCATCAATGAGCGTTGTTACTTCGTTTACATTACTTGATTTATCATTCAATGCATCTTGTTGTAGTATCAGTTGTGATAGTGATCTCCTTGTGTTTCTTAAATCATTGTTTGCTTGGAGATAGTACTGTTGCATTGGTCAAGTTTTACTTTCTCGATCTATTGGAGAATAGACGTCGAAGTTTCATTTTGGTGTAAGATCTAGTCATTGAGTTTGTTTTGTATTACTTGTTCAACTTGTTCCATTTGTACCACTTGTTCATGATTGTCAGAATAAATCTTGGAACGTTGGTGTTGTTATATTTTGGTTTGTTGCATATGGATCCACTCCTGTTCCACCACCACTTGAACCATTAAGCACAGGAGCCATTAGATTATATCTTTCTCTCCTTGTTGCTGGATTGATACTTGGTGCGGTTGGATTAGCTCAGTCTATTTTATTGCTGTTTGAATTCATATCCTTGCTAGGCTGTGGATTCGCTGTTGCTTCACTATTATCTTTAGCTGTCATTCATCCTTTTGGATATCCTCAGTATACGATATCTACATGTCATAGATATTGTCAGTCTGCATCGTATACTTTATCATCTTTGATTGTGTGTCAAGGTTGTATTGTTGCCATTTTGTTAAAATTTATCAGATAAATCAAAGTCTCATAATGGGATAGCACGGATAGATAATCAAGAGAGAGTTAAATCTGCTCATGGCGTTTTTGATTTGATTTGTACTCTTATTCTTTTTCATTTTCTCCTTACTAATCACTGATCAAGGACTAAATCCATTGGGAAGAGGAGATTTTGGTATTGTAATATTATATCTCTATCTTCTGGATCAAATTCTGGTATAGGTTCTCATCATACTTCTATTTGGTATTTCTGATATGAGTCGTAGATTTGTTGCCGATTTACTTTCTTATTACATATCTGTTTTCAGTCTACATATACGTTGATTTCGAAGAGAGCGGTTTGTCCATCGTATAACGTATCAGTGTTTCATGTATGGATGTTTATTGCTCATGTTACTCTTACTCAGTTAAAGAGTTTCTGTTCTGCCAACTCTCACATCGCTATATTTGTTGTGTTGTATTCGAATTCTATTGGGTTGACTACAGGTTTTCAAGTTGTTTTATCATATCATGTATCGTATTTCTCACTACATTGATAGAAGAACGTTTTTGGTCAATGATCTCCTCAACCTCCTGCTACTACATGAGCGACACCACTTCTTTCTTCTAATTCTTCTCAGTTCTTTGCTGTTCGTTCTCGGTCATAGTTCTCCATTGATGCGAAGTGTTTTCATGTATCAATAAGTCGTTGTTGATGTTGAAGATCTCGGATAAGTACAACGTCATTGTATAGCCAATAATCTCGTTTGCTCTTGAGATGGAATTCTACCGTATAATCTTGTTTATTGAAGAATGCGAAAGCGTATCTTTGTTCATCTGCGATGTTATCATTGATTCGTTTTTGGATTCAGAATTGTGTATCTGTAAGGTCTGCGATTTGTGGATCGTAGATTCAGCTTGTATATCATAGTGTTCTGATATGTTTATCCCTACAGAAGAAGAACACATAGTTTCATGCTGCACAGCATAGATTCTTTTCCATTAGTTTGTTACCTGCTGCAAGAGGTATTGTTCTGAGTGTTTTATTTGATGCATATTCTGATAGGATATTTTTATCTATATATTGCACGCTATCCATACAGAAGATGTAGAGGTTTTGTTGTGTAGATATCATTGTTTGTACTGATGATGGACAGATGATTTTGTATGGGATAAGGATTTTATCTGCATCTTTTCTTGCTGAGAAGTCCCTCGCATTCTTCCATCGGTCTTTTGTATCTTTGTTTACCTCATGTGAGAGTATTACTCTGTTTGTTGGTTTTCGGTCTTCATCAAATTCATTAAGGAATACAAATCAAGAATAGTAAACTCAGCACGTTGATTTGAATTGTGTATTTGGGGTTTGTCCTCCATCTATTGATGGCATACATTCATTTGGTAGTGGGATTAGTCAGTCTCATTCTCTATATCGATATGGTCTTCCTCATGGGTGGAGGATTAGTAGACATTCTCCTATTGCTACGATATCATATCGTGAGTATTTACTTGATGCTATTGTTGATATTAATCAGATTTCTTGTCATCATGATGGTAGCAATCTGTAGAGATACACTCCTCGTCACGATTGTCTTGATTGGATAATTAATGCGTAGAGATATTTTTCTGTTGCTTTTAGTTTTATGATCTCTCCGATATCTCCAAACCATCAATATGATCTGAATCAATCTCTCATACAGATTCATTGATTTTCTAGTCTACAGTTTCTTAGATAGTTTGAATATTTTGGAGGTGTCATTTGTTGATTATATCCTCCAACAAATCAACAAGTAAAAGCACCATCGATTGTTGTATATCATGTTGTCGCCATTATATTATTATTGATTTATGTTGTAAATTTCTGTTCCATCAGAGTTCCTCTCTATATCATTTATTCGTTGTAGCATATTTATCATAGAAGAGTATAAGGTTTCCGTATCATTCATTGAGTTTGATTGATGCATCATCTGTTTTCTCTGTTTCGTATAGGAGTTCTCCTGCTACTAATAGTGCGAGTACTTCTCTATCCCGTCTTTCTTCTGGGAATACTGTTGTATCTGTATCTTCTACGAGTGATGCTACTTTTTTGTAGTAATTGAGTTTGAACGTTTGGAAGAATCGTGCGTCATATACATAGATTCTTATTAGACTTACTCAGTCTTTGTATAGGATACTTCGGAATTGTGAGAAGTCGTTTTGATATCTATAGTCTGCATATGTCATTTCTACCTCTCTATTATTTACTACTGCGAAGAGTTGGTATGTTGCTTCTGATTCTTCAGGGATTTTATAGAGGAATTCTATATCACTTCCTCTTTCTATTGTTATCGTTACATCTCTATCGAGTAATAGTCGATTTCTTGTTCAGTCTGTTTCTACTTGGTAGTGGTAGATTTCTCCTTTGATGAGACAGTATCATTTTGTAGACATTTTATCTGTTCTTTGGATGTATACTCTATTATCTCATTCTTGTGTAGTTTCACATGCTACTTTGTTTGGTCTCCTTTCGAAGGAGTATGTTCATCTTAAGAATTGGAGATCTCATCCTTTGATACATGGTGCATGTTGGCTGTTCTCAGTAACTACATCGTATTTTCTATCTGATAGGATTCTGTGCATTACAGAGTTTATCTTTGGTATTACTCTCCCCTCTTTAGAGTATGTTGTGTTATCATCATCTACTGCTAATCTGTCGTAGACCTCTTTGATAATTTCTTGTAATTGAAGCATTGTATTTTTTATAATGTAAATCATTTATTTAGTACTTTTTTATTTTGAAAAAACAAGCATTTTTTATGCTTGTCTTTTTCATCTATTTAATTACTTTCGCTTCTTCGATTTTCTTATTCATTCGTTCTATATTGTTTTTCATTGATGAAGGAACTTCTTTTCAGTATGCTTCGTAGAATTTATTTCTTACCGTTTCGATATCTTCCTCCTTTTCTTCTTCCTGCTTTTCGCTTTCATCGAAAACCTCAGTTTTTACCGTTTCAGATTTTTCTTCTTTTACATCTGGTTCTTCGATTTCATCATCGTCTGGTGTTCTGATTTCTTCATCTACACCATCGATATTGATATCTTCATCTCATAGTTCTTTATTGAATCCTAAGAAGTCTTTAATTCTTACGATCTCTCTCTTTAAGAGGAAGTATCTCTTGTATCTTTCAGCATACGTTATTCCTCTGTCTTCTAAGAGGAGTTTGTATTTGTCTGGATAGAAAGTGTTGTTTTCGATACCGAACTCATTTGCGATGATGAGTGCTTCTCTTTTGAATCTGAAGAGGTTTGTGTATTCCTCTGCTTTCTTTGTGAGTCCACTTGCTAGATATGTTTCTTTTTGGTCTAGTGAGAACTCTAGTTGTACGTTTTCGTTATATGCCATTTGTCATATAGATTGGAAATAAAAGTACCCTTAAGGTATATATTAGGAGGATAGTTCCCCATCCTCCTTTATATGCATTAAGCGATAGTTGTATTGTCTCCTTTTGATCCCCAAAGCCCGAGTGATGCAACTCTTGAGAATTCGAATGCATAGTCTCCGATGATTTTCATGTTTGCGTTATCTGTATTGTTATCGATCCATGTTTTCAATCCGAATCCTGATCCATTCAAGTTAGCCATCTGGAGAGATTTAGTTTCTCTGATGAATCTTGTATTTCTCAAGAACCAGTTAGTTGTTGTTCCAACTGAAGTTCCATCTTCATTAGTCCATCCGAAGATTGACATAGGGATAACTCTAACTTTATATCCTCTCCAAGAGAATACATTTGTTTGTGCTGAGTTACCATTAGCGTCTGCAGATTTACCGTTGAAAGTGTAAGGAATCCAATCTCCTGTAACGTTCAAGATTCTTCCAGCTTCTGCTTCAAGTTCGATAGGGATGATTAAGTCGTATACTCCATCCATGTTATCGATTTTCATTCCGTTTTGAAGAACTGGTCCTTGGATACCATCTTGTGCAGTTCCTTTAAGTGCTTTGATAGCATAGATCAAAGAGTCTTCACTTAATGCAGGATGTACGATGTTTCCACTTACTTTCATACCACAGTTTGCATATTCAGCAGTACCGTCTTTGTATGGGTGGTGGATTGAGAATAGAGCTTCTCCATCTTCTCCTGTTCCTGCAGGTCCATTGATTTGAGTTGCAGAGAATCCTTTAGTATAGAGAGATGCACCAAGTTCAAGAAGTTTTCTGATTCCTGATCTTACGAGTCCTGTTGAACTTTCTTTGATGTGTCTTAGGTATTGGATACCTGTAGTATCTGAAGGGATGTTAGCAAGTTCTCTACTTGTTTGTAACCATTCAGTGAGAAGTCTTGTATAAACAATTTTTCCTCCTCGAGTATGGAATTGATATCCCTTATCTCTACCTTTAGATACGTGTACATCTGGAGCGATTCCTGATTCTGGAATTTCTTTTAAGTCTCCGAATTCTCCAGCAGATGAGAATCTTTCAGTTGGAGAGTATACAGTTTTTGGAGATAATGCTAATTTAGCGAGTTCTCCAGCCAAGTCGTATCCTTGAAGTTCTTCTTCCATTACATGAGTCAATAATGGATTGAGTAATCTATGTCCTCCACCGAAGAAACTAATTTGTGTATTGAAATCTACACCACCTTGTAATTGATATGCCATTAGTTTAGTGTTTAATAAATAAAATTTAATAATGGATTATTATGAGTTATCTACAACTCTTTCGAATTCAAATTCTCCAACTCTAGTTCCAAGTACAGTGATGAGTCTCCATTGTTTAGATTCTCCTGTTGTTGAAACTTGATATCCTCCATTTGAAGTTGGTTTGATACCGTAGTATGTTCCTACTGCTGTATCAGTTAGGTCGAAGTCAGTTTCGATAGTATAAGTGTCCCCTACTCTTGGCTGTCTTACGTGGATGTTGAATGCATATGTATCTGATTCGTGATCTTCTTCACATACTCCAAATACTACATCATCAACTGCATCTACAGGAGATACCACTCCGCTTGCGATTTTAACAGCCTGTCCTTGATAATAACTTTCAGTCTCATCTGCTTTGAAGATTTGATTTACTTGATTATCATCAACATGTTTGAATTGTTTAATTCTTGATACGTGTGCCATGCTTTGATAAAGTTAAAGATTAAAGATTGTCGAATGCTCTAATGGTTTCTTCAGATATTCCTCCGTTTTGGTCAGAGAATCATTGGTTACCATTATATCATTTCTGGTTATCAACAACGTTATCGATGAGATGTTCTTTCTTCCGTTTTGAGCATGCATATCAGAAGAGATCATCGATTTGTTCATCTTTTGCACCATAGAGTAACGCATTTGTTGTTCTTTCGAACTCTGCTCTTTCGTCTTCATTGTCCCATTCTACTTGTGAGTTGAATTTTTCATAAAGACTAGCAATGTGTTGCTCTCTGTACTCAGATGCCTGTTGTTTTTTGTACTCGTTAATGATTTGTTCTCTATCTAGGTTCAATGGTGGAAACTCTACTTTAGTTTCTATTTTACTAGACTCGAAGAAATCTTTTCCGAGTGTTTCATACACGTCTCTAGCCATCTCTCCATCTTCATTCTTCAGCTGGTTAATGAATTCAGGATTTCTGACAACTTTAGCAAGGTTAGTCTTGAATAGAGAAGCTCTCTGTTCTTTTGCTTCTGCCTCTGTCTTGAGTTGTGTAATTTTTTTCTGGAATCACCTTTCCTGGTTTGCTCTTAGATTTTTGTCATAAGCCTTGAATTCTTCTGACTCCATCCAAGCAGGAGTTGGGTTTTGATTGTTTGTTTTTTCTTTCATTGTTATAATGATGTTGGATAAAAACTATATTTACTTTTTACTAAATTTATTTTTTTTCTTTTCAATACATTTTTTATTATGTATTTATTGCATTAGATATTTTTTCTCTAGATAATCTTTGTGACTTTCTTTTCGTTTATTTTCTAATCATCAGTCTCTTTCTAGCCTTTCTTCTATATACTTTTTCACTGCATATGGGTTCCATAGATTGAGTTTCTTTTGTGAGAATTGTCTGCTGACGGTTATCTCATCGATATCAAATAGGATAGCAAGGAGTCTTTTATGGACTCTTGCTACCTTTGTTTGTGATATCTTGTTTTTTACTCATTTTGGTCTTGCGAGTGTTTTTCAGTTTGGGAGTATATATGCCATTTGTGATGGATTAAGAAATAATTGTACTATTTACACGACTTAATTCTGATTTTAGTTTTCAGTTATCCCTGAATACAGGATCTGGTTTCTCTATACTATATTGTTCTATTGTTTTTATGAGTTTTGAGACTTCTATTACTACTCCGTTTCTATAGTTGAGGTCATCTGTAGTCATAGGGAAGATTTGCATTGATTGTTCAATGAATCGTGACTTGTAGAGTGAGAGGATTTTTGCAAACTCTCTCACTGTTTTCTTATCTAATTCACTGATTCTTTTATTAAAATCGATTAGATATGGATTCTCCTCATAATCAGGAGTGAAGTTGTTCTTGTAGAGTTCTTTTAACTCTTTTAATTCGTTTGTTGTTGTCATTGTATTATATTATTTGATAAAATTGGCTTTGTTTCGTTTTAAATGATTATTCAATGGATTGTTTGTGTGAGTTCCTGTGTATTCTTCCACTTTGGTTCTCCTGGCTCTGTTTTTTGTATGTATTCTGTTGTTTGACCTGGAAAACTCTTTGGGATATTTCTCCATACTTCAACTCATTGTGCTAATGCATCAACAACATCCACCTTTTCAGAGTTTGGGAACTCCAGGATTTGTGTTAGGAGTTTTGTTTTGTAATCTGCTCTGATATTTTCGTTGAGGTAGGTTTGTTTACCACTGATTGCTGGCTCTAGATTGTATATGATTCTATCTAGTTTGTTACCTTTACCACGTGGTTTGTAATGATAGAGCCAATCCCTACGTCATGTTGCTGTTTGTGATTCATTGAGGAGTCTTCGGAACTCTACCATTCAGGCATTGAATTGTCACACATCCTCACATGCTATGTATCTAAGGTGGAACCCCATTGCTTCCCATCTGTTAATCATCATGTACATGTAGTTTATTGCGATTGTTGGTGCAAAGGTATCTGCACAGACGTCCAGGATATATAAGTGTCATGTACTGATTCTTCTTCATGTGAGTATTATTGCGGTGTCACAACTCTTACTGTTAGATGATAGTGCTGGATCTATTGCTATTCATAGTTCAAGGTCTCTCTTGCTTTCTTCGTTATCTATTTCTGATAGTCTGATTGGTAGGAGATCATCTGGATTCAGTAATCATCCCATTGCACCAATAGGATCTTGCATATACAGTGCTTCAAATCCTCTTGGATCTTGCATTTGGATTCTACGGAGAGAGTTTACAGAGAATCTTTCTGGTCGGAAGGATAGCCATTTGTCTTCATAGTTTCATGTCCCTGTATAGTTTGGGTTTTCTATTAATCCTCTAATGTTTAAGAGTTTGAAAGGTTCATATTCTATTCATTCTAGTGACATCTGTTCCTCTAGTTTTCTGATTCTTCCTACAAGGTCATCTACATGCCATCTTGTCATACATATGATTGTTGCTGATTTATCGTTCTGTTTTCTGGTAGAGAGTACTTGTGTGTACCGTTCCCATACTTTGTTTCTGTAGGTTGGTGATGATGCTTCTTCAGCATTCTTTACAACATCATCCACTATTAGAATGTTCGCTCACTTTCCTGTTGCTACTCATCCTACTGATGTTGCTACAAATTTTCATCATAGTGTATTCTCCCATTCCTGTGCTTGTGCCTGTTGGAGTTCAGTTTTTCAGAAGATAGCAGTGTGTCTATCTGATAACACATATCTCTTTGCTTTATTAGAGAACTCTTTTGCAAGGTCTGGTGAGTATGATGCCAACATAAATTGGATTCTTGGATTGATTCCCATTGCTCGTGCAGGGAATATCTGAGATACTAATGCTGATTTTCATGTTCTTGGTGGCATTGTGATGATGAGGTTTTTTGTTTTACCGATGAATACCTCCTCCAACGCATTACAGATATCTTCATGGAACGGTTTCACAGAGAATGTTCAGAACGGTTCGAAGATTCGTTGTGCATAACTAAGCAGACTCGTTTTGCACTGCATCTTCAGTTCATTGAGTTGTTCCTCAGTTAGTTGATTTGGTATCATTTGTGAATTTTGTAATATTTAAAGCCTTTGTCTCATGTTTCTGTCATAGCATCTCCAACACTTTATCAGTGTTCTCTGATGCAAGGACAGCAATGTTTGTTATTGGTTGTACATCATCCTTTGGATAGAGAGCAGTTGCTTTTCAGATTGATTCCGCTGTGTTCCTTATCTCTTTTGCTATGTTGATTTTATCTTGTTTAGTGTTATCGTTCTTCTGGAATTCATCCATTAAGATTCAGAGAGCGTATGTCATTGCAGCTTGAGCAGTTTCTTTTGTGAAATCTATTCAGTCCATTAGTTCCTGTCTCCTATGGATCTTTACTACTTTTATGAATTCTTTTACTTGTGGATTCATTCTGTAGTGATACATATTCAGGCTTTTATGGAATCAGACGTTTTCACTTGCTTTCTGCTCTGACATCCCATTGAGAACGTTTAAACATCGATAGTATTCTTTTTGTGAGAGTCCCATGTCCTTTGCTAATTGTCTGTATTCTTCCCTATCATTGAAGTATTTATTGATTTCTTCTTGTTGTTTGTTTAGGAATTCTAGTGCAACTTTAGCATTTCATTTCTTCATAGATTGCATGAGGGAGAGCCTTGCCATTTTCTCTTGCTCTGCCTCTGCTTTTGCTATCTCATCTTTTACGTAGGTTGGTCTTTCGATGATGTTATCTCCATCCATTACTTTGTCAGTGTATTTGAGTCAGTTGTTTATATAGTACTCCGCTCTTGTCTCTCATCGTCAGAGGGCACGGACAGCAACTCTCCGACTTACTCATTCTCTTATTTGTTGTACAAGCATTCTGACTTCGTGTTCTGGGATAGGTTTGAATTCCTCATCTCTCCTTTTCATGTTTATCTTCTCTGTAGATTCTATTCATTGGATGTTATCCCACGATCTTTTCACTGTTGCTGCATCTGTTGATTTTCTGATTTTTTTTGTAATTCCTCTTTTTCATTTATTATCGATGTTTTGATAGAGTTCTCAGTTCATATCTCTTGGATAGTCTTGTTTTGGAAGTTTTTTTTGCTTCCCTAACTCTTTCTCTATCTTAGTCATCTCTATCTATGTTAACAAATGAAAAGTCTATTTCACGATTAAGACATCTGATTCAGTTTACTTTCCCATCGATTGCTACTCTTTTTGTATATTCACACCATCTTTTAAGTACTGCTTGTACATATCCAGGTGACATTTCTATTCAGTAGAAGTTTCTATCCCATTTCTGGCACGCAATGAGTGTTGTTCCACTTCCTGTAAAGGTATCTAATACAGTATCTCCTATCATTGATGAGTTTAATATCATCTTCTCAATGAGCCACACTGGTTTTTGTGTTGGATGGATATAGAGATTGGAGTTTTCTTTTTTCTCTGTTCGTACTGTTGTTTTTCATTGCTTCTCTGAATCTCTAATGGAGTCAATAATTTTCTTTAGTTTCTCTGGAGTTATTGTATCTCGATCGATTTCTTCAACGTCTGCCTGGAATATTGTGTCCCCATAGAACTTCTCCTCTCATTTTATACTGTAGAAGCAGAGTTCGTGTTTTCTTTTGTAGCTACCTCCTACATGATTGAAGTGTGTTTTGTTCCATACGATTTGTGCTTTGATTGTTGTGTATTTACTTACAGTGGATTTGAAACATTCTTCCCATTCCCATCCGTGGAATGTATACCATGCACTATCTTTTTTGGTATGTTTATCGATGAGTTTGTATGCATCATCGAGGAAGAATTGGAAGTTATCATTCTTTAAGTGATCGTTAGCGATTCAGTTGCTTGTTTTTTTTCATCTTCCTTTATAGTTTACATTGTATGGAGGATCTGTTACTAAAATGTCTGCCATTAGGTTTTGATATCGTTTGTCTTCTGTGCTATCTCCACAGATTAAGTAGTGAGTCATATTCTTATCTTTAAGTTCGAAGATGTCTCAGAACTGAACGATGGTCTCATCTTCTGGCACTTCTTCGTATGCTTCATCTTCTTCTACTAAGTCCTTGCTTTCATCCTCTAATTTGATTTTGAATTCTTCATATAACTTCTCTAATGTTAATCTCTCCTCTCATTCACTCTCTAATATCTCCTGTCTGATTTTCTCTTTATCATATTTAGCAAAGTCAGCCGTCCTATTTGCAAGATGTCTATATAATTTCTTCTGTTCTTCTGACATGTCATCATATACTATCACAGGTATTTCTGTTAATCAGAGCATTTTTGCTGCTTCTACTCTACCGTGTCCTGATAAGATGACCATATTCTCATCAACCTCAACAGGATTTCTCATTCCTACTTGTTTAATACTATCAGCTATCTTACTGATATCTTCTTCTTGGTGATCCTTGTTGTTTAACTCATACGCTATTAATGAATTAGGATCCATGTATTGTATGTTATGTTCGTTATGTGCCATTGTTTTCTATTTATCCCAATTAAATCAGTTACCAAAGTGTCCCCATTTTGCTGTTTGGTAATACATTGGTTGTAATAAGTTTAACTCCTCCTTTATAAATGCTGGAGTGATTGTTCTTCATTGATAGATGAGATCTCCTTGATCTGTTTCTATGGATACCATCACAGGATCTTTGATTCAGATAGAGTATGCGATCTTTACTTTACACCATTGGAGTTCTTCTCTTTCTTTTAAGATGTTCTTTGCAAGATATCTTGCGAAGTATGCACCGCTTCTATCCACTTTGCTTGGATCTTTACCACTGAATGCACCACCTCCAACCTCTACTTGTGGTCAATAGTTATCTACAACGATTTTTCTTCCTGTTACTCCAGCATCTGCATCTGGTCATCCGATCCATTCTCCACAAGGATTGACGATGAATTGTACTTCTTCTCAGTATCTTTTCTTTAAGTAATCAAGGATTTCTTCTGTTAAGAGTCTCTCTGCGGATACTACGATTGTTTTGATGATTCAGTCCTCTGTTGTTACTTGTGATTTCATATCCCTTGCCTCTGGATATTTATTCCACAACTCTCTAACGATTGTTCTTGCTTCTTCGTATTCATATGGCATGAACGTTTCTGTTTCTCTTGTTGCATATCCTACCATTATTCATTGATCTCATGCTCATCATGTATCTACTCATTGAGCGATGTATGGAGATTGTTTAACAATGTTTGTATCTACACTGAAGTTGCTCCACTCATATCTGTTATCCTCTAATACTTGTTTAACACAGTCCATTATCTCCGTGTTTGTAATATTAGCGGATGTTGTGAGTTCTCCTGTGATTTTGATTTCTCCATGTCCGATCATTGTCTCCAACGCTACCCTACTGTTCTTATCTCATACAAGACATTCATCAAGAATACGGTCAGATATCTGATCACATATCTTGTCTGGATGTGCTGGTGAAACAAACTCCACCGTTTTAATAGTCTTTAATTCTCTTTCCCACATCGTTGTATATATTTTATAATGTAAATAATGTATTAACTCTAAATTGTTTAAATATTCTGAAAAATATTTCAAGAGAAATATAATATTTAAATAACAACAACAATAACAACAACAAATAACAAACACAACAATAACAACACTTGACTTTGTTCTATTATGTGATGATGGATTTTCATTTTTCCTCGGAGAAGGTTTTGCCTTTTCTTAGTTCTGACCTGTATTCTTAATTTTAGCAGTTTTCTGATACCACTCTATTGACAAGAATACTTTTTGATTCAGAATTTATTTGAAAATTTAAAATCCAACTCTTGTTTTTACTTGTTCTGAATTGGAGGTACTTGTTTTTTTGCTCCCTGGATTTGTTTTGATTTGGAAATTGCTGAAATTTTCAGTAGGGACTCTTTTCTGTTTTGGAATTGCTGAACGATTCAGTAGGGACAATTGGCATACAGTTTTATGTTTTCTAATTTCTTTGTTAGCGAACATTGGGAACTTTGCTTTTTGCTTCTGTTCTTGCTTGTTTTGTGTTTTTGCTTGTTTTTGTGCTTTTCTTTGTTGTGTTTTGTGTTTTCTGCTTTGTTTTTGTTGGCTGGCGGGTGTTTGTTCCACTTGCCTCCTCCTCCGCCTCCCTGTTCTCTTTTGGAGACGGTACTACCTGTGGTTTTGGTTGCCTTTTGTTGGTGTTTTCCCCCCCGTTTTGCCTCTGGTCCGTCGTTCTCTGGTGGTTCTGCGTTCGTGGTTGTGGCGTTGGTGTTGCTGCGTCTTTTTTTGCTCTTTTTTTCTCTCTTTTTCTCTCTCTTTGTGGTGTTTTGTTGGTGTTTTTTGTGTTCTGGTGTGGTGTGTTTTGTGTGTTCTCTGTTGCTTGTTTTCTTTTTGTGGTGTTGTGCTTCTGGTTGTTTTGTTGTGTTTGTTTTTTCTCTCTGTTTTGTTTTCTCTTTGGTGTTGTGTTGGTGTTGTTTGTTTTTGTTTTCTGTTGCTTCTGGTTGTTTTGTTGTTGTGTTCTTTTTGTTGTGTCTTTCTTTTTTGGTTTAGTGGTTTTTCTTTTGTTTGTGCTGCGTTGGTTGGTTTCTGGTTTGGTGGTTGTGTTGGTTTTCTTTTCTCCTGGTTGGTTCTGGTTGTGTTTGGCTCTGGTTGGTTGTTGGTTTGTTTGTTTTGTGTTGTTGTGTTGTTGTCCTGGTTCTTTTGTTTTCTGGTGTTGTTTGTGGTGCTGGTGTTGGTGTTCTTTTGTTGCTGGTGCTTCTTTTGTTGTTGTTCTGTTTTTCTCTCTTTTTTGTTGTGGTTTGTTGTTGTCCCTCTTTTGTTTTTTGTGTGTCTCTTTTTGTTCTTGGGGATGGTATGACCTGGAGTTTCTTTTGTTTCTCTTTTGGTTGTTCTGGTTGTTCTTGCTGCTGGTTGTTTTCTCTCTTTGCTCTCCTGGGTCTGCTTGTTCTCTTGTTGCTGCTGTTTCCCTTTTCTGGTTGGTTTTGCTTCCTCCTGGCGTTGTTGCTTCTGGTTCTTTTTTTTCTTTTAACGGAAGCACCGCCTCCTTGTGTGGTGGCGGTGTTTCTGGTTGTTTTGTGGTGTTTTTATCTCTTGCTGTTTCGTGCTTCTGCTGTTGCTCTGTCTGTTTTGTACTTTCCTTTTCGGATTTTTCGGATGAAGTCTCTGTGTTCTCTGGTTCGTTGTTTTCTTTTTTCGTTTTCCTCTTCTTTTGTTCCTGTTGGGGTGCGGAGCATTCTTCGGATGCTTTGTGTTTCTGCTCGCATGTCGAGTTTTGCTTGTTCGATTGTGTTCATTGTTGTTGGTTATGGGTTAAAAGTTTCGGCTTTTTTCGAGTTCTTGGTGTGCTTCTTCTGCGTCGTTCATGATGTTGTGCATTTCTGCGTCGATTCGGAGTGCACCTCGTTCTTTTTTCATTTTTGTGATTTCTGCTGCTCTTGGGTTGTTGCAGTCTCTTGCTGCGTCTTCCATCTCTTTTAATCTTTGGTAGATTTTCTTTGCTTTTTCTGCTGCTTTTTGCATTTTTTGGTTGGTTAGTAATAAAATTTTTGTTGCTTGGTTGCTGGTTGCTTGTGTTTCTCCGCTGGTTGCTCCGTTTCTTGCTTCCTGCTTCCTTGCTGTTGTGTTTTTACTCATTTTTGTTTTTTTTCCAACTCTTTTTGTTGTTTTGTGGTGTTTTGTGGCTTCAGGTCTGGTGTTTCTCGTTGTTTGTGTTGTGTTTTTGCCTTTTCTTCTTTATTTTGTGCGTGCGTGTGCATGCGTGCATGCGTGTGTATGTGCGTGCGTGCGTATGTGCGTGGACAAGGACATGGGTTTTGGATTTGGATTCGGCTTCTGGGTTGGATTCTGGATGGGGTTCT
>Ga0247610_10001382_pt1 | contig 30297 bp, 46 predicted proteins | sample 174DNAGHGhighgp2_FD_193483 | JGI IMG/M metagenome (GOLD analysis project Ga0247610, IMG submission 193483) | Sheep rumen microbial communities from Palmerston North, Manawatu-Wanganui, New Zealand - 1742 DNA GHGhigh gp2 | ecosystem: Host-associated > Mammals > Digestive system > Stomach > Rumen...
AGCACCCTGGAATCCAGATGCCAGATGCCGCCGAAAAGCCTGCGGTTGTTTTCCGTACCCTGCAAGGTTATTGTCTTGCTGTACGAATTTTTTACCGCCGTAGGCTGCTGGCTGTCGCTGGTCTGGTAGGTAAACGGAATCTTTACGCCGCTGTCAAGGTCGGCCCTCTGGCCGCCGATATAAAGCCGAATGTTTCTCATTTATCTGCGTATCTTGGTTTGTGATTCGGTCCAGGTTAAGGTGTAGTTTATCAGCTTGCGGCCGTTCGTGTAAAAGGTCTTGTAGTCCAAAGCCTTATCCCTCATAAGCACCGGGATTTCCTGGCCGGTGCTCAGGTCCAGCATATAGACGGAAACACTTTCCACAAGCTGCCGCATCCTCAAACTTTGGGCGTCCGTAAGCCATCCGGTCGTGCCGGTCCACTCCGCCGCCATCGTGTTCTGGTAGTCCGTACTTTCAAAGTCCGCACTCAAAGCCACGGCGTCCTTTTCGTAAGTTGCCCTTGTGATCGTGTCCTTTTTCTTCGCCACCCCTTCCACAAGGAAAAAGTCCTCGGCTCCGTAGGCGTTCACATATCTGAGCAAGGCACCCTGGCAGGCGTTCACAACCTTATACGATTCATCGCCCAGGGTATAGACCTTCCCGATATTTCCCGAAGTCCAGCGGCCTACATTCAGGCCCTTTGCCATCGTTTCGTTTACAACCACGCTGCCCGATTCATCCGTTACCCTCATCGTTCCGCCGGCGGCGGCCGCCCATTTGCTTGCAGAGAGCTGGACGCCGGACGGAATACGGCCGTTTATAGGGCGGTTCAGCCATTGGTCGGCGGAATAGTCCATTTCCGGGTTATAGGAATAATCCCTTACGAAAGTGAAACGGCCCAGGAACGCCCCGGCGGCAAAGAAGTCCACATCCTTGAAATATCCGGTAAGGTAAGGGGCAACCACCCTGGAAAGGTTTACGGAAATGTTATCTTCATCAGGATAGGCGAACGCCCTGCCGGTATAGAAGGGGCGGCCGTTTTCTTGCAGTTCGTAATCCTCAAAATCTTCTGCGGAAGTGATATGGCCCAGGGTGTCCGCCCAGATCGGAAAAACGCCGCTGGCCTGCAAGGTAAGCGAAAGGGTTGCGGAATAGACCACGCTGTCGCTTCCGGTCCTGGAAATCGTGATCGGGATTATCTGGGTGCCCTCAATGTTTCCGCCTGTATATTCCGCCCGGATAATCGTTGCCGCCGGCGTGGAAATCGTAACGCCGGAAGGGAGTGCCGGATAACTCAAAGCCATATCCCCGGACCAGGAGCCTGTAAAGGTTACAAGGGCTTCTTCCCTTCCGCCGGCATAGTCCAGGATACCATCATAACCCTGGGCGGACCGCCAGGCGGCGGATATGGTGTTCGTTACATTCGTGCCGGCCTGTGTTAAAACCATCGTGGCGGTTAAGGTGTTTCCGTAGTTGTCAGTTCCGGAAATCGTTATGCTTTCCGTCCTGGCCGCCGTGGCCGTGTTCGCCGGAAAGGTCAAAGCCAGAACGATGGTGTTTCCGCTCGCCTGGATGTATGCGGATGTAACGAAAGTAAACGCCGTGGTCGTAACCGCCAGGGTGCTGGTTCGCATATCCGTTGCCGTAACCACCGCCGAAGCCGAAGTGGCGGAAGCGGTTGCGGATGCGTTCGCCACCGCCAGGCTTCCGGACTGAACCGCCGGTGCCGCCTGGGCCTTGCTCAGCGTGGCGGTTGCCGTGTTGCTTCCGTCCGTTGCCGTAAAGGTAAGCGTGGCGGACCTGGACGCCGTGCCGGTATTCTCTGCGAAAGTGAAAACAAACCGGGTGCAAGTGTATCCGCCGGAGCTGATTCCGTGCTGGATGCTCGCCAGGGTGCAGAAGGCGGAATCGCTGGCCGCCGTGGTCCGGGCGTCTATTCCGTTGCTTGCGTAAATATCGCAAGTAAGGCTTCCGCCGGACGCCGATATATTCCCCTGCGGCGAAGACGCCACGATTTCCGCAGCCACCAGGCCCTCGCTTTCCTGGGTAATAGTGAAAAGCTCGCCCATTCCGTCAATGGTTACGGATATGTTCATTCCCCTTGTGTTCCCGGTGTCGTTCCGGTCCACATCCACATCTATCGTGTAAAGGAAAGGCGTTACATTTGTCATTTCCGTAACGGAATACCAGGACGCTTCCGGAACGGAAACCAGCCCCCACATACCTGGGCTGTCCTTTGTAATGTTTATCTTGAAGGCTCCGCCGTCTGCCGGAAAGCTTTGGCGGTCAATACTTATATTCTCTGCCATATCGTTTGTTTTATAGTTCGCTTAAAATGCCGTTCAGCCAGTCCTGGATGTCCTCGGTTATCGCCTGTTTACAGCGTTCCATCGCTTGCATATAAGGGGTTTCGTTCTCGGCTTCTTCCAGAATCCTGTAAGGCTCCGTTCCTTCGGTGTATATCTTCCACGCCACCGCCTTTGCGATTCGCTCCTGCCATTTGCCCCTGGTGCTTCCGCTGTACGGCCGCAAGCCCTTCGCCTTTACCCAGGAAAGGATGGGAGCCAGCGGCGGAAATTTCCCTTGCCTTCGGTACGGCCCTTTCTGCCTGGTTCCATACTCAATATATCGCCAGTATTCTTGCATTATAAGGCTGAGCCGGAACACGCCGTCCTGGCTTTCCACAATCGGGCGGATGGTATCCCGGAGCTTGCCGGTTGCGTTTTTCTTGGCGGCGTCCAGCCGGGCCTTGTACCTTTCCGTCAAAGCCATACCATAATCGTTCAGGATGCCTTCCAGCCTTGTAAATCGCAAATCGTTCATTGTCTTTGTATCCGCCTTATTTCATCCGCCTTGCGTTTTTCCCTGGCCCGGATATAATCCACATAGGCAAAGAACTCGGCGGCGGCCATATTATAAACTTCGTTTATGTTCAGTAAAGTGAACTGAATAACGGCGTCAATCATAGCGAACGCATTAAAGCCGAAATCTCCGCCTTCGTTTTTAGTGCCTTCGCTATCGCCGCCCTTTTCGCCTTCCGGTCCTTGATCCTCGCCAGAACTATCCACCCTACTAAGCGATTCAGGATGCTCCGCATTGAGTGCAGATACCGCTTTTGAAAAAAAAAGCAGACGGCCAGGGCATCGGTTATTGCCAAATCCTGGCGGAGTGCCGCTTTCAGTTCCTCTATATTATACCCATCGTTATAGCTTTTCCCTTCCGGGATAAGGGCCACGCTTAGAAGGTTCGCCATATTTTCTTCCACGCCCCCACGCATATAGTTCTGGAAGTCCAGCCATTGAGCCACATTCAGTTCCTTTGGCTGTGTTACCCTGAGCGTCCAGGCCCCCACATTATAGCGGCGGCGTACCCTGTTCCTTTGCGGCGGCGTGTTCAGCTCCCAGGCCCTCGCAAATACCGGCTGCACTTCTTGAAGCGGCATCCGGCTGATCGTTTCTTCATCCGTTCCTTCCAGGATGGCCGCAAGGGCCACCATCCGGTCCGTGGCGTCTTTCTTTTCATCGGCGAAAACCGCCCGGATTTGAGCGAATTTCAAAAGGTTGATATTATCCCATTGGTTTGCCATAATCTCATAAATAAAGTATGTTTATTGCTTAAATTCGTGCAAGTGTCAAACGAAGCGGACGGAATAGCCGCCGGAACGCTCCGTCAAATCCCGGACGGCATAGCGGCAGGCGTCCAGGGCGTGGTTGAAGTTGTCGCACGGAACTTCCAGGATTTTGTCGTTCCGGTCCTTTTCCCACATATAGTTCAGGGCTTCGGTCTGGATGTCCGGGGAGTTTTTCAGTATATGGATATTAAAGCCCTTCATTATCTGGATGCCGCCCACGATGCTGCCGGGGCCTTTCTTGCAGGAGTGAATGTTCCAGCCCATCCGGTAAAGTTCTTCAATCTGGACCAGGGCTTCGCTGTCGCCGATAATCCTGTCTTTGTTCCGCTGGACGCCGGCCCTTTCCAGCTCCCTGGATATGCCTTCCGTAACCAGGCCGGTCTTGTAGCAGATTTGTTCCAGGTATAAATCTTTTTCCTTGATGCCCACCCGGACAATCGCCGCCGGATCATTGAAGCCGAAGTCTATGCCGTAACGGATGCGGCACCCTTCGGGCATAGCGTCCACAAGGTCAAAGTCCGGATAAACCAGACCTTCCAGCCGCCCTTCCAGGCCCAGGCCGTACACTCGCCACCAGTTTTTATCCGTCTTGTGGCTCTCAATCTCGGCAATCTGGGCGGCGGCAAGGTGTGCGTTGTCCTTGTAGGTAGAATGAATTTTCACGGCGTCCAGACGGCTCAAAATGTGCTCGCCCATCCAGAAGGCAGAAACCGGGTTATAGTCAAAGAATTTCTTTCCGGATGTTCGCACCATCAGCTGGCGGACCACCTCGTAACCCAGGCGGTTTGCTTCATTTACGAATAAGACGGAACGCTGGCTGCCTAAAACCTTTTCGTACTGGTCGGCGGAAAAAAATTCAATGATACTGCACCCGATTTCCCAGGTATGGGTGCTTTTGTTTTCGTGGTATTCAATCGGAAGCTCGTTTATAACCTTTTCAAAATCTCGCATCGCTCCCTGCCTGAGCTGCGGAAAGGTCTGGGTTACTACTGAAATAACCAGGGGGGCGGCGGATGCGTTGGCGATAAGGGCCAGAAGTTGCAGAACGGAGTATGTTTTTCCGCTTCTTGTACCCCCTTCGTTTACTATTATGTTTATATCCGGGTTTTCCCACGCCTGGAAGGTCTGGCGGAAAACTTTACCGGTCAAGTCCGCCGCCATCGTTTCCCAGGTATTCGGCGATACGGCCTTCCAAATCTTCCGGCACCTTTACGACCTTCATTTCAAAAGGGCTGCCATCGTTCCCGATCTGAACCTTGTTTTTGTATTCCTCAATCAGTTCCGCCAGCAGCTTTATTGCGGTCGTGTCGCCTTTTATCGCCTTGTTAAACAGCCCCACCGCCACGATGTCAAACCCCTGGCGGCGTATTCCCTTTTTGTCGGGGTATTCATCTTCCAGGAGCAGACGCAGCGATTTTTTCAGGCTGGCCTTTTCTTTCCTGGCCTGTCCGGATGCTATGCCCCCTTTCCTGGCCGTTTCTACCTGAGCTTCGCCGGCCTGGAACTTTATTCCTTTGTCGTTTCCCGGTTCAAATTTTCCCATATTCCGTTCCGTTTAATTTTGTTCCGTGCGGTTCAGCATTTCCACCAAAGCCAGCTCCTTCGGGCCCAGGGTATTCGTTTCCCGGTTTTCAAATTCCTTGCGTCTTTCTTCATCCGCCTTGCGTTGTGCTTCGTAGATATTCCGGGCGGCTGTGTCGGAAAGGATGATGCCGCCCCCGAATATCGCCGTTCCATCGCTCAGCGTGGAAATAAAGGTGGACGATTTCGCCGGTATCTTGGCATTTACCCGGCGGGCAATCTTTCCAAGAAGGGCCGCACTTTGCAAATGTATATCCCACTTATATTTCGGAAGGTCCGGCGGCGTGGCCTGAGCTTCACGGATGGCCGCCGCAAGGTCCGCCGCAAGCCAAACCCTTATCTCCGGGCAAAGGTTCGTGTAATAGCCGGTTGGCACTTGTGCTCCGTTTTCATATTCTATCCTTTGCCCGGTTATTATGTAGGTAAGCCCTTCCCTTCTCGCACCCAGCAAGGTAAGGGAGTTCCCGAACAAAAAGAAGGGGATTTTATGTTCCATATAGAAGTCCAGAATCTGGGCGGATATACTGAACGGCGGATTATCCAGGACTATGCAGCCGGCCGGGTATTCTTCCGCCTGGTAGTCGCCGCCCGGCTTGAAAGGGCGGATAATTTCACGCCCGGACAAAGGGGTTATATTTTTGTCCACCCAGTCCTTGACGGCCTTATACACTTCCGGGGGCGTATAGCAGTCATCGGTGGTTAATTTGGGTTTGAACTTATCCACAAATTCGCCGTATTCTTCGCCGCCGTCTATGCCTTCCGTACTCAGCCCCATATCTTCCACGCCCTTGATGCCCCAATCTGCCGGGTTTATATCCAGTTCAGGCAAAACGATATCCATTATTTCGGTGTCAAAATGCAGGTTCGCCTTGTTCGTGGCGTTATCGGCGAGTGCCATTTCCCGGCCTTCCGGGGTATCCAGGTCTATGTCGTTACGGCGTACGGCAATTATTTCCGTTCCGTCCGTATCTATGAACCGCACATCCTCAATCCCGGCGGCTCCGGCCGTTTCCGTTATGCCGTTCCCGGCGATTATCCGGTTGTTCTTATCCACCAGGATAGAACGGCCCATCCCGAATTTGCCCACCGATTTTTCAAGCAGGCTCATACCATATTCGGAATGCTTGTTAAAATTCTTGTCATCCGGAATCAGCTGCCGGATATTTCCTTTTTCGGTCTTGTTATTTTCCATCGTTTCCCTTTCTCAATTCAACGGCATAAGGAAACAAGGCCACCAGGGTTTTCAGGCAGCAGGCAGAGCACCAAACCCGGACCGCCCACGCCTTGTTTATATGCCGTTTGTATATGTCTTGCAGCACCTTCATATCCGTAGAAGGTACAGCCGTATAATAGCGGCTTTTTACAGCCGTTTCCATCTGCCTGTAATACGCCAGGATTAAGCGTTTTTCATCGTGGCTGAACTCCGTTACCATCTTACACTCAAAAGCCTGTTAAATAGGTCCAAAATCGCCGAAATAAGCCGCCCGGTCGTGCCGGTCGCAAGTGCCAGAAGGCAGACAACCATATAACCCGGCAGACTGAACTGGCCGGAAGCCACCAGGTAGATCAGGCCGGCCCAATGGAAGGAACAAAGCGAACAATCAAACGGCTTTAAGGTTATAGGCCCTTTGACGCCCAGCCACCGCCCCACCGCCCCTTTCAGGCTCTCAACGCCCCCGGATAGGTCCACAAGGAAAACCACAACCGCCTGCAATTCGCACAAGGTCCAAAATAATTCCCAGCTCATTTCATTTGCTCCCTTATCTTTTTCAGTAACCGGCTTATCGTGCTCCGGTGTACGCCCAGACGCCGGGCCACTTCCGCACCGCTGCCCAGTTCCACATAAAGCAAAAATATCGTAAGCCGGGGGGCGTCCATACTCCCCAAAACCCGGTAAACCTTCCGCAAGGCGTCCGGCGTTTCATCCATTATGCCCTTATTCTCCCGGCTCAGGTATTTCCGTACCAAATGCCGATAATCTAACTGCGGCTTCCTGCCAGCGGCGTTCTTTCTTCCACCATCTGGAATTGCGGCTCCAATATTGCCGCTTTGTGATGGCGATAAGATAGTTCCCGGCGTCCTTTTGTAGCTTCGGCGGATGTTCCAGGATGTAGAGCGAAATTTCCTGCCGCAAGTCCTGCCGGTGTTCGGGCTTAACTCCGCAAAACTTGCATATAATTTCCCATTCATCCGAATAGAGCCGTTCCAGGATTGTCTGCATTTCATCATTATTGTATCGCTTCGCCTGTTTTTAGTGCAATCCTCAGCCTTCCGCCGTTTCCTTGATCTTCCGGGCAATCGTGCCGGCCGGAAGGTTCAGCGTGGCTTCCAGGGTGCGGAAGGTTTTGCGGCTCAGTTTCCTTTTCCCGGTCGTTACCATATCCAGCCAGCTGTGGCTCATTCCGCAGGCTTCGGAAACGCCGGAAAGGGAGTAACCTTGGCGGTAGCATTGAACCCTCAGCCAGTCGCAGAAGGCTTCCGGGTATCCGGTGCCCTTCCGTCCGGGCTTCGCCTGTTCTGCGGCTGTTGTAAATGAGAAATCCGTAAACCCTTCCCTTTTTACATCCCGGTTGAAGTCCGCAAAGCTTTCCCTCGGAACAATGAAGGAGCCGTCCAGATAGTCCGTAACCCGGTCCGGCCAGTCCACGAAAAACGGATATATCAAAACCATATCGCCGGAAATGAATACCCCTACAATTTTGTCGGTATCATCCGGAATTTCCACCGGCTTGATCTTGCCGGCCCAGTTCCTTAAATTTATTTTCATAGGTAGTTATTTATCAGGTTTTGGAACTCGGTAAAGCTGTGGGCCACCGCATAGCGATAAATGCCCACACTTTCCACGGCGAGCTGCCATTCCTTTTGTTTTGGGCTTTGCTTTCCTTTCGCCGTTTTCATTTCAATAAGCAGGGCGGCGAACCGGCCATCGCCGGAAGGATGCAGAAGGATCAGGTCCGCCACGCCCGAAACCAGACCTTCCGCATACGCAATCCGGGCCTGTGTCGCCGTTGTCCTTACTCCGTTCGGAACGGAAAAAAGGAGTTTGCGGCAGCAAGGATGTTGGAGCCGGGCCCAGCGGACGCACTCGGTTTGCAGCCGGCTTTCAAGGTGTTTCATTCCGGCCTTGTGCGTTCTTCCGCCTGGCACTCGGCGTTTGTTTTCAGTTTGTATTCGGCATCGTTCCGGGATATGAATTTGCGGCCGTTTATGTCTATGATAGGAACGCCCAGAAGCTCCGCACCCCTTTTCAATTCCTTGTAACTGATTCCCTTCTTCTTTGCGGCGGCGTTTATCGTTATCAGCCCAGGCCGGCGGTTATATTTCGCCGGGTTTGCCTTTTTCTCTGCCAGCTCGTTCAGCTGAGCCGCCACGGTGTCCAGGGCGGTCTGCGTTGTTTCCTTTGTCGCCTGGACTTCGTGGGCCAGGGCCATCCTTGCGGTTTTTTCCCCGGCAATCTGGTATTCCAGTTCCTTGATCCGGGCCAGGAGCTTCTTTTTCGTAAGCATTTCGTTTGGTTTTTTCTTGGTTTATGGTTATTTTTGTCTATCGTTGCAATACAAAAATAGTTAAAAGCATTGTATAAAACAAACGAATAAACTATGACTGGAAAGGAATTAAAGGAACTTGTAAAGGGCACCGGCGTTTCCATCGCTGAGCTTGCCAGGAAAATGGGCAAAACAACGCAGAATATATCCTACATTTTCAACGCCAAAAGCGTAAAGATGGAAAAGATTGAACGCATAGCGGAAGCCCTCGGAAAAGATATATCATACTTTGTCGGGATGTCGCCGGAACGCCGTACGGAAGCGGAAAGGTTGCTGAGAGAGAAAGAAGCCGAAATCCAGCGGCTGGAAAAGCAGGTGGATGCGTTGCTTGAAATAATTGAAAGGCGGAAAGTTTAACCCTTCCGCCTTTCTTTTTGGAACAAAACACAAACAAATAAAAACCGGATCAGTTGATCCACCGGAGTATCGTTTCCCCTTTATAACCTTTTTCCCAGATGAACCAGGCGTAACAAACGGCAGAGCCGTTTTTAATTTGCGTAAAATCGCCGTTTATCGCACAATCTATCCTGGAAGTAAATACATAAACCCTTCGGGGGGGGTATTGCTCAAATAACTTGCGTCTGGCTTTTCCTTCCAGAAACTGAACCTTTAAGAACATCGCCACCTTATTGCCGTCCGGTATCAGGTCCAGGGCCTTGTAAACAAATTCGGTTGCGAACTTGTACGGCGGATTGGTTATTATATCGCCGTTCCATCGCTCAGTATTGAAGTAAAGAAAATCCATCTGGCTGCCGAAGCCCCGGTCCACCAGGTCCGTGCTCCTTACCCTGTACCCTTTCCGTTCAAATACCTTTGCCAGATGCCCCTGGCCGCAGGCCGGCTCCCATATATCCGGGGCAAAGGTTTCCACCTCGCAGAGAAGTTCCGCCGCCTTCGGATCAGTCGCATAGAAGTCAAATTCCGGGCGTTCCTTTTCCGTGTGGCTGGATGCCCCTATTGTGGAAAATACGCTTTTTCCGTTTCCGTTCCAGTCCTTTGCCATCTTAAACGCCGTTTATAAAGTAATCGCCTTCGTTCACATCCTCAGCCAGACAGCCCTCCCGGTCCTTCATTTCCTGGTCCACGATGCCGGGGCGGTAAGGCGTACGCCATTCGTATTTATCCCAGTGAAGCCACAAATTCTTTTCCTGGTCCAGCTGTTCCAGTTCCTTGATAATGTCCTTTACTTTCATATCTTTTTAATTTTGTTCGTTGAATTGCCGGTGGTATCTGCATTTCTGGCTCAGGCCCTGGAAGGCATAGATGCAAACCCTTCCGGAACGGCAGGCACAATCCTTGCAGCTTTTTACCCGGCTGTCTATTTCCGGAAGCTCGTTTACATATTCCGCCGCCCTGGGCTTCCGGGTGCGTGGGCCGTGCGGCTTGTGTGTTATCTTTATTCCGCATCTTTGGGCAATCCGCTGGATGGTACGCCAGTTTTTCCCGGTCGTTTCTTGCAGGACCTTCACGCCGTCCGCTGCGTGTTCCCGGATTATCCCGGAAAGTTCCCGGTCCATCTTTTCCCAGAGCTGTAAAGTGAATTTCGTGGGTGCTCCGCCGGTCCTTCCGCCCAGTTTCCTTTTTATGCCTTCGGCCTTGCACCAGTCTGCCAGGCTGTACTGGCTTACCCCGAAGCTGGCCGAAATCTGCCTGTATGTCGCTTCCGGATGGGCGGCGGCATATTTCAGGGCTTCCGCCTTGTTTGGGTGTTCCCTTTTATTGCTCATTCTTCCGCCGTTTTTTCGTTTTCCAGAAACCACCGGGCCCAGGCCGCTCCGTCCTTGAAGGCCGCCTTTTCCTTTTCGTATTCCAGTTTATTGTCCTTTGCGTGTGGCTGTGAAGCGGCGTAACGGCTGGCCGCTTCTTCCAGGGCTTTTCTAAATATTTCCATCGTTATTGTTATTTTGTTCTTTCAGCCATTCCCTTAAATCGCATATAAGGGCAATCTTTCCCTGATGATATGCCGATGCCCCTACTTTCATCCCTAAAATTGCGTGTTCTTCCCACCTGTCAAGGATGGCGGCAAATTCTTTCTTCATCCACTCCGCCCCGGCCTGGAAAGCCTCAGCTTCTTCTCTTGCCATATTATTCCTCCTTTCTTGCTTTAAGTCCAAACCCGTCAATAAACTTGTCAATTTCTTTCTCCAAGTCCACTTCTGGCTCTTCCTCAACGAGAGTCCAGTGGTCTTTGAAATAATAGCCTACACTAACTACATAATAGTATCCAGTGCCTGTTCCTATCTCTGGTGCGGTTATCCGTATCTGCGGGTTTTTCTTGTTAATTAATGTTTTCATTTTCTTCTCCTTTTGTCGCAAGGGGTGCCGCCGCACACCCCCGCAACAAAACCAGTAACACAATTCATTTGACTACTTTGCGGCGGTTGTTTGTTAGTCTAAGAATAAAACCTTGTCAATTCGTACTTCGCATTTTCCTTCCGGGCAAAGGTCGCCGTTCCTGGCATCTACATTGAACATAGCAACCACCTCGCTGCGTGTGCCGTATCCGTAAAACTGCATATTCGGCCACCATTCGCCGTTTACCTTTGCAGAATAAAGTATCTTGTAATTTCCTTCCATAATCGTTGTTTTTAGTTTGTTTGTTTTTATTTTATCCTCAGCGATTCCACAAGCTCAGCCGGGAACACGCCCTTTTCCGCCTTCGTTTTTATGAATGTTTCCACCTGGGCGGCGAAAGGTTCATCCTGGAAGGTGCGGTCCGTAAGCCAGAGCACCAGCCGGGCAAAATATGCCGCATCCTTCCGGAAATCATCGTACTTGTACCAGTCCGCCGCAAATGCCTGGTGTTCGCTCAGGAACGGATCATCGGCGGTTAATTGACGCAAGGCGGCCAGATGGTTCAGGATTCGGCCCAGCCGCTGCTTGTGCTCCCTTTTCAGGCCGGACCTTGCCGCTTTCGCACCTTCTTCCAGGAGCCGCAGCAGCATTGTAGAGCCTTCCAGCATTTCCATATACGCCACCGCCAGGGCGGTAAGGCGGTTTTCCACTTGCTTTTCCATCGCTCAAAACTTTGAAAGTATCAGCGTCCGCACCCCGGAAAGGCCCCTTTTCGTTTCCCGGTCAAAGGCCCGGCGGTTTCTCACTTCCGCCCAGGGGTTGCTTTCCTGATCGGCCCAGACCTTGCCGTTTTCATCCTCATAGGCCAGCGGAAGGGCGTAACGGCGGATAACCGCCAGGGCATATTCTTCCGGGTATTCGGTATCCGTTTCGGAATCGTACCAGTGTTTTACCACATTCCAAAGGGTTATCTGCTCCCCGAAAATGTAGGTCTTGGAGTAAATGACAATCGGCTTGCGGCCGTTCAGCTTCCGCCCGAACCGGGCCGCCATAAACTCCGCCGGTGTCGGATAATGTTTCTTCTTTGCCATTTTACCCCTTTATTTGCGTGAATAGTTCCGCTTCGTACATTTCTGCCAGTTTGAGCCGATGAAGGAAAACGGCGGCCTTTTCCGTGTCGTTTTCGGCGTATTTCAGGACCGCCCGGCGTAAGGCCAGAACCCGGCGGAACGCCCTGGTATATTCTTTTGCTGTCATAGTTCCTTTTTGTTTACAAGCCCACGCCCCCACGCCAGCGTTTCCTTGAATAACTGCTATACCCATCTGCATCTATTTCGCAGTCCGGCCTGTCATCGTGGAATATCGGGTCCGGTTCTTCCATAAGCTGCTTCATCCTGAAATGGTTATACCGGTCCGTATTCAGTTTGTTGTATAGTTCTTCAAAGGCGGCCGCCGGCTCGCCTATCCTGAAAACCCAACGCCGGGGGTTGCAAGGCTTCGGATGGCCTATTGAGTAAACCACTTCCAGGAAGTCCGGACCTTCTGCGACTTTCAGTTCAGCCGCCGGAAGGAACGGCACCTTATCTTCTATAAAGGCCGTCCATCGTTCCCGGAGCAGGGTTTTCCAGAACGCCAGGTCCTCGGCGGTTATCATCCGGGCCACATAGCGGTCGCAGTTCCTGGTAAAATCTATGTTATAGCATTTGTTTCCGGTGTCCGCACAATGGTTGTAAAAGAACTCGCCGTATTCGTTTTGAAAGTGTTTTTGAAGGAAAAGGTTGCCCAGCTGGTCCTTTGCCATTTCCGGGCCTGTGATCGGCCTGCATTTCGTGCAGTATTTGCAGCGTTTATCTTCGCACATAGTTAAGCCCCTTTTTTAGTTAGAATTTCAAGTTTTACCCCTTCCGGCGTGGCGGAGTTGAGAAACGGCAGGACGGCGGAAAGGTCCGGAGCGATGGAACGGAGCTGGTAACCCTGGCCGGTCCAGATGCCGGAAACAAACGAAAATACCAGGTCCGCCGCCTTCTGGTCGCCGGCTTTCAGGGCCTGGGCGTGTGCCTTGCTGAGTATTCCCAGGGCCTGGGCCGGAAAGCGTTTGCCTTCGGTCTGCGGCGTCCAGAAACGGCTGTACTTCACTTTATCGGCAATCTTCTGGCCGTTCTTGTTTATCCAGCCCACGCTGTCGCCCCAGTCCGCAAAGCGGTTTACTTCTTTGTTAGGCTCCATCATATTCCGGAAAAAGAACCTTATAAAAATTTGTTTCTTTTCTTGTTCTCCCAGAGAGAAGACACACACATTTTCATTTACATTGTTATTTACATTATCATTTACATTTACATTTACATTTACATTAGGTTTCCCGGATGTATTACCTTCGGTTTTCAGTTCGGAAACCACTGGTTTTTCAGTTTCATAACCATTGGTTTTTTTAGGGCGTCCGCCCTTCTGGCCGTTGGAAAACCTCTGGTTATTCGCATCGTGCTGCGGCCGTATAAGTGTAAACGCAACCGCCGGAAGTCCTGAAAGTTCCGGCTCCGTTCCGTCCAGGGCGTAACGGAGTACACCCCGAAGAAACTGCAAGGCATCGGCGTCCGCCATCTGGTCGGCGGCGTCAAGCTCGCACCTGTAAAAAATGATACTATCCCTTTTCATTTGTCTTGTGTTTTGGTTTTGTTTTGCAAAGGTATGCAATTTATTTACCTTTTGCAAGTGTTTTGCCTACTCCTTCGGCAAAAAAACTGGCGGAATGGAATAGCTTGCGAACCTGGAAGAGCCTATATTTATAAGCCGGGTTTCAATTTTAAGCGTTTCCCTCAGCTTAAAAATAATAGAGCTCAGGCGGTACGCCGCAAACATTTCTATCGCTTCTTTCTGGGTTATACTCCGGCCGGTAAGCAAGTATTCCCGGACCTTCTTTATTTTGGTGTCAAAGTCTGCCATATCATTAAAAGATTTTATCGGGTAAATCGCTCGGAAAGTCGTTGGGTAAATTGCTCGGAAAGTCGTTCTGGTGCTCTGGCCTGGGCTGGTAGATTTTCCCCTTGCCCACATAGCGGATCGGTTCTTCCTTTTCCTTTGCCATCCAACAAGTGTGGGTGTTTCCCCATTTGTCCGGCTGCCGCATTTCGCCCACGCAAATCCGGGCGTATCGCTTGCCGTTTGTTCCTTTCGTGATCTTTTCCGCCGGTATGTCATCCAGGCAGATGGAAATTGTAATGTTGTTCATTGTTCTGGGTTTTATTGGTTGTTTTTAATCTGGTTAAGGTGTTCCAGCTGCCTTTTGCAAGCTGTGTACATTTCGGTATCCACCCCGGCCGGGAATTCGGGCTTGTGGCATTTCCACCAGGCTTGTACCGCTTCGGCGTTCGGGAGTTCGGATATTTCCCGGTAATACGCTTCTTTGTCTATGCCGCTGAGCGGAGCGGCCTGGGCTTTCGCCTTCGGCTGTTCCCCGGTCGTCTGGGCGTGGTATTCATCCGTGTCTGCGTCCTTTGCGTCATCTATGCAAAGAAGGCCGTTCAGGGCGTATTTCCTGGCGTAGCTGCTTGCCGTGCCGGTTACCTGGCTGCCGTCCATCCCTTTCTTGCTTTCATCCTCTCTGGCATAGGCCACCGCCGTCTGCGTCCAGGGCCCGGACGGCGTGTTCCAGGGCTCGCCGTTTTGAATGAAGCTGAGCGTGGCGGTCGCCTTCACATAGAAGCGGCTTCCGATTAGCACGATTTCATCCGAAAGGTTCAGGGTGCATCCGGTAAAGGCCAGGAGCGGCTTTACCGCTTCCAGGATGCCTTCCGCACTCCTGTAATGGTACTGGCTGAACGAGTTGAATTTGTCCTTTGGGGCTTTCAGCCTGGTCTGGATGTAGTTAAGGGCTTCCGGTAAGCTCTGCGGTTTCTGGATTCCGTTTTCGGCCGTTTTTTCGGCCTTTTCCTGTGCGGCCGGTATGGTTGTTCCATCCTGGGCCTTCTGCGTTGTTTTAGCTGCCATTTTATCGGTTTTTAGGTTGTTAGATTGTTCTGCATTCCACCTTGCATTCAAGCATCCAGCGGCGGAGTTCGGATTTCAGGAAATAAAGGATATTGTCCTTCTTGTAGTGTGGTATTTCGGCCTTGCGGCTTTTCTGGTAGATGGTCCACTTGCTTAGACCTGTGTAAGCCACCGCTTCATCTATGCGGATGGGCTGTTCCTGTGTAATTTCTTCCATCGTTTAGCGTTTTATGTTATGTTTTGAGAATTTGTAAAGCCAGATCAGGCAACCCCCGGCTGTAAGGCTCAGGGCGGCGTCATCGCTCCCGGCCAGAAGGGCCAGGACCACGCCGATTGTAAAAACTGCGTATTTCATAGCTTAGAAGTTTATATCGTTGTTAGTTAGCTTGAACCCGGTGCCAATCCGGTTGAGTATTCCGGCGAAAAGGTCCGCTGCGTCCAGCTCTATGGATGTTATTTCTTCATCGGGGCCGGCGGCCTGCTTTGCCAGGCGGCAGGCTTCGTTGTAGTCCGCCGCTTCTATGCCCAGGGTGTAGGCCGGATATTCCTGGCGGATATGTTCAAAAGTCGCAAAGTATTTCATCGTGTTTGTTTATGTTGTAAAGGTATGTATTTTATTTTATTCTTGCAAGTGTTTTGCCTACTCAAAAAGTAAAAAATAAAGGTCGTGGCTCCGCCTTATCGGCGGCAAGCCCTTCTTTTTTTCTGCATTTCGTAGCTCATAATAAGCTTAAAGTCGCCGGCCTTTGTCTTGCACCATACGCTTACCATTTCAGGCCCCTGAATATGTAAAATATCGCCGGTGCGTTCCAGGATTGTATCCTTAAAAACAAAAGCCTTTATTATTTCCATCATTGTAAGGCCGTTTGCCTTGCCTTCGTTGCTTGGTACTTTGTACTCATTTGCAGTTTCAAGTGTCCTGCCTATTTTAATTGTGTAAGCCATTGTTTTGTTGTTTTATTTTGTTATATTGTTTTGTTTCCGTTTGCAAAGGTATGTAATTTGTTTTAATCCACCAAATCTTTTGCCTACTTTTTTAGAAAATTTTTTACAGCAAATACACAAACCCCCTAAATTTAAACACTTATGGATGGAAATTTTTTGAAGGATTTTCTTGCCGGAAAGGGCGTGTCGGTCAAAAACCTGGCGGATACGCTCGGTTGCAGCACCCAAAACATCTATGCCCTTTTTTCCCAGAAAAGCATCAAGCTCAGCAAGCTGGATGAAATCGCCAGAGCCGCCGGGATTGAGTTGCAGGAACTCCTGGAAGGCATAGGAAAGAACGCCACCGCCGTTGATGATCTGGAAGCACGGATCAAGGAAAAGGACGCCGAAATAAAACGCCTGAACGAAAGGATTGACCGCCTGCTGGCTATAATTGAACGCCTATAATTCCGGCAGCATATCCATCGCCGCCTTGCGTCTTGCGTCCGCTATATCGGCGTAAATCTGCGTGGTCGTGATGGATGAATGGCCCAGAAGCTTGCTCAAAGTGTAAATATCCACGCCGCTTTCCAGAGCCAGGACGGCAAAGGTATGGCGTGAAGTATGGAAGGAAATATGCAGGTCCAGGCCGGCGGCCTTCGCCCATTTGTTCAGGTATCTTGTCAAGGTCGCCCGGCTGGTGTCAAGGTTGAACACTTTGCCCACGCCCCTTTCGCCCAGAAGGGCCAACGCCTGGCGGCTCAAATCCAGATACTGCACCTTCCCGGTTTTCTTCTGGCGGAATACCACCCGGCCGTCCTGGATGTCTGCCCAGTCCAGGGCGGTTATATCGCTGAGCCGGAGCCCGGCCACGCATCCGAAAAGGAAGGCCCTCTCATAGTCCTTGTTACCTATCGTTACCGCTTTGAGCTTCCGCACCTGGTCCAGAGTAAGCCAAACCCTTTCCGGGGTGCGGATGGCCTTTTGCCGGAAGCCCTTTGCCGGGTTCCGGGCAATCTTTTCCGTTTCTTCCGCCCACCGCAGAAAGGACCGCATCCTTTGCAGATAAAAATACTGCGTTGTTTCCCCCAGGCCCGAACCCTTTACCCAATCGGTATAAGACGCCCACCATACCGGCGAAATATCCGAAGCCTTCGCCTTCGTTCCGGGCCACCGGCCTATCTTCCGGCCCCATCCCTGCCAAAGCTCAAAAGTGCCCTCGCTCCGGTCCTTGTGCAAGTCCACGAAAGCCCAGATCAGGGCGGAAACATCTTCCTGGCTCGGCCGTTTCACTCCGGCGGCGGAAGCCTGCAAGTCAAGTGCCCGGCGTGCCCTGAGCGTTTCCGCAATCCTCAGCGTTTCGGCGTTTATGTTCTTCGCCTGTAAAGTCGTTTCCGGTTTCAGGTATAGACGCAGATATTCATAACGGCGGACGCCGCCGGCGTAAATATCCAGATAGATGGATTTGCGGCCGTCTTTCAGTTTCCTTGTTCTTATATGTACCTGGCCCAGTTTCATAGCGGAGCACCAAAAACGAAACAAATATAAAACTTTTGTCCGCAAATAGGTGCAATCGCCTACAAATAAAAACAAGCATACGGAACAGCCGGGGCGGTCCTGTACGCTTGTGGTATGGTTTTAGATATTTTTATTAAATTTGTTCGTTTGTTTTGTAACCGCCTTTAATTTAATGGGTTGCAGAATTATCTGCACAAATAAGCACCAAAAACGAAACAAAAAACCGGAACCAGGGGTATTTCCGCCCCCTTCCGGGTACAATATAGGCAAAATATACGGAATCTTACCAGCTCAGCAGATTATATTGTATTCCGGCCCCGATATATGGTTTCAGTTCTCTGCCGTTCCATCCGAAGCCGGCGTGGACGCCCAGGCCCCACCGGGCCGGCGTCTTTATGTTCCTGGTAATCGTTTCCGTTATCGTTCTTTGGAAAATCTGCAAGGAATCCAGCCGGGGCTGAACGCCCGAAACCACCGCCCTGTAATTCGTGTCCTTGTAAACCACCGCTTCCCTCGGAAGGAACACAAGGCGTTCCGTTGTGTCGTGCATTATCAGGGTGTCCGGAATTTCCACCCTTTCCGTTTCCCGGATATACTTGTAAACCGGCACCGGCTCAGCGACAAGCAAGGTATCTATCTTTGTAATCCGTATCGTGTCCGCCGGGGCGTTCTTCCATCGGTCCAGCTCCCTTTCCGTCCGCCTGAGCTTCACGGCCAGCAGGACAATCAAAGTAACGGCCAGAGAAACGGCGGCGAAAAGCAACGCCGCCCCCAGATGGGTTTTCCTTGTTCCTTCCATATTACTTTCCATCTTTCCCGGCGGTTACAACCACGACCGGAAATTCGCTCCGCACATCAAAGCAAGGGCAAGCCTTGATCCATTCCGCCGGCTCCACTTCGCCGTTTCCGTTCAGGTCCGGGCTGGTATCCCGGTGCCCGATTATCTGCGTTATTCCGGGGTGTTCTTCCATAAGCTCGGAAACAAGCCGGTGCATCGCCAGCTTCTGGGCTTTGGTCCGGGTGTCCTTCGGCTTGCCGTTCTTATCCAGGCCGCCCACATAAACAACGCCGATGGAATGGTCGTTCCATCCTTTGCAGTGGGCTCCGTTCATCGTAAGGGGCCGCCCCTTTTCCACCTTGCCGTCCAGGTCAATAACATAGTTATAACCGATCATCTGCCAGCCCCTCTGCCTGTGCCAAAGGTCTATATCCGCCGCCCTTACATCCACGCCTTCCTTCGTGGCCGTACAATGTATTACAATGCTATCTATCGCCTTCATCTTTTATTATGTCCGTAAAATCTTCCGTCTTGAATGTACCCAGGGGCGGCTGCCGTTTCTGGCAGGTCAAATCCGTGCAAAGATGATATTCCGCATATCGCTTTTGCGTGGTCGTTGTGGATAACGCCCTTTCCACCCTCAGCTGCCGGCGTTCCAGGTCGTTGAAGCTCCCCCGGAGTTCCTCATATTCTTTTTGTATCTTTTCGGCGAACCGCTGCCAGTTGTCCGCCACCTTGCTGTCCGCTTCGGCCATCGCACCTTCCGCCGCCGCCTTTTCCATCTTCTTCTTGCTCCGCAAGTTCAGTGCGTACCAAAGCAGGGTGCCCAGACCGGCAGCCCCACCGAATGCAGATATAAGTTCCGTAAGCGTCATTTCTCAGCCCATTTGTTCCAAAAGTGCCGGATGATAAGGAAACCGCACAAAACCACGAAGCCGCAGTTGAGCAAGTCCACCGCCTTTTTAGTGCAAAAAATAATATCCAAAACCAGTACAAGAACGATAAGGAAAAGGACAAAGCCTTTTATCCAGGAATATCTGCCTATAATCATAGTAAAAATGTTTTTAATAGTCTATACAATCGGAAACCGGGGCGGAAAGTGTTACCATAACCCAGGCACCGCCGCAAAGGTCCTGGAACCGGTCCGTAAAGGTGTTATATTGTGCATCCCCGACAACCAGGCCCCCTTCCGCCGCAAAGTTCAGTATCTGCCGCAGCATTTCTATTGCGTGGCTCTGCACCTGGACCTCGTTGTCGCCGGAGTTCGTAAGGCGGTCAATATAAAAAAGGTTCAGGCTGAAAGCGAGCTGGCTTTCCGTGCCGGTGTGGCTGTTCTGGGTAATGGCGAACACGCCGTATTCCGCCGTACGCAGTTCGTTCAGTTTCAGCACATCGTTTTCAATGATCGTGCGGATGTCCGGGAGCCTTCGGGCATACCCTTCCAGAAGCGTGTAAATCTCTCGCAAAGTCATCGGTTGAAGCGTTTGAATCCAGGAATAATTTTGCCCCTCACTCCGCCCAGCCAGATGGTTGAAGTTGCAGCGGAATCCAGGTCCGGGCCATAGTAGCAGGAGCACCCGGAAAGCTCAGGAAAAGCGGAGTAATTTTCTTTAAGGAATACTTGCATTTTCAGGCGGTAACTATCTGCGTGATGCGTCCAATAGTCCTTAATCTGGCCCCTTTCATCAAAGGAAAGGCTCTGCCGGTGTTCATCCGTAATAGTATCCATTCCGCCGTTACCCATAACCTGGCCCAGTTCCAGGGTAACATTCGCAAGGGTTAAATAAGTCAAAAACGGCTGTATGTACTTATCCAGAAGGGCCTTATATGAAACATTCTCCGGATCGGTAATGCTTCCGTCCGCCACCTTGCTTTTCAGGCTTTCCACCAGGCACTCGCCCAGGACCTCGCAAAGCTCAATATCCTGGGCCCTTTCCAGGGCCGGCACGATCATCTTGTCGTAGGTATTGTCATTCAGCCCGGAATGGCTTTTAATATATTCGGTTGAAGTAAGGAGTATCATTGTTCAGTATGGGTAATAAAATGAAGTTCTAAATTTATAGAATAATAGTCCGCCCCTTCGCTTGTGTAATACCCGAAAAATACCTCGTTCCGGGTTATAACCATAAACGGAAGGAAGCGGTCCTTCTGGCGGTCGTAAACATAGACAAAACCGCCGGCAAGCATCCGGTCCATCTGAGCGGAAGAAAGGCCCAGGTCCGCCAGCATTTCCTCGGTGTTTTCGTAGTCCGTACTTTCTTCCGGAAGGTCCAGCGATACCGCCAGGACTTCGGCCGGCTCCGGGGTGTATCCCGGCCCTTCGGCGGCGGTCCTGGGTATCTGGATATATTCGGCGTTGCTCTCAATGTAAACCATAATCGTTAAATCGTAAAGGTGTTAAATGCAAGGAAGTCGCTCTGGCCGGTTATATGGCTGAACGCCCTGGAAAACATCTGCTGCACCGGGCGGATCATCGTTTTGTCATAGAGCCGGAAAAGGTCGCCAAATTCCTGGGTACTGAACCCGGTGTTAGTTTCCGAAGTCAAGCCGAACAAAATAGGCTGGGCCTTGAAGCTGATAAAAATCTGCTCCCTCACTCGGCTGGCAAGTGCCTGGTATCTGGTGTCAAAGTTGTCCGAAGCCAGGCGGTCAATCGTGGTTCGGTTCTGCACATTCTCATTGAAACAAAGGATAAGCCTTCCGGCGTTTTCGCTTCCGCCTAACTTTTCTCGCATATCCCTTTCCATCTGCTCGGCCACCTCGGAAGAAACCGGGCCGTTATTGAAGTTGATGATGGCGGAACTTAAAAAGTTGTTACGCAGTTCGTTCAAATGGAACTCCTCAATTCGCCGCTCCATTTCCACATCCTTGACGGCGGCGGACCATACCGGCTCAGGATAGACGCCACGGCCCTTGCCTATCATATACACGGAGCTTTCTGCGGTCGCAAAGTCCGGAACAAACGCCGGATAAACCACCGCCTTGCTTCGGCTGCCCCACTTCTCACAATACCAAAAAGCCTGGTGGTCCTTGTCCGTCCTCACATACTCCGCCGGCAGGCGTTCCAGCCCTATAATATCCCCCATCGGGTTGCGTAATACCTGAACGAAACAATAGCCGAATATCTGGAAATCCCTTGCCAGCTCCCTGAGCATTTCTTCCGCTTCCGCCTGGGTTAAAAATCCGTCTTTCAGGCTGAAATTCTCCCCCAGGATATAGTTTACATTTCCGTCAATTATCGCCTTCAATGTGCTGCAATTCTGGTACAAGGAAAGCAAATAATCCGGATAGGTGTTGAAACGGCCGTAAGGGATGTAATCCTTGCCGCTTATTTCCTTTTGTATCGGCTCCGGAAGTTCAATATCCAGGTATTTGCCCGAAGCGGCGAAAGCCACCCTCACTTTGTCATTCTGCTTGCTCTCCATAAGCCTTGTATGTCTTTGTTATATCGTAGGTTGTATAATTTCTTGTAATCTTTCCCACCTGAGCCACGCCGCAGTCCAGGACCGCCACCGGCTCGCCGTCAATCGTGGAAAGTCTTATGTCGTTTTCGTTTATAACCAGCTCGCCGTCCGCCTGGATTATGAAATAATCGTAGTCGCCGGGCGTAAGGCCCTGCGGCACCGGAAAACGATAAAACCGGGTGCTTCCGGAATCCTCAGCGGTAAAAACGAAAACCTGTTTAGTCTGGTTGTTCTTGTAAATAGTCCTGTAATCCATCGCCGTTTCTCTCTAAAATGCAAGGGCGGTAAAGTTACCGCCCCCACATCCCAAAAACCAATCTATGAAATAACGAAGCTATGATACTTCCTCAATGGCAGAGGAATAAACGCTGCGGCTCTCAAAGCTGTAAGGGAGCAAAGCGGATTCATCCTGCAAGGTTATTGAATACTGGTTCGCTTCGGTCTTGGCCGCACCGCTCTGGGCGTTCTGGCTTCCGATAGCAACCACCGGGGTATCATAACCCAGGAACCAGCTTTCGCCGTTGTTATCTACTGCGATAACCTGGACTTCGCCCTGTAAAAGTGCCTGAATCTCTGCCCTTTTCGTGGCTTCCATCCTTCCGAAGTTCAGCACCAGCTGCGTCTGCACCATATTCACGCCGGAAACGGCGTCAATGGTTGAAGTTGAAGTCAGGCTGGCCGCTCCGCTGCGGAAGTTGAACGCCTTGAACTTGGCCGCTCCGGTACTCGGTGCGAAAGTTCCGATCGTTCCATCGCTCAGGGTAATTGCAAGCCCTTCATCGTACGGAGCGATATAAACCTTTTTCAGTCCGCCGATATTGGTACTGCAATCTCTGGCAATTCCGTTTATAGTTTGCAAACATCCCATATTCTAAAAGTTTTTTAGAAGTGAATAAATCGGAAACCTTTACGCAGGAGTTCCTGCAACGATTACCTGGTTAGGGAAAGCAACCTGAGTGCCGATATTGGTGGTGATACGCAGACGGATGCTGTCATTGTCCTTGCTGTACCACATATCCATAGCCCTCTCGCTGTCCTCAATGTCGTAACCATAGAAAAGGTTATCCGGATCAGCAGCCACGATAACATCGTTAAAGCTGGTGCGTGTGCTGTCCCTCCAGGTTGGTGCGTTATTCAGTCCGTTTACCTTTATTACTCTGGTGTTTGTTCCTGGGAGTATAATTTCATCTACCGGGGCACCTGGATTGTAATGGTAAAGATTGTTCTGCACCAGAGCCGCAACCAGTGCCCTGAAATTGTCGGCAGATACGAAAATAGCTGCTTTATCAAGCACTTCCTCCGGGATTGCCATATAAACCTGCATTATATTCTCGTAAGCGGTAGTGCCAGTCAGCGGAGTGCCTGCCACCTCGGTTGAAAGATTACGCAGAAGTCCGCCGAAGTTTGCGTGGATGGAAGTATCTCCCTGCCAAATCATCTTTTCAATCTGGGCGGCCACTTTCTTGGCGATTTCGTTAAGGAAAAACTCCTCAAACGCAAGGGATTTGTCGCCAGCGACAACCCTGTACTCGTACTCATTCCATTTGCCGATAAGGTCCTTCCAGCACCATTCCTTTTCCAGCTTGATTAAATAAGTTTCCAGAACCCTCTGGCTGAAAGCGTCCTCGGTTGTGTCGTTAAATCCGCACTCGTTTCCCGGAGCGAAATTTGCTCCAATATCTACCAGATTCAGGGCGGCCTTGCCCTTTACTCCGCTCATTCGGTTGATTACCTCAACGGTCTTGCCTTTGAGTATAGACGCTGCCAGCAACGGCAGCCTGTTCTCCTGCACATAAGCAGGTAATGCCTCAACATCGTACATATTCTATGATTTTAATTAGTTTATTTTCAGTGATTATCTTGCTTTGTTCAGTTCATACAGGAAGTTTTCGTGGGCTGTGCGGAACTTCGCTGCCGGCTTGGCGGCGTCCTTGATTTCCTCGTGTGCCGGCTTGGCGGTTGAAAGTTTGCTCATCTTGGCGAGTGTTTCTTCGGTTTCCCCGGCCTTGCCTTCCAGGGCTTCCACCCTTTTAACCAGGTCGGCGATTTCCGCCTTCTTCTTCTCGTTTTCTTCTTTGAGCCTTTCCACCTCGGCGGCCAGGTTATGAATATCCACATCATCGGCGATTTCGCCTTCCGGCTCAGCGATTGGGGTTTCCTCTGCGGCTTCGGTGTCCTCGGCCGGCTTGATAATGTCTGCCACCTTGCTGTCCTTTACCACGATGGTTGTTCCGTCCTCGGTCTTGTATTCGCCGTCCTCGGCGTCCGTAACCTCGCCGGATTCATCCAGCTTGTAAACATCCTTGCCGATTTCCAGGTCGCCTTCATAAGTGAGCACGCCTTTGTCGGTGTTCGTTTCTGCGAACTTGGCCACAATCTTGGCCAGCGTCCTTTTTACTTTTTCTAAATTCATATCGTTGTCGTTAAATTTTTCCATTGAGAAAATGCCCTCCAGGCTGAACCCCCGGAGCGTTCCGGCCTTGATATACTCCCAGATTTCGGAGTCCTCGCAGTGAAATTCGGCGAAAAGGCTGCCGTCCTCTATATCCTGGAAGCCGTCCGGAACGATGCCCTTTTCGCTGTCCTTGATGAAAAGCTGCACCATATTCACGCCCCGGACTTCTTCGCCGCAGTGCATAAGGTTCACCCGGTTCTGGCGGTTCTCGGCCAGGTACTTTTCCGCCATCTGGCGGATGGTTTCCTTGCTGAAACGGATATAGTATTCGCCCCTGGTTTCATCTACCCGGTAAATAGGAAAGCCGGCTCGCATAACGCAACCCAGAATCAGGCGTTTTTCATCGCTGGAAAGGATAACCCTTACCGGCTTGCCGAATTTCTGGAAGTCGCTCTCCACCGCCGGCAGATCAACCAGCGAAATCCTCAGCATTCCGCAGGCTTCATCCGTTATTGTTTCCTCGTATAAAGGCAGTCCGTTAAATGTTCCCATCTTGCCCTTATCGTATCGCCTTCGGCCGGAATGTTGCGTGTTTGCCCCAAAAACCGCCCGGATTTGGACGGAAAGGGCCGGGGCGGAAAGGTTATCCGCCGGAAAAAAGAAAGGGGCGGAAAACCGCCCCTTTCACGCAAACAAACAAAAACAATGAAAAGGATTTTAGAAAGTCGTTTCATCTTCTCGCACCCGAACCCGGCGGTTGCTTTCCTGGATGTCGCTTTCCAGGATATAAACCCGGTTATCCCGGTTCATTTCTTCCGTTTCGGTCTGCGTGGTTACTTGCCTGGTATAGTCCACCGGACTGGAAAGGCCCTCAATGTTCGGCATCGCCAGGGCGGTAGCTCCGCCGCCTGAACCGGCCTGGGCGTTTCCGCTTGTATCCACGCTGGCAATTTTCTGGACTTCGGCAAAGCCGGCGGTCAAGGCCATTGTGGCATTTAACGCCGCCTGTACCGGAGCCATCCACGCCATCGGGCCGGCGTCCGCCCACTGGTTCATTCCGGCCCTGAATCCGGTAACGGCGGAAGCAATCGTGTCAATCGTGGCGGCGGCAATCGCAAAGCCCTTGCCCAGCTTCGTGGATTCGCCAAAGGCACTTGAAAGGTTTTTAAGTATGGAAGTCGTGCCGGATACCATATTTTTTACCGCCTGTTCCCTCTGCTTCATCAGCATTTTGAAAGCGTTTGTATTCTTTTCGTTCCTCTGGGCTTCGGCGGCGGAAATCTGGGCGTTCAGCTTGTCGTTTTCATTCTGCAATCGCTGGTATTCTTCGGAGCCTTCTTCATAGTTCCTCATAAGCTCTTCGTTTAAGGCGATTTTACCTTCGTTCAGGGCCTTGAAGCTGTCAAATTCGGCGTTGTTCCTTTCCACTACCGCATCGTAGTTGAAGGTATCCCCTTCGCTTCCGCCGGCGTTGCTCAGCTGGTCCAGCTCGGCGTTGTGTTCCAGCTGTTCCTTCTTCCGCCGGTAACTCGCTTCCGCTTCCTTGCGGTCCATTTCCGCAATCTTGTCGTTGTGTATCTGCGTAAGTTCTTCCGTGCTCAGGTTGAACGATTCCAGAAGCTCCTTCTTTTTCTTGTAATCTTCTTCTTCTTTCTGGCGTTCCGTCTTTAATTGCTCCTGCAAGTCTTTGAGCGTTTCTTCCGCCTGCCGCTGCAAATCCTCGTGGGCTTTGAGCATCGCTTCCCTTTGCCTTTCCAGGGCTTCGGCGTTCTTGTCCGTTTCCTTCGTGTTCGCCGCCAAAGTTTTGTTATACCCGGTTATTTCCCGGTCCAGCCTTCGGAGTGCCAAAGTGTTCTGGGCGTTCACATTCAGGACCTTTTGCCGGGCGGCGGAAAGTTTGTTATTCATTTCGGCGGAATTGCTGGTCTTTTCCGCCTGCTTTTCCAGGATTTTCAGTTCTTCCACCGCCAGGTTCACATTTCGCAGGCCGATTTGTTCTTGCAGTTTCCTGGCTTCGGTAAGTTTCTTCCGGCGTTCCGCAACATTATCGGTTAAGGCCGCTTCATCCCTCAATATGTTCAGTTTTTCTTCATCGGCGGCATTCGCTTCCTTCGTGGCGTTTGTAAGGTCGTTCAGCTTGTTTTCTTCCTGGGCCAGAGTGTCGTACCAGGCAATTTCCGCCTTGATCTTATCCTGGCGGCCTTCGGTTATTCCCATCCAATCGGTATAAGCGGCGTAAGCCTTCCGCAGCCAGTTCCAGGCGTCCGCAATCGCTTCCACAAGGTTTACAAAACCCTGGGCCACCTGGTCCAGCCAGTTATGGAATTTGTCCGCAATAGGACGGAAGGCGGCCATCGCCCGGTGGAGCCTTTCTTCGCTTTCCTCATTATCCCGGATGGCGTTACGCAAGGCAGAGAAAGCACCGATCAGGGCACCCACGGCCGCCAGGACCGCACCCAGCGGATTGGCCGCCATCGTGGCCCACAAAGCCTTGAACGCCTTGCCTATCTTTGCCAGTCCGCCGGTAAGCATCCCGGCCATACTGGCGAACTTTACCGAAGTGCCGCCGAAAGAAACGCCCATCTGCTTGAAAGCGTCTATAATGGAGTTCGTATAATTACCCACATTGTGCTGGTAATTGCCGATACTTTCGTTCATTGTATTTATTTCGGCCTTTACCTTATTTATGTCGCCGGTAAGCCTGTTCCTTTCGTTGGAATCGGCGGTCGCCTTCCATTCTTCTTTCAGCTGCCTGAGCTTGGCGTTCAGGGCGTTGAATGAACCCTCGGCGGCGGCCACCTGGCCTTTGGATGCCGTCATAACCTTTGCAATCTGCTGCTGGTTATCGTAAATCCTTTTTGCGGCGGCGTTATATTCATCGCTCCCTTCTTTCAGGTTCAGCATAGCGTCCTGGAGCTCCCTTATTTCCTTCCGGAGCTTCGCAATACTTAAAACGCTGTCGCTGGTATCTACTTCCAGAACTGTTTTCTTTGTTTCGGCCATTATTTTAGTAATTTAAGTAGTTAGCACTATTTGAAACCCTTATAAACTCGCATTTTACGCTCTGCGTTTTCGTGGCATCGTAATCCGTTACCTTGTTCAAAACCCAAAGGGTGCGGTCAAAAAGGTAAAATTTCCGCATTTCCTGCCGCATATCCAGGTGGGGCGGAAAAACTACATAACATTCCGCCTTCTTTGTATCCCGGCTCAGGAAATCGGTAAGGTACTTTTCCCAGAACCGGCAATAAATCGCCTGGTCGGGTGCCAGGCTCACTTCCGGGATATAGTACGCCATCTTCGGCGTTCCGAAGTCCAGGGAGTAGGTTACGCCGTTGATCGTTTCCACTCGCCTGAACTGCGGAATCCTCGCCGGGGTGCGGCTGTTATCCCAAATCCAGCAAGGTCCGCCGTTCAAAGTTTCCATCGCCGTAATGTCATCGCTCAGGAAATTTTGTCCGCCCAGCTGTCCGCCCCCGAACAGGACAAGGGCCGGGGCCACTTCCACCGCCTTTTCCTCGCCGTCATCGTTCAGGCAGGCAACGCCCAGGGCCGGCGAGTTGTATTTCGTTACCGCCGTAACATTGAATAAATTATATTCGGCGTCCTTCGTGGTCGTTTCGCCGCCCTCGGTATGGTAATATGTTACCTTCATTCCGTCCGCAATAGAACTCGGAAGGTGCCCGGCGGAGTTCGTGAAATCCCAGTAACCGGCACCGCTCAAAGCTCCATCCACATAGCCTTTCAGTTCGTTCTTTTCCATCAGCTCCACCGCCGTTTCGCCGAACTCATAACCCACGCTTAGACGGATACCGCCGTAAGTCCTTCCGTAGTCGCTTTGGTAGGCTTTGGATAGGTCCGTTTCCGGGTATTCGTTTTCCAGGGTGTAAATGTTGCTCTCTGCGGAAACCGGGCGGACCTTCACGCCTTTGGAATAGTCTATCCGGTCGTGGATGTCGTTTATCTCGCCGGTATAAAACGCCGTCCTTTGGAGAAGGCTCACTGCCTGGGCCCGGTTGTCTTGCAGCCACATAAGGCCGAAAGTCTTGGTAACGCTCAGGAGCAAGTCCAGCGGCGAAAGGTCCAGGGCGTTCAGCAACGCCGCCTGGGTTACGGCGGAATCGGTTGCGTATTGTGTCGGGGCGGTAAGGCTCAGGGCGTTGTTGCTCCCGGCCAGGCCCAGGATATGCAGCTGGCCGGGGTTGATATTCACATTCCCGATATTATAGCCGTAACGGCCCAAATTCAAGGTCGGGATGCCTTCCGCCGTTTCCTGTACCAGTATTTGAAGGCGTACCCGGTGCAAAGGGCTGGACGGCCTGGCAATCTTGTCAATCGTAAGGGCAAAGGTGTCGCTGCTGTTTTCATCCAGACGGAACACATAACGGCCGCCGGAATAAGTGAAATAGCCGTCAATCTGGGCGTCCGTAGTCGCCAAAGGGGCCGCCGGCTTCTTCACATCCCCGGTTTCGTTCCTGTGGCTTTTGCTTGTAAACACATAGCGGTTGGAAACGGCCAGAAGGTTGCCGGTTTCATCGTACGCCGCAAGCATAACGCAGACGGTCTTGTTCTCGGTATGATGGCTTACCCTGTTCACAAGGTAAAGGTTTCCCATATCGCTCAGGCCCTCGCAAGTAAGCTGAACCGGCAGCGATATTTTCAGGTAGGCGTTGGACGCAAATTCCGCCATATCAATATAATTGCCGGAAAGGGGCAGACACTCCGAAGCCGGCACCAGGTCCTGGGTTCGGGTGCTTGTGGCCGGCTGTATATCCACCGCCCCCACGCTTCCGTCATCGCATATTTTTTCCGTTGTTTCTTCGGTGTTCAGCTGCGGAAGCAAAATATATGAGTTGTTATAATACGGATTGTCCGCATTGAAAAAGCCCGGATCAAGGTTCACCGCCCAGCCGCCGTTGTTCGCCGGGTTGCATATTGCATCCAGAAAGGTTTTCAGCCTTAACGCCGGGCGTTGCAGATAGCTCCGCAAGTCGTGGCATTCCCATTCCGTAACCTTCCGTTCCAGGCTCGCCAGAAGGTATCCGTCTTTCGCCGTGTAAGTCTTGCCGCCATCGGTAAGGCTGTCCGGAAGGCCGGAGTTTTTAACCAGCATCTTGTCCGCCGCCACCTTTTCCGGCACTCCGTTCAGCATAGGAACAAACGCCACATCCGGAAAGGTGCCGCCCAGCAAGGCATCCCAGACCGCCTGCACCTTCTGGGCGTTGATAGTGAAACCCAGGTCGTTGCCGAAGTCCAGGTCGGAAAGTTTCCGGCTTTCGCCGTCTGCGTCCGTCTGCAAGTTGTAAAAGAACTCGCCCAGACCGCCGTAAAGGCTCAGGCTGAAAGTATAGTCCTTCCGGGTGCGGTTTATCGCTGTCAGCTGGCAATATCCTCGCTCCACGACCATTTCATCCACATAGAGCTGGAACGGAACACGCTTCATAGGATCAAAGAAAATGCCAATATTCCCGGTCAAGGGCGGCTGTGCCGGCCTTATTTCCCTTTGGCTCCCTATCGGGGCATAGTCGTAATAATCCGCCGGGTTTTCGGCTTCAAACTGGGCGGCGGTCGGTTCGTTCCCGGCTCCGTAAATATCCGTCAAATCGGTCAGCCAAACATTTTTAATTTCTATAATATCGCCGCCCGAAAAGGTTTCGCTTGCTGTTGAGCCATAAGCCCCAACATATATGCGTGTCTTGGCAGATGTCGTTGCAATTAAGCCTGTTACCCTCGTCCAGTTAGCGAAGTCGGCCGATGTTCTTATATTGCCCAGGTATTGGTTCGGAGAATAAACAAAGAACGGCCTGAACGATACGGCGGAAGCGGCTGTAATTTTTAGGTATAAAGATACATAAACCTTGTGGCCGCTCTCTATGTCCAGCAACCTTGTCTGCATCGGGTTTCGTGGGTTCCTGCCTGCATTTACAGTCATCTTGCAAACGCCATCAGTTATTGTCCTTGTGATATTGCTTGTATAATTACTCCAGCCGCTTGTGGCGTCAAAGTTTCCGTGGTTTACAAGCTGATTCCAGGGGCCATAAACCGCCGGAAGGCCGGGCAATTCTTTCAGCACCCTGGAATCCAGATGCCAGATGCCGCCGAAAAGCCTGCGGTTGTTTTCCGTACCCTGCAAGGTTATTGTCTTGCTGTACGAATTTTTTACCGCCGTAGGCTGCTGGCTGTCGCTGGTCTGGGAGGTAAAC
>Ga0247610_10001383_pt1 | contig 30267 bp, 26 predicted proteins | sample 174DNAGHGhighgp2_FD_193483 | JGI IMG/M metagenome (GOLD analysis project Ga0247610, IMG submission 193483) | Sheep rumen microbial communities from Palmerston North, Manawatu-Wanganui, New Zealand - 1742 DNA GHGhigh gp2 | ecosystem: Host-associated > Mammals > Digestive system > Stomach > Rumen...
GATGATGCCTCACACAAGCCATTGGTTGTGAAAGGAGTCCGCCAGTGCGGCAAGACCAGCAGTGTAATGATGGGTCAGGTGAATCTGTGACACCCACAAAAAAACAATAAAGAAAAATCCCCGCTCGGTTGAGCGGGGATTTATGATGTTTAGAAGTTCACACCAACGTTGAGGAAGAGGGCGTTGTTGTGAGCGGTAATGTCATCACTATCCACAAAGTTGGTGACACCAAATTGGTAACCCAATTCGAGATAGAGCTTGTTGTACTCAGCACCGCAACCCAGCTTAAAGCCCATGTTGTTGCGATTCGGACGGAAGCTGTCCTTTGGAGCAGTTTCTCCCTTATATTCATACTCTGAACTTACTGCATATGCGAAATAAGGTCCGAAGAAGGGCAGCAGAGCAATCTCATCAGTAGCCTTGAAACCATACTTGATCACGAGGGGAATCTCGAGGTTGTTGGAAGTAATAGTCACATTATCCTCCTTAGCACCACGCTGGGTGTAATACAAACCTGACTCCAAGAATACAGGTGAAGAACTTGACAGACGCAGACCGATCACACCGGCCAGGGTCATACCAACCTTAGAACCAACAGACACATCACCATTGACAGAAGCGAGCGTTCCACCGAAACGGACACCATAGTACATACTCTCTTTGTCGAGTTCAAAACCGCCGCTCGAATACTGAGCGAAGGCAGGTGCAGCCATCAGCGCTGCTACAATTGAAACTAAAAACTTTTTCATACCTAATTTGATTTATGATAAAATGAATAATTTCGCTTTCACGGTGCAAAGTTAATAAAAAAAGTGAATAGTGAATAGTGAATAGTGAAAAATTTCATATCTTTGCAGTCAAAACTATCAAGAATGGAGAAGATTCGGGAGATAAACGGCTTTGCACAGACGTTGCTGAAATGGTTTGAGACCTACGGTCGCGAACTGCCTTGGCGTGAGACGAGCGACCCCTATGCAATCTGGCTCTCGGAGATCATCCTCCAACAGACACAGGTGAAACAGGGCTGGGACTACTGGCAACGGTTTATGCGTCGCTGGCCTACGGTGAACGACCTGGTAGCCGCCTCGGAGGACGAGGTATTGCGAGAGTGGCAGGGACTGGGCTATTATAGTCGAGCTAGGAACCTGCACTATGCAGCACGGCAGATTGTGGCTTTAGGACATTTCCCGGACACCTTGGAGGAAATCAAGCAACTGAAGGGCGTGGGTGACTATACCGCTGCTGCCATCGGAAGCATCGCTTTCGGACTGCCTGCTGCGGTGGTTGATGGCAATGTATATCGCGTGCTGGCGCGGTATTTCGGTGTAGAGACGGCCATTAACAGCACAGAAGGGAAGAAGGAGTTTGCGGCATTGGCACAGAGTCTGTTGCCTGAGACATCGGCAGGCCTCTACAACCAGGCCATCATGGACTTCGGAGCTATCCAGTGCACACCCCAATCGCCGAAATGCGTGGTCTGTCCACTGCAGGAGTCGTGCGAGGCCCTGCGCACAGGGAAGGTCAGCACGCTGCCCGTGAAAGAAAAGAAACTGAAGATCAAGGAGCGCCACCTTATTTATATATATATCCGCTGTCAGGGTGAGACGGCCATCCATCGTCGTGGCGAAGGAGACATCTGGCAAGGGCTGTGGGAACCGGTATTAGTGAATAGTGAACAACTAATAGTAAATAGTGATGTGAAACTGGTGGCGAAGGGGGTGAAGCATGTGCTGACGCATCGGGTGCTGACGGCGGATTTTTATCTCTGGGAGACGGAGACAAAACCGGATCTGCCTGAGGACTATATTTGGATCAAGGAAGAGGATATTGACAACTTCGGCATTCCCCGCCTCATCGACAAACTCCTAAAGAAACTATTCTACTGACTACTGACTACTGTCTCCTGACTCCTTACTCCTGACTCCTGTCTCCCGACTCCTCCAGCTGCGTCTTCGGCCAATTCACCAAAAAGAGCTTTTCCGTAGCACGTGTGAAGGCGGTATAGAGCCAGTGGATATAATCGGGCGTGAGCATCTCGTCGGTCATATACCCCTGGTCGAGATAGATGTGCGCCCACTGACCACCCTGCGCCTTATGACAGGTGACGGCATAGGCGAACTTCACTTGCAGGGCGTTGTAGTAACGATCTTCTTTCAGTTTCTTGATCTGATCTGCCTTCCTGGGTATATCGCTATAGTCTTCCAACACGGCATTATATAGCTGTTCCTGTTGTTCGCGCGTTAGAGCGGGTGCCTCAGTGGTAAGGGTATCAAGATTGACGATGGCGGTCAGCTCGTAGTCGTCGTAGTCAGGGAACTGCATGGTGACCTCCGCGAAACGGAACCCATAGAGTTCGTGTACATGACGCACACGCTGCACCACAGCCCGGTCGCCGTTGGCGATGAAGGAGAAGCTTCCCTCCCCCGACTCCTGACTACTGACTCCTGTCTCCTTTACCCAAAAATAATTATTCTTCACAATCATCAGCATATCCCCGCGACAGAGTTCATCCTCACGGTCGAGCACCATATTGCGGATGCCCTGATTGTAGATATTCGCCCGTTTGTTGCTGCGGGTAATGACCATCGTCTCGTCCATCCCCACATGGCTATAACTGTCCGACAAAGACTCTATCAGTTCATCGCCCGGTACCACACAGACATCCGCAAAGCCTTTCAATCGGATCTGCGGCAAACTCAGACTCCTGACTCCTGACTCCTGACTCCTAATCCTCGTCGCATTCCACAAAATACCCGAGTCCTCACTCTGACGGAGCACCTGATTGAGGTCGGCCTCATAAACATGCATGCCATACCCCTGAAGGAAAGAAGCCGACAATGCCGGACTCTCCTCCTCGCCAACGGGTGGCAACTGCGCCTTGTCGCCGATGAGCATCATCCGACAGTTCTGTCCATTATACACGAACTGCATCAGATCGTCCAACAGACATCCGCTGCCGAACGACCATCTCGAATCGCCCCCATTCGCATACGCATCGTTGGCGATCATCGAGGCCTCATCAACGATAAACAGGGTATTCTTGTTGAGGTTGTCGTTGAGACTGAAAGCCGAGAGATCACCAGCCGATTTCTGTCGGTAGATACGTCGATGGATGGTATAGGCCGCATGACCCGCATAAAGCGAGAACACCTTCGCAGCGCGACCCGTGGGCGCCAGCAGCATCAGTTTCTGCTGCAATGCCACCATCGCCTTGACGACGGCTGCCGCCAACGTGGTCTTTCCCGTTCCTGCCGATCCACGCAGAATCATCACCACATGGTCTGACCGGTCGGTCATGAACATCGAAAACACCTCGAGGGCCCTCTCCTGCTCAGGGGTTGGCGTCAGACCCAAGGCCTGTAGAATGCGGTATTTCAGCTCGTCTTGTATCATTATGACTGCAAAGTTACTAAAAAAATATCAATCGCCAGCTGGCGATTGATATTTTTTTAGTAACTTTGCACCCGATATGCAGATTACCAACAAACAGATCAACATCGCCCTGGCACTTGTGGCGGCAGGTCTCCTCGCCGTCTGTGTGGCCAGTGTGGTGTCAGCAATCAACTAAAGGATGGCCACTACAAGCATCACCAGCAGCAAGCAACTGACGATCCGCGTGGGCAACAACACGCTGTCGTTTACCATCACAGACTCCGCCAATGCAGAGCAACCCGTGCAGCATGAGCCCTACGTCGTGAAGAGCGGCATCTCTATGGCCGCCAACCTCCGCGAAGCCTTCAGAACCTACGCGGGTGCTATCGACCTGCCCTCTGCGCGCGTACTGATCAACACCCCTGTGCTGATGGTGCCCATCGAACAGTTTCAGGAAGCCGACGCCACCACCCTCTATCTGCATTCCTTCCCCGAAAGCGAAAAAGACCTTGTGCGTTACAACGTACTCCCCTCGCTGAATGCCGTCTGTATCTTCTGTATCAACAAAGACCTGCTGATGGTGCTCACCGACCATTTCAACGATGTGCAGCTCATGCATGCCATGACACCCGTATGGACCTATCTGCACCAGCGGAGTTTCACGGGCCATCGCAGCAAGATCTACGGCTTTTTCCACGACAAGCAGCTCGACATCTGCTCGTTCCAACAGAACAGGTTTAAGTTCTGCAACTCGTTTGATACCACACGTGCCTACGATGCCATCTTCTTCCTGCTCTACGTCTGGAAGCAACTGAACCTGCAACCTGAGCACGACGAGATCCATATCCTGGGCGAGATTCCTGATCAGGACTGGCTGTTGCAGGAACTGCATAAGTATGTGAAGAATACATTCGTCATGCCTTACGATCCTTTGTCCTATGCGAATTATCACGGGAAAATATAAGGGAAGGCATTTCGAGATTCCCCGTTCTTTCAAGGCGAGACCGACGACAGATTTCGCCAAAGAGAACATCTTCAATGTGCTGACGGGTTACATCGACTTCGAAGGTGCCACCGCCCTCGATCTCTTCTCAGGCACCGGCAGCATCTCGCTGGAACTGGCCTCACGCGGTTGTGCCCAGGTCATCAGCGTCGAGGCCGACCGCGACCATCACCGCTTTATCATGCAATGTTTGCAGAAGCTGGGTGTAACAGAGGGACGGTTCTTTTGTGACACCGACGAGATGTCACAAAAGAACCGTCCCTCTGTTACACCAATCCGTGGCGATGTTTTCCGTTTTATCAAGAGCTGTAAGATGCAGTTCGACTTTATCTTTGCCGATCCCCCCTACGCCCTGAAGGAACTCCCTACCATCCCCTCACTCATTTTTGAGAAAAACCTGTTAAAACCAGATGGTGTGTTTGTCTTTGAACACGGCAAGGACCAAGACTTCAGTAGCCATCCCAACTTTGTGGAGCACCGCAGCTACGGCAGCGTGAACTTCTCTATCTTCCAGCCCTTACATCAGGGGTGACATCATCCTTACCATCGACTCCCACAGCCGTTTCATAAACTTCGGGTGCATGCGCTCGGGCAAGTCCTGCAACGCAATCGACTGTTGTTCGTCTTTGAGAAACAGTTCACGCAGTTGGTGTGCTGCCGACTCACCATAAAGGAAGATGTTCGACTCGAAGTTATTCTCGAAACTGCGGATATCCACGTTCGTTGAACCGCACGAACAGACGGTATCGTCGCAGACGAGCAGCTTCGAATGGAGGAATCCCGCCTTGTAGAGCATGACGGTAACGCCCGTTTCCACCACCTCACGCAGATAACTGCGACTGGCCCACTCCACCCATTTGGCATCGCTGCGGTAAGGCACGATGATACGCACGTCGACACCGGCGATGGAAGCCGTCTTCAAGGCAAACAACACGGGTTCGGTAGGCAGGAAATAAGGTGTCTCCAGATACACATACCGTTTGGCGGAAAGGATAATCCTCACATAACCCTGCATGATCTCGGGATAAGGTGCCACCGGTCCGCTGGTGACGATCTGCGACAACACGCCCTCGCCATGCGCGACTGGCGGGTAATACTTCCGATCGGATATCATCGTGCGATCGCAGAAATACCAATCGATGAGGAAAGCCCGTTGCAGACCATACACACCTGTTCCCTCCACCTTCAGCATTGTATCGCGCCAAGGCTGGGTGTCCGTACCCTTCACATAGCGAAGAGCAATGTTCATGCCTCCGATGAAGCCGATACGTCCGTCGATGATGATCAGTTTACGGTGGTTACGGTAGTTCACCTTACTCGTAAACGACGGGAACCTCACGGGCAGGAAGGGCACCACCTCGATTCCCTCATCACGCATACGGTCGAAAAAGGCGTGACTCACATTCCAACAGCCCACATCGTCGTAGATCAGTTTCACCTCCACCCCTTGGTGCGCTTTGTCGATCAGCGCATCAGAAAGCAACTGTCCCAGCGGGTCTTCGGCAAAGATATACATATCGATGTGGATATGACTCTCCGCCTTGGCAATCTCCGCCAGGAGTGCCGAGAAGAAGGCATAGCCATCGTCATATACCGTCACCTGGTTGTCCTTGAAGGGCAACGAGAAGTTCTCATTCACAAAGAGGTCTATCAACTGGCGGTGTTCAGCAGGCAACTGCAAGTCCTTCTGTTCCACGAACTCCAGCATCGAACGTTTGGAGAGCTGGTCCAGACTGCGCTGACTGATGAATCTCTCCTTGCGGGTGTTCAGTCCGAAGAAGAGGTAGAACACCAATCCCACTACCGGTACAAACCATATCACCAGTGCCCAAGCCATGGTCTTGGCAGGCTGACGGTTGTCCATCACCACGTGGATGATAGCCAGAATGACAATCACCTGATAGACACTGAACAATATAACGTTCCAACTCATTAATTATCCATTATCAATTATCCATTAACAACATCGTTCCCCAACTGTTGGGCCAGTGCATTCCGCAACTCCTGCGTATCCTTAAATTCCTCCATCAGCGCCTTGATACGTTCCATATCGTTGCCCACCTGTCGCATCTCCACTTTCAACTCCTTCAGCCGGTTTTCCACGATGTCCATCCTCAGGTCGAGCACCAGATGCAGCACGTGCTGACGCAGACTCCCCTCACGCTCCTTCACCTGGAAATTCTTTCCCAACTGGTGCGTGTCGATGGCCAACCGCGCTGCCAGACTGCTGATATTCACATCGGGATGGTGCATAAAGTAGGTCTCCGCCTTGAAGTCGGGTTCACCACTATGCGCCACCGCCTCATCCAGTATCTGGTTATACAGCTCATTGCTGAAACGGATGTTGTCCTGTCCCAGGTCGTAATCCACATACTGTGCCACGGTGAGATCCACGAATCCGCCATCGTCAGCCTCCACATGCTCATAGATCACCTTCTCGCCATCGCGGATGATGCTTTGGATGAGAAGGGTCTCCACTTCTGAAGAAGGAGACAGGAGTCGGGAGTCAGGAGTCAGTAGATTACCTTGGAGGGAATTCCCTGCGGTAGGAGTATTCTCCTGACTCCTGTCTCCTGACTCCTGACTCCTCAGTCTCTCCTTTTCCTTCTCCTCGATGTCCTTGCGTATCATGCCGTTCATCGAGTTCAGCAGCGTCTGTTCCTTGATGTCCATCCGCTGCGAGAGTTCGCTGAGATACGTCGAGCGCAATATCTGATCCGGTATCACCGAGATACTCTTCACGATGCCGCTGATGGCCTCTGAGCGTTTCACGGGATCGGTCACGTTCTCCACCGTCAGACGTGTCTTAAACGTGATGAAGTCGGTCTGGTTCTTCTCAATATAGTCTTTCAGCTCCTGTGCCGAATGCTTCTTGGCAAACGAGTCCGGATCGTCACCATCAGGCAACAGCAGCACCTTGATGTTCATACCCTCGGCCAGCAGCATGTCCGTACCTCGCATGGCAGCATGGATACCCGCCTCGTCACCATCATATAATAAGGTGATGTTCTGCGTAAAGCGACGGAGCAGTTTGATCTGATACACCGAGAGCGCCGTACCGCTGTTGGCCACCACATTCTCGATGCCGCTCTGGTGCATGGCTATCACGTCGGTATATCCCTCCACCATATACACGCGGTCTTCCTTGGCAATGGCTTTCTTCGCCTGATACAGACCATAGAGCTCATGGTCCTTATGATAGATCTCCGAGTCGGGCGAGTTCACGTATTTCTGCTGCACGCCCTTGGTCCTAGCGTCCAACAGTCGTCCGCCAAACGCCACCACCTTCCCGCTCACATTCAGCCACGGGAAGATCACGCGTCCCGCATAGCGGTCATAGAGACCCTTTTCGTTTTTGATGCAAAGGCCCGTCTTCTCCAGAAACTCCGCCTGATAGCCTGCCTTCTGCGCCGCCTTGGCCAACGCATCTTTCTGCGGCAGGGCAAAACCCAGACAGAACTTCTCCACGATATCATCCCTGATGCCTCGACTACGGAAATACTGCTTACCGATGGCGATGCCGTCAGGATCATTCTTCAATATCTCCTGGAAATAGGTCTTCGCCCATTCGTTCACGATAAACATCGACTCGCGGTCGCTCTGCTGCTGTCGTTCCTCGTCGGTCAGTTCCTTTTCCTGTATCTCGATATTATATTTCTTCGCCAACCAGCGCAAAGCCTCGGGATAGGTGATCTGCTCGTGCTTCATCAGGAAGTTAATGGCCGTACCACCCTCTCCACAGGCAAAACACTTACAGATCTGCTTCGAGGGCGACACCATAAACGACGGCGTCGTATCGTCATGAAACGGACACAGGCCCTTGTAGTTCACCCCCGCCTTCCGCAGCGTGACGAACTCCCCCACCACGTCAACAATGTTCGTGGCGTCCATAATCTTATCAACAGTTGCCCTATCTATCATAATCAGTTTTGATGACTGCAAAGTTAAACAAAATCACCGAGAAATACAAAAATTATCAAAAATAATTCAGAACTCTTTGTATTTAATCATTTTTTTTATAATTTTGCACCATGAACAAATGTTTTATCATAGCATTAAACCTTTCTGACGAGTATTCGTCAAAGGAAAAGCAGATATAATCTGGCTAATTTATCAACTTTAATTATTAACATTTAAACAAAAAAGTAAAATGAAAAAGCTATTTATGATGATCGCCTTAATGGCTATTCCGTTCGCCATGCAGGCACAGACCAAGTTCCACGATGTAGAGGCTAACGAGGCTACAGGTCCCGTGAAGTGCATCAAGACAAACATGATGGGTCGTGAGCAGGTTATCAACTTCACCAAGGAGGGTAAGATGCAGAGCGACGGCATTAGCGATGCCAAGTACGACGAGAACGGCTATCTGCAGTCAGCAAAGCGCTCGATGATGCAGGGTCAGGAGATCGAGTTCAAGTACAAGTGGGAGAACGGTCGCGTAGTCAGCCAGTCGATGAACATGATGGGCAATGACATGGTGATCAAGTACAAATATAACGATAAGGGTGCTGTAGCTTCTCAGTCGATGGACATGGGCGGCCAGGAGATGGAAACTCCTTATACTGACTACAAGTACGATGCTAAGGGCAACTGGATCAGCCGCAAGAGCTCGATGATGGGTCAGGAGATGGAGCAGACACGCACCATTGAATACTACGAATAAGAATGAATCTGACAGAACGTTTTTTAAACTATACCAAATTTGACACGCAGTCGGCCGAAGACGCCGACTGCGTGCCTAGTACGTCTAAACAACTGCTGTTTGCAGAGTATCTAAAAAAAGAACTTGAAACGGAAGGTTTCAGCGATGTGGAGCTCGACGAGAAGGGTTACATCTACGCCACGCTGAAATCGAACATCAAGGAAAAAGTACCCACCATCGGTTTTATCTCACATTATGATACCAGCCCCGACTGTTCGGGTGCTGATATCAAGGCGCAGATTGTCAGCAATTACAATGGCGGTGAGATCATGCTGTCGGAGGGTATTGTGAGCAGTCCGAGGAAATTCCCCGAACTGCTGCATCATATTGGTGAGGACCTGATTGTGACGGATGGTCACACGCTGCTGGGTGCCGACGACAAGGCCGGTATCGCAGAGATCGTACAGGCAATGTGTTATCTGCGCGACCATAAGGAGATCAGGCACGGGGACATCCGCATCACCTTTAATCCCGATGAGGAGATCGGCATGGGTGCCCACCACTTTGATGTGGAGAAGTTCGGTTGTGAATGGGCCTATACGATGGATGGCGGTGATGTGGGCGAGCTGGAGTTTGAGAACTTCAATGCCGCCAGTGCCAAGATCACCATCAAGGGTATCAGCGTTCACCCGGGCTATGCCAAAGGGAAAATGATAAATGCCAACGCTCTGGCTGCTGAGCTAGCCATGATGTTGCCACAGGACGAGAAGCCTGAGACCACCGAAGGGTATCAGGGTTTCTACCATCTGCTGGGTATTGAGAGTCATGTGGAACAAGCCAAGATGAGCTATATCATCCGCGACCACGACAGAGAGACATTTGAAGACCGTAAGCACTTCATGATGCGCTGTGTGGAACAGATGAACGAGAAATACGGTGAGGGGACGGTGACCTGTGAGGTCAAGGACCAATATTATAATATGAAGGAGAAAATTGATCCGCAGATGCACGTGATAGACCTGGTGCTACACGCCATGCAGGACTGTGGTGTGGCTCCGAAGGTGAAGCCCATACGTGGCGGTACCGACGGTGCACAGCTCTCTTTCAAGGGACTCCCCTGCCCCAACATCTTCGCAGGTGGCGTGAATTTCCACGGACCGTATGAGTTTGTGAGCATACAGGTGATGGAAAAAGCCATGGAGGTGATCGTAAGAATTTGTGAACTGACAGCAGACTATAATGAGTGAGATTCCCGTACTGATTGATGATCTGGCGCTCATCCTTGTGGTGGCCGGCATCGTAACCCTGATTTTCAAGAAACTGAAGCAACCCCTGGTATTGGGCTATATCGTAGCCGGATTCCTAGTGAGTACCCACATGCCCTATACGGCATCGGTAGTGGATTCGGAGAGTATCCACCTGTGGTCGGACATCGGCGTGATGTTCCTGTTGTTCTCGCTGGGACTGGACTTCTCGTTCAAGAAAATCCTGAAGATGGGTGCCTCGCCAATCATCTCTACCTGTACGATTATCTTCTCCATGTCGATGCTGGGTGTGATTGTAGGTCATCTGTTCGGATGGGGCAAGATGGACTGTATCTTCCTGGGCGGTATGCTCGCCATGTCGTCGACCACCATTATCTATAAGGCCTTTGACGACCTGGGGCTCAGGCAACAGCAGTTTGCCGGGCTGGTGATGTCAGTACTGATATTGGAGGACATCCTGGCCATCGTGATGATGGTGCTGTTGAGTGCCATCGCCAGCGGAAAAGATCTGGGTGGTGGCGAGATGCTGGGCAGCATCTGGAAAATCATCTTCTTCCTAGTGCTTTGGCTCGTGGTGGGAATCTTTGCCGTACCGATCTTCCTCAGACGGGTGCGTCAGTTCCTGAACGACGAGATGCTGCTTGTCATATCGCTGGGTTTGTGCTGCGCCATGGCAGTCACATCAACGAAGGTGGGTTTCTCATCAGCCTTCGGTGCCTTTATCATGGGTAGCATCCTGGCAGAGACCATCGAAGCAGAGCATATCATCAAACTGGTGGAGCCTGTAAAGAACCTCTTCGGCGCCATCTTCTTCGTGTCAGTGGGTATGCTTGTCGACCCGAAGATTATCATCGACTATGCCCTGCCTATTACGGCTCTGGTACTGACGATCCTCGTGGGGCAGGCAGTTTTAGGCACCATCGCTTTTATGTTGGGTGGCGAGAGCCTGAAATCGGGTATGCGCTGCGGATTCTCGATGGCGCAGATCGGTGAGTTCTCGTTTATCATCGCCTCACTGGGCTTGTCACTCGGTGTGATCAGCGACTTTCTCTATCCGGTGGTGGTGGCCGTATCGGTTATTACCACATTCCTCACACCTTACATGATACGGTTTGCCACACCGGTTTACAATAACTTGGAGAAACATCTGCCACACAAGATTATCCAGTCGCTGAACCATCTGTCGATGAGTCATCCGAACACGCAGAAGAACAGTCTGTGGAAAAGTCTACTGACGCAGATGGGTGTGAACGTGCTGGTGTACTCCATCCTCACGACAGCTGCCATCGCGCTGATGCTGACCTTCGTGCTGCCCTTTATGCAGAAGGTGCTGCCAGGCGATGACCTCAGACGCTATGCCAACGGTATCACAGGCTTGTTGACGGTGTTGCTGATAGCCCCATTCCTCAGGGCAATGGTGATGAAGAAGAACCGCAGCGAGGAGTGGAAGACGCTCTGGGCGGAATCGAACCGCAACCGTCTGCCGCTGCTCTTCACCATCCTGGTACGCGCGCTGATAGCCCTGATGTTTATCTTCTATGTGTGCCACTATCTCTCTGAGTTCTCAAAGGCTCTGATCATTACCATCGGTATCGTGATTCTGGTATGTATCATACTGTCGCGCTGGATCAAACACCGCAGCATCACCTTGGAACGACTCTTCATGCTGAACCTGCGTTCGAGGGAGATCGAGGCACAGGTGCATGGTAAGAAACGTCCCCTGTATGCAGGTAAGTTGCTCGACCGCGATATCCATATAGCAGAATTCACGATTCCCTTCAACTCTTCGTGGATGGGCAGCACCCTGAAACAATTGAATCTGGGTCAGAAGTATGGCGTGCATATCACCAGCATCCTGCGTGGTGGAAGACGTGTGAATATCCCCGACGGCGACTCGATCATCTTCCCTGGCGACGTGCTGAAAGCCATTGGCAGCGATGCACAGTTCAGCGCTTTCCGCGAGGCAGTAGAACACGAAGTAGTCGGTGAGGATCCGGAGATCGAAAAGCGCGACATGAAGCTGCGCCAGCTGATTATCGGCTCCGACAGTCCGTTTATTGGTAAGACACTTATTGAGAGTCGTATCCGCGACCACTACAATTGTATGGTGATCGGACTGGAGGAAGGTAAGGAGAGTCTGTCGCCTGTGAAGCCCAACCGGAAATTTGAGGAGGGTGATATCCTATGGATTGTGGGTGAACAGGATGACCTCGACCTCCTGCTCAAATCAGAAGATTAGCTCTTAATACCACTGTACAGCATTTGAGAAACTGCTGCGCTTATCGTACTTCAGAGCATCGGTAAGCGTAGAGGCGTTACAACGGAAGGAGAAGTTGTAACTGGTGTAAGGTGCGAGCTGTACGGTACACGACATATTGAAACAATGCAGGTCGCGGCTCAGGGAAGCGGTAGTCATGGAGATCTTCTTATAATTGAAGTCGTAACCTGAATTGAGATTGATGTTCCAGCCATCGCTGAGACGGATATTGCCGTGGAAGTTGAGCGACTGGGTGAACTCATAGGGATATTGCATCTTATCGTAGTTGAACTTCTTCACATCCGTGCTCTCATGCATGTTGATGTTATAGCTGAACGTCAATGACCACGGCATCTTGAAAGCCATATAACCATCCTCGTCGGTCTCTGCCTTCGATTTGCCTTCGGTCTTGCTATCCTTGTTCAGGCTCATATCTTTGTCGATATTGGTATCCAGGTCGGGATCCCACTCATCCTCGTCCTCGCCTCCCTTCTTGTTCTTCTTGTTATCTTTCTTATCATCGACCTTCTCGCCCTTCAGACGCTTGATGAAGTTCAGGACCTTATTGTTGTCGAGTGTGTAGTTAATACCCTGCGACATACCTTGGAAACGTCCAAAACGGCCCTGCTCCCAATAAGTTGTATGCTTACTCTTCATGGGAGTAGCGCCCACGCTGTCGGCCTCCCAGACATACGAGGAGAAACGGGCATTAGTACTGAAGGTATAGCTCTTTGAGAGTTTGATACGGATATTAAGGTTCAGATCACTCAAAGGATTCTCTTTGGCAGCAAAGTCGTAAGACATATTGGCCGTGAGATCATCGATCAAGGATACCAAATGTACAGAGTCTTCCTTGTCCTTCCATTTCATCTCCACATTATTACCTAATGTGAAATTGACACTACCCGACATGCGATTAGGGGGAGCAGAGTACATACCTCCGGAATAGGGAGAATACTCCACCTCCGACTCATTACCCTCCTTGTCAATCTTCTTATATCGCTTATAGAAGCCATACATACCGGCGCTGAAATCAGGCGTATAGGTGAATGACACAGAGGGCGAGAAGACGTGACGAATGGCCTGAATCTTGTCGCCAAAGATCTTACGGCTGGGCGTATAGAAACCATATAGTTTGGTATTGAGCTGAAGACTCATGTTGAAATGGTAGTAATTGTAGAAGCCCGTCAGGGTATCAACCAACTCCTTCTGATTCTCCTCATCCCACGATTTCTCGAACTTCTTAAAGACAGTATAGCCATTGAAATTGAAAGAGGGTGTGATATTCAGGTAATTGAATGCCGAGAAACTGGCGGAGACTGGAATGACATGAGACATACCATTCTGCCAGTCCTTACTCAGGCTGGTATGCAACAGTTTATCCTCTTTTACCCGAACGGCCTTATTGGTCAGGTTACCCGTATATCGCATGGAGATTTTCTCATACCAGCGCTCATCACCCACCGCCTTCTTACGCTTGAAGGGATAGAAGTTGGCAATGCTGATGCTCATTTCCGGCAGGCTCAGATCCACCGTTGAGTCACGCATGTTCTGACTGGCACTAACCGTCGTGCTGAGCGACATGCCAAGACTGGAGAACTTATTCTCCATGGAGATAGACGACATGCGCTGTGACTGCGTCAAAGCCTGCGGATTATACATCGACGTGAGGTTATTGCGCTCATAACTCGTAGAAGAGTAGTTCACACTGGCCTTGAAGGTGCGGAAGGGGTTGGCCTTGGCATCCTGATTATGATTCCATTGCAGTTTGAAACTGGTTTCCTTCTTATAGTCGGGCATGTTCTTCTCACCCTCGACAGAACTCTGATAGCTGAACAGGAATGAGCCACGATAACGGTAGCGCTTGATATAGTTAGACGCTGCCGAAAGGCCCCAAGAGCCCTTGGTATAGATCTCGCCCAACAGTTTGAGGTCCATCTTATCGGAGATGGCGAAATAATAGCCACCATCACGCAGGTAGAAACCACGACTGGTCTCATCACCATAGGTAGGCATGATCAGACCACTACTATAACTCTTGGTGAAGGGGAAGAATCCATAAGGAACCGCCAAAGGCAGCGGCACGTCAGCCACCACGAGGTAGGCGGGTCCGAAGACCACATCCTTGCCAGGACGCACCTTCGCGCGTGACATGGCAATATAGAAGTCAGGATGAGGATCATCGCAGGTGGTATAACGTCCATGCTCAAGGTACATCTCACCCTCAGAACCACGTTTAGAGTGCTCACTAGTGAGGAAACCGTCTTCCTGCTGGGTATAGACATCGGTGATAAAGCCCTTCTTGGTCTTGAAGTTGAACGCCATCTCGGTCTGTTCATACTGGTCGCTACCCATCTTAAACACTGGGGTTCCTATCATCTGATGGCTCACGGTATCCATCTTACCCGTGGCATAGACCAGATTGCTGTCGAGACTCATGCTGATATTCTCGCTGGCCAGGTCCATATTCTGGTATTTCACCTTCGAACTACCAAAAAGGAAGGCGCGGGAGGTGCCAGCCTCATAGACAAGGGAGTCATCGGCAGAATACTCCACAGGCGAGTCGATACCATTCTGGCGACGTTTGTTCATACTGTCGCGAGCCAGCGAATCGTCAATCACCTTATTATATTTATAGATGGCCAACTCCAAAGAGTCCATCTGGGTGGTGTCACGTTTGGTCTTGATGGCTGATGGCTGATTGTCAGGAATCATCGTGTCGACGGGTGCTTCATCGGTTGCACCAAAAGCGGCGGTGCTGTCTGCCAGAGCCTTAGCCGCAGCAGCAACCTCGGGATGGGCATCGAGTGAATCCTTGGCCTCAGCAATCAGGCTATCCACCTTTTCCTGATGACTGGCGATGCTGTCAACGAGAGCGGGGATTGAAACAGACTCAGCGGGCAGAACAGGTACTGGTATCTGGGGTACAGATACGACATCAGCCGTCTTCCCTTCCTCCGGAGCCTTGCCCACACGAAGAGAAGATGGTGTACAAGCCATCATCAGCATGAAAGCGCAAAGGATCGATATGACGACCGTTTTCTGTTTCACGCGTGCAAAGGTACAACAAAAAAGTGAATAGTGAATAGTGAATAGTGATTAGTTTAGTGAAATTGTGTTTTTTTTACTATTCACTCAAACATCTGAGCCCATTCCAGGAAGCGTTTCACGCCCTTTTCACCGAATTTCTCCAGACTTTGGGCAGCCTCGATGACGGAGCGTTCCCGTTCCAGATGGGTCTTGGAATAGAACTTATCGGCATAACACACCACCTGTTCTTCGAGGGCCTGGGGCTCATAAATGCCGTCTGGCGGTAAGGGCAAATGCTGCGTCTCTATCTGTTCACGGCTCAGACCCGTGCCTGTATGGCGTTCACAGACCATAGCTGCACGCGGCCAGCCTTCCTCACGCAGGATCTGTCCACCGATGACACCATGACAGATGTAAGGTTCGCTGCCAAAACATTGGATGCTGGGGGCGTCACAACGGAAAATACCGATGTCGTGAAGCATCGCAGCCTCCTCTAAGAACTCTTTATCCAACTTTAACTCAGGATGCTGTTTCGCTATCTTCAAACAACGATCCGCTACCTGCCGAGAGTGGATTAGCAATATCCGTCGGAGTTCATTCTCCGACGGATAATACTTATCGATAATCGCCTGATAATCCATTAGGCTTCGCGTTCAATCCAAGCAATGACATCGTTCTGACGGACGTTCTGTCCAGGTTTCACGCTGACATCCACCAGCTTACCACCAAGGGCAGCAGGAATCTCAATGATCTCACCCCACTTCGTCTGCAGATAACAGAAGGTGTCACCCTCCTTGTATTTCTGTCCGATAAACGGCTCCACGCAAGGTGCCATCACACCTTCGCCACCGAAGCCCCAGAGCAGCTGTCCAGCCACAGGCACCCTGACGGCATCTGCCTTGGCATGCTTCAAGGCATCGATCTCCTCTTGTGGGATCTTCTTGCCACCACCCAGACGGGCATCCTTCGCCTTCTGGATATCAGCCAGCAGCTGTTTCTTGGCCTGACCGCTGCGGAACGGACGGTACTGCTCCGGATGCATAGCCAGCTCAAAGAGTTCCTCATCATCCTGTCCGTAGTCCCAGCCATTCTCATCCATCTCCTTCTTGAAGCCCTCGAGGGCATTGGGAATGAGCGTATGAGGATCGGCATCGGTAAACTCACGCTTCTGGGTCTTGGCCAGTTCGATAAGTTCAGGTGCGATCTCACCAGGCACCTTACCACTCTTACCGAGGATCATGCCCCAGATGGCATCGTCCATCATCACATAGCGGCCCTTGCCCTGCTCCATGGTGAGGAGGTTCATCAAGGCGATGTTCTTGGTATACTGCGAGAATGGCGTCACCAGTGGGGGATAACCCACCTTCGGCCATACATATTCTACCTCGTTGAAGAGTTTCACCAGCATGTCATCCATGGTGAGTGCTGCCTCACCCTTCTTCTCACGCAACTTGTTGATCATCGACTGGATGGGACCCAGGTCAGCCATCATCGAACCCATCATACCACCAGGCAGACCACTTCCTAAGAGCAGAGAAGACATGTGCTTATTGGCAGGATTGATGAAATAGCCGAGCCAGTCATCAATGAACTCCTGTGTCAGGGTACGTGCCTGCATGTAGGCATTCATATTGAGTTCTGCCACCTCGAAGCCCTCATTCTTCAACATCGACTGTACGGAGATGATATCGGGATGCACCTTACCCCACGACAGCGGTTCAATGGCCGTATCGATGATATCCGCACCATTGTTACAAACCTCGAGGATAGAAGCCATCGAGAGACCCGGTCCTGAGTGACCATGATACTGGATGATGATATCGGGGTGCTTGGTCTTGATGGCCTTCGTCAGGGCACCCAGCATAGCGGGCTGTCCGATACCGGCCATATCCTTCAGACAGATTTCCTCAGCACCTGCGGCAATCACCTCGTCAGCAATCTTGGAGTAATACTCTACCGTATGCACGGGAGATGTGGTGATACACAGGGTGGCCTGTGGCGTCATGCCTGCCTCCTTGGCCCACTTGATACTGGGGATGATGTTACGGGTATCGTTCAGACCGCAGAAGATACGGGGGATGTCCACACCCTGGGCATGCTTTACCTTATACATCAGGGCACGCACATCGTCGGGCACAGGATACATACGCAATGCATTCAGACCACGATCGAGCATGTGTGTCTTGATGCCCACCTCATTGAAAGGCTTACAGAAAGCCCTCACGGCAGCATTGGGATTCTCGCCTGCCATCAGGTTCACCTGCTCGAAGGCACCACCATTGGTTTCCACACGGCTGAAACAGCCCATATCAATAATCACGGGGGCGATACGCTCCAACTGATCCTTGCGTGGCTGGAACTTACCTGAGCTCTGCCACATGTCGCGATAAACGAGACTAAACTGGATTCTTTTCTTCATATTTCCGTTAGTTGTATACTTATAGGGTACAAAAATAGATAAAATATTTCAAAATTATGCATCTTAAGCCCACTTTTTTTGATATTTTGACTATCTTTGTCGCGTAAAACAGATAAAAAGGCATGAAACGAACATTTTTTATCCTCTTTTCACTCGTTTTGTTGTTCGGAGCCTGTGGCAATTCCGGCAACAAAAACGAAGGCGATCAGACATCTGGCGACAGTCTGAGTCAGGAACCCGTAGTCAGACAATTGGAGGGTGACTCCACCATCTATGGTCTCGCCTGTGAGGGGTCGAACGACTCCATCCTCGTCATCCTGAAATCCGTGGAGAGTGATCCCGACACCATCGACATCCTGGAGGCCCGTATCAACCGTCGTGTCTTCGGACGTCCTGACATTGGCGATGAGGTGGCCATCAAGATGAATCCGGAAAGGAAGTCTGCGGCAGATATCGTCATCAACATCGACCGTCTGAAAGGAGAATGGTGTTATCAGGTCATGCCCCATCTGCGTCGCAGAGCCGGTGCTGCGGCTGATAGTGCCGTACAACTGCCCCCCGATTTCCCAGATTCCCTGCGTAAGAAATGGTTCACGCCCAGGGAATATGGCTTTGAACTGCGTCGTGACAATACGGTCCGTCCTATCGGTATACAACGCAACGAAGCCGAGCGTCAGCCCGGCCCCGTGGAATATCCTGTCTTAAAGCGTTATCGCCAATGGCATGTCTATAATGGGCATCTGCTCCTGAGTGAGACCCGTCGTGACACCTTAGGTCATCAGCAGATCATTAGTACGGATACCGCGGATATCATCTTCATGCGCCGCGACACCCTCCAACTGCGTTTTGCAGACCAGGAGCGGGGTTATTACCGCAGGTCTAACTGACGAGAGAGAAGGCGCTGCTCAGCCATCTCGGCATATTTGGTGCCGGGACGACCGTAATTGGCGTAGGGATAGATGGAGATGCCCCCACGTGGTGTAAAGAGCCCCAACACCTCGATATACTTGGGATCCATCAGCTTCACCAGGTCTTTCATGATCTTGTTCACGCAGTCCTCATGGAAATCGCCATGGTTACGGAATGAGAAGAGATAGAGCTTCAGACTCTTGCTCTCCACCATCCGCTGACCAGGGATATAGGCGATCTTGATCTCCGCGAAGTCTGGCTGACCTGTGATAGGACAAAGTGATGTAAACTCGGGACAATTAAACTGTACCCAATAGTCGTTCTCGGGATGCTTGTTCTCGAAAGTCTCCAACACCTCAGGGGCATAGTCCGACTTGTATTCCGTCTTCTTGCCAAGGGCCTGCAAGCCCTCCGTTTCTCTTGTACTCATAGGTCTTTTAATTTAAAAATGTTATAGGTAATGTTATTGTCAAACACATCCTCCTGGTCGTGCGCCTTGGTGAATTTAACCACACGGATGGTCACAGGCAGGACGAGGATTTCATAGAGTGTCTTCAGCGTCACCTGTGTGATGATGAGTGAAGGCATCTCCTCCCAGGGAATCACGCCACCTAGGGCGAGGGGGAAGAAGATGATGGAATCGGTCAACTCACCGAAAACAGTACTGAGTACGGCACGTGAAGAGAAGTTCTTACCAGCCGACGACAGTTTCATACGACTCATCACATAGGCATTCATAAACGATCCGCAGACGAATGCCAGGAAAGAGGCGCCAGCAATACGAGGAGCCAGACCGAAGATCTGATGGAAGCCCTCCTGACCATGCCAGTAAGGAGCCCCGGGAATCCAGTCGGCGATAGCACCGAAGATTACGAAGAGGAAGTTCATGGCAAAGCCCAGCCAGATGAGCAGACGCGTGCGTCCATAACCCCACACCTCGCATACCACATCATTGATGATATAGCTCACGGGAAACACAATCAGACCCGCCGTCATGTTAGCAGGACCCAATGAAATCTGTTTTGTCTCGAGTACGTTTGCCGTTATCAGGCAGACGCAGAACAGTATGCCGTAAAACATGAACAGCACACTAATACGTTGATCTTTTTTCTGTTGCATAAATCTTGTTTTGTTAAAGGGGGTCGGTCTTTACAGACGTTCGCAAGTACCCCTGTGTTCATACTATAAAAGATAGAAGAGCCAGCCCATGTAAGCCAAGAACCCTCCTATGAGCAGGAAGCCCTCACGGCGCGACACCGTATACTTGGTATAGGCGAAGAGCCAGAGCAGACCCATGCTGACAATCATCATCGAGAGGTCGATGATATTGATACCCATAATACGCATAGGACAAATGACAGCTGTCGTACCCAAGATGAGCAGGATGTTGAACACATTCGAGCCGATGGCATTACCGATGGCCAATGCCGACTGTCCCTTACGTGCAGCCACCACGCTGGTAGCTAGTTCCGGCAACGACGTGCCACCCGCCACAATTGTCAGACCCACCACACTCTGGCGCACGCCAAAGCGATAGGCCACATAACTGGCGGCATCAACAAAGAGGTTACTGCCATAGATGAGACAGGCCAGACCTACCACCATCCAAAACACGTTTTTCCAAACCTCCTTCTTGTTCACCTTCGGCTTCTCCTCGTCGTCGTCATTATCATCGTCCTCAGGCATCATGCCATCCTTACGCGCCTTATTGAAAGTATAGATCATAAAGGCACCGAAGACCACCAAGAGAATCATACCGTCGGAACGGCTGATTTCATTACCCCAGAGGTGAGGCGAGTCCATATCGTCGAAGCAGAGCAGGAACATCAGGGCCGATGCGATCAGGGCAAAGGGAACATCCTTTCTCACGGTAGAGTGGCTGATAGTCATCGGGGCGACGACAGCAGAACAGCCCACTATCAACATGGCATTGAAGATATTCGAACCTATCACATTACCCACAGCCAGATCGGAAGTGCCTTTCAAAGCCGATACCAAACTGACGAAGAGCTCCGGTGCCGAGGTGCCTGCTGCCAGGATGGTCAGGCCAATCACAATCTCAGGCACACGCAGGCTACGGGCCAGCGATGCAGCGCCATCCGTCAAACGGTCAGCACCCCAGATAATGAGGGCCACACCTATTATAATAAAGAATATATTCAATAGCGTCATATCTCTTCCATATTAAGAAACTCATCCATCTGACGACGGTCCTTCTTCGTAGGACGTCCCGTTCCCCTGGCACGATCAACAAAACCGCTGATACGGTTCATCTCCAGCAGTTCATACTGATCAGGCGTGGTTACATTCTCGTAGATCTCAGGCAGCAGCTTCGCCCCCACCCGTTGTTCTATGGTCTTGAGGATCTTGAAGGAGTAGGTCACCGGCGGCTTCTTCACAGCCACCACCTCACCGGCCTTCACCATACGAGATGGTTTGACACCCATGCCGCCAATCGTCACACGACCGTTCTTGCAGGCATCGGCAGCAATGGAGCGCGTCTTGAAGATTCGCGCTGCCCAGAGCCATTTGTCAATCCTCGCTACTTCCTCCATCTTTCTCCTTCTCTCCTGACTCCTGTCTCCTGACTCCTTTCCCCAGCTTGTTATACTGGTTCATCGTGATGTCGATACCTGCGAGTACAAAGCTCTTGATGATGTCGACAGCGATGTCGATGCTGGGTTGGAGTGCCTGTAGTTCCTCTTCGCTATAGCGCCCGAGCACCCAGTCGACCTGCATGCCACGGGGAAAGTCATTGCCAATGCCCATACGCAGACGAGCATAGTTTTGTCCAATCAACTGCTGGATATGTCCCAGACCATTATGACCGCCGTTGGAGCCTCCCGCCTTCAGACGGAAATCACCCAGCGGCAGCGCCACCTCGTCGCTGATAACGAGCAGACGGCTCTGGTCGATGTTCTCGTGGTTGAGCCAATAGCGCACGGCATTACCACTGAGGTTCATAAACGTCGAGGGTTTGAGCAGCAGCACCTTTCGCCCTTTCAGCGAGGTCTCCGCCACAAAACCATAGCGTTTGTCCTCAAATGAAATATTGGACGCCTTCGCAAAAGCGTCCAATACCATGAAACCAGTATTGTGGCGGGTCATGGCATACTCATCGCCAATATTCCCGAGACCAACAATCAGGAACTTGTCCATCAGACAATTGTCAATTGTCGATTATCAAATGTCAATTCAGACTACGCCTCAGCCTCAGCAGCGGCAGCAGCAGAGCGAGAAGCACGTGTAGCCTTCACAGAGCAGACAACAACCTCAGGAGAAGTTGCGATCTCAAGACCCTCGAAGCTCAGAGAGCCAACCTTGATAGCCTTACCCAGCTGCAGATTGGTAACGTCGATGTTGAGCACCTCAGGAATCTGCTTGTAGGGAGCGGTGACATTGATCTTACGGATGGAGAGGTTGAGCTTACCACCGTCGCGTACACCCTGTGCCAGACCGTTGAGCTTAACGGGGATGCCAATGGTGATGGGCTTGGTCTCGTTCACCTCATAGAAGTCAGCGTGCAGCAGAGCATCGGTTGTGGGGTGGAACTGCAACTCCTTGATTACAGCCTTGTGAGCCTCACCATCGATGTCGAGATTCACGACATACACCTCAGGGGTATACACAGCCTTGCGGAGCTCAGCGAATGAAGCGGTGAAGGCAAATGCCTCGGGCAGACCTTTCTCCCCCTTCTTCTCACCATAGATGTTACAGGGAACCATACCCTCCTTGCGGAGTTCCTTTGAAGCCTTCTTTCCAGTGGCGGTGCGCTTCTGACCTTTTACACTAATTTCTTTCATAATTGTGTTACTCTAAAATTAAGTTGTTAATACTACTGCTTAATTCACCATCACACGAAAACTCGTTGTGCTTTCGGAAAAAGCGGGTGCAAAGTTACAACAAAAAAGTGAAAAGTGAATAGTGAATAGTGAAAAAGTTGTGTTTTTAACTATTTTTTCTTGCTTTTTCTTGTATAATCGGGGAAAAATGTATAACTTTGCAATCGTAAAACAACAAAATCGATAATAATTTAAAACATCAAGTGAGATGATTAACAGAGAAATTATTCGTTCAAAGATTGTTCAGTTAACCTATGCGTACTATCAAAACGGTAGCAAGAACATCGATACAGCTGAGAAGGAGCTATTCTTCAGTCTGTCAAAAGCTTATGACCTTTACAACAACCTGCTGGCCTTGGTAGTGGCCATCACGAAGGAATCGAGGCGCCGTCTGGAAGTACTGCAGACCCGTGCTGCGCGTGAGGGCACCCCTGCCCCCTCGCAGAAATTCGCACTCAACCGTTTTGCCCTCCAACTGGAAGGCAATAAGATGCTCAACGACTTCATTGGTACCCAGAAACAGACCTGGGCCGACCATCCCGAGTTTATCTCCACACTCCTCGAACACATCGAGAGTAGCGAGCTCTATCAGGAGTATATGAACAGCCAGGAAGACGGCTATGATGTCGACCGCGAACTGTGGCGTAAGCTCTACCGTCTCTTCATCCAAAAAAATGAGGACCTCGACAATCTGTTGGAGGAGATGAGCCTCTACTGGAACGACGACAAAGAGATTATCGACACCTTTGTGTTGAAGACCTTCAACCGTTTCAGCGAGCAGAATGGTCCCAAGCAGGAGCTGCTGAGTGAGTGGGACAGCGACGAGGAGCAGGACTTTGCCCGTAAGCTCTTCCGTGCCGCCATCCTCAATGCCGACGAGTATCAGCACTTCATGAGCGAGGCCTCACGCAACTGGGATTTCTCACGTCTGGCCTATATGGACATCGTCATCATGCAGATTGCCATCGCCGAGTTCATGACGTTCCCCAACATCCCCATCAGCGTGACCATCAACGAGTATGTCAACCTGGCCAAGCTCTACTCCACCAGAAAGAGCGGCGGCTATATCAACGGCATGCTCGACAGCATCGCACGCCATCTGATCGACACAGGTCGTCTGACAAAGTTCATGGAACCCAGACCCGAGAAGAAGTCCGACCCCCAGCCCAAGAAGAAGGCACCCCGCAAGCGCATCGAGAAGGCACCGGAGGACGAAGAACAGTAACGAACTAAACAAATAATAATATAAGGTATATGACAAACATCGTATTAGCTGCCCAGGCAGCAGGTCAAGGCAGTGGCATGAGCATGATTATCATGATGGTGGCCATCTTTGCCATCATGTGGTTTTTCATGATCAAACCGCAGCAGAAGAAGCAGAAGGAAATCCAGAAGTTCCAGAACGAACTGACGGAGGGTACCGAAGTCGTCACCGGTGGTGGCATCCATGGCGTTGTGAAGAGCATCGACCTGGCCAGAAACACCGTCGACGTGAAGATTGCCCGCGACGTCGTCGTCACCGTCGAGAAGACCTCTGTCTTCAAGGACATGTCAAGTGCCCCCTTGCAGAAATAAGCACCGACCGCTATGGAGATGCGCAAACTGTGGCAAATCATCAGAGACTCCCTGTTTAGTAACACAAACAAGGAGTTTCTAATTTTCTTGTTCTTTCTCGCCCTGTCAGGATTCTTCTGGCTTTTCCTCGCCCTCAGCGAGAGTTACGAGAAGGAGTTTGCCATTCCTGTGACCATCACCGACGTGCCCAAGAACATCATGCTGACCTCCGACGAGACCGATACCGTCAGGATCACCATCCGCGACAAAGGCACCACGTTGCTCACCTACATGTATGGCAAGGCGCTGCCACAGGTGCGTGTCAACTACAAGAACTACGCCCGTACCGACGGTACCGGTTCCATCCCCATGGGTGAGTTGCAGAAGTTTATCCGCCAGCAGCTGGCCAGCAGTTCCAGAATCACGAACTTCAAGCCCGACAGACTGGTGTTCTATTATAACTTCGGCGACAAGAAGCGTGTGCCTGTCAGATGGAGCGGACGCGTCATCCCCGAGCAGCTGTTTTTCATCTCAAGGGTGGAATACCAGCCCGACAGCGTGACCATCTATGCCCCAAAAGAGAAGCTCGACAGCATCAACATGATCTATACCGAGCAGCTGAACTACGTCAACTTCCGCGATACGTTGCAGGTTACCTGTCGCCTGATGAAGCAGACGGGTGTGAAGACGGTGCCCGAGGAGATCGGCATCCGTTTCTATACCGATGTGCTGACGGAGGAAAGCATCGACGGTGTTCCCATCCAGGGCATCAACATGCCGCCGGGCAAGGTGCTCCGTACCTTCCCCGCCAAGGTCAAGGTGCGCTTCGTCACGGGCGCCAACGTGTTCCGCAACCTCCATCCCGATGACTTCACGGTGGTGGCCGACTACAACGATCTGGCCAACAACCCGTCGGAGAAGTGTCGTATTATCCTGAAAGACTCGCCCTCGGGCATCTCCCGTGCCCGATTGGAGATCACCCACGTCGACTATCTCATAGAAGAGGAAGGCCGCTGATGAAGATCGGTATTACTGGAGGCATCGGCAGCGGCAAGAGCTATGTCTGCCAACGACTGACGGCCCGTGGCTATGAGGTCTACGACTGCGACAGCGCTGCCAAGCGGCTGATGCGCACCTCGTCCGACCTGCAGCAGCAGATGAAGGCCCTGGTGGGTTCGCTCGAAAAGGCCGACATCGCCAAGTTCCTGCTGGAGTCAGAGGCCAACGCCCACTCCATCGACGCCATTGTCCACCCCGCCGTATTCCGTGATTTCGAGACCAGCGGCATGAAATGGATGGAGAGCGCCATCCTCTTTGAGTCGGGCGCCTATCGCCTGGTGGATAAGGTCATCGTGGTCACCGCCCCCGAGGAGGTACGCATCCAACGTGTCATGCAGCGCGACGGTATCAGTCGGGAAAAGGTGCTCGAATGGATGGCTCGCCAGTTGCCGCAGGAAGAGGTGCGCCGCAGGGCCGACTTCGAAATCGTCAACGACGGAGAAGCAGACATCGACCAGCAAATAGAAGAAATAATAAATCAAATAAATAATAAACGAAATAAAAAGATGAAAGAAACCATTTTAGCTATTGCCGGTAAGCCCGGCCTTTACAAGCTCGTAACACGAGGCAAGAACAACCTGATTGTCGAGGCTCTCGACGCCACGCACCGTCGTCAGCCGGCATTTGCCACCGACAGAATCACATCACTTGGCGATATCGCCATGTTTACCGAGACCGACGATGTGCCCCTGATGACCGTCCTCGACAACATGAAGACCCTCGAGGATGGCAAGAAGGCCAGCATCAACGAGAAGAAAGCCTCTGGCAAGGAATTGCAGGACTATTTCACCAAGGTGCTGCCCGAATGGGATCGCGACCGTGTGCAGAACAGTCACATCAAAAAGCTTATCACCTGGTATAACATCCTCATCGAAAACGGCATCACCGATTTCAAAGAGGAAACAGAAGAAACAAAAGAAGAGGCTTCGGAATAACCGAAGCCTCTTTTCTTTTTGTGCGTTGGCTTAGAATCTACCGGGGCCTCCGAAGCCACCGCCCATTCCGCCGCCCATCGGCATACCACCACCCATAGGCATACCGCCACCACGGGCACCGCCACGGCCACCGCCGCCCATAGGCATCATACCGCCCATGCCGCCCATCATGCCTCTACGAGAAGCACGTGTGCCAAACAGGTTCAGACGATAGCTGGCGCGGAACATGATATAGCTGGTCACAGCATTGTACTCGTTATCGGTACGGGCCATAGATGAGATGGTACGTGAGAAGTTCGACTGCTGACCGAGGATATCGTAGAACTGTACAGAGAGTGTCAGCGGCTTACCACGCAGGAAACTGTGAGAAATCTGTCCGTTCCAGATCAGCTCGTTGGTATTCATCGACTCGTCGGTATAACCACGACGGCTGTTCATACTGATATCAGTCGTCAGCTGAGTGCCCCAAGGCAGGTAGACGGTCGAGTTCAGACCGTAAGAGAATGTCCAGGTGTCGAGGTTTGAATTCGGCTGCAGCTCATTGCGGGTCTTATTGTAGTTCACCGAACCGTTGAGCTCCACCTCCAACCAGTCGTTACGATAGCTACCACCCAGACGACCACCGATATTGTTCGAGTTGGTCACATTTCTGACTGACTCTTTGGTTGTATAATCAGTCACATAACCTACACGGTGGTTAAACTGGTCATTAAACGAAACGTTGTAGCTGAAGTAGCCCAATGAGTCGATGGCCGAGTTGAAGGTGATGTTACCACCAAGGTTCCAGTTACCATTGATATTCTCGGGACGTGAGGTCTGTCCACCAGTAGTAGGATCGTATGTCACCTTATTGGCGATGCTGTTCATCGTGGTCGAGAAAGTCAGGTTGGCGAAGATCATGCGCTGGTGCTTCATAAAATAGTCATTGTAGCGCAAGTTGAAGTTCTGAGTGAACGAAGGCTTCAGGTCGGGGTTACCAGTGGTCTTGTTCAGCGGGTTGGTATCATCGTTGATCACGAGCAGCTGGTCGATCGACGGCTGGCTGGTGCTACCACGATACTGGAACTGAAGACTACCCTGCTGAGAGGGACGCCAGCGGAAATTGGCTGTCGGGCTCCAGTTGGTCACATTACGGTTCACGATGGTGTCCACACCCAGATAGCGCTGGGTATACTCCGATGACTGCGGGATGATCTGGAAACCTACATTGAAGTCATAGGTGTCGCGGATGAAGCGCAGCATGATCTCACCCGTATGGATATAGTTCTTATAAGCCGAATAACGGCTCTGGTCCTTGCTGTAGTAATAATCACCCTTCACAGGAGAATAACCGCTATTAACCAGATTGAAATAGTCGTCCCAGTTACCATAGGAAGGTTTCACGCTACTGAAATCAAAGCCCAGTTCAGGATTCGACAGCAGAGGCATTGAGTAGTCAAACGTCTGACGGTCGTTCTCGTTGTAACGATACTGGAAGGTATAGCTGAACTGCAGGAACGTTGCATAGGCGATAGGCTCGCTATAGGTTGCACGCACGCTATAGTCATACGACTCAGTCGGTGTCAGGTTGTAACGGTTAGTCTGATATTGCGACAATCCACTCACACCATTGAAGGTTGTGGTACTCTTGAAGAGTTTTGTCTGGTTATTCGACAACTGGTTGTTCTCGTTTTTGCTGTAGTTACCCTGCAACTGTACGGTAATATTACGGCCTCTGCCGTTCAGCAGACGGTTCACCTGCAAGGTACCACCGATTCGTTTATTCTCACCATAACTCAAAGAGTTATTGCCAGAACCATTGACAACGATATCGCTCAGGTCGCCACCCGTCTTGAGGATCTCTTGTAAGATGGCAGCATCCAACTGATAGTCGATGATATCATAGGGATCAGCATTGAAGGTAGCAGAGGTATTCCAGCTAATACCGTCATTGTCACCGAAACTCCAGTTCGGACGGAAAGCGATGTTCCACAATGTATCAGGTGTCCACTCCAAACGGCCCTGTACGCTCCAGTTGTTGTTACGTGAGTAACTCTGGTTGACGGAGTTCTGGAAAGAAGAAACGCCACCCGTGAAGTTCTCGCTTGAACGGCGTGACCAGGAGTCACCATCACGATGGTTGAAGTTGACGCTGGCCTGACCAATCAGCTTGTTGGGCTTCTCGTAGTTCACATTCACCATACCGGTCTTGGCAGCATTCAGGCCACCGCCACCCATACCGCCGCCACCGCCGAAACGACGACCACCGCCGCCGCCCATGCCTTGGTCGTTGGTATTGTTGGCATTGAGCATCGTCATCACACGCCAGTCATCACGCATGTACATACCGAACAGACGGCTGGTGTAACGGTCCTTCGTACCGTAGCCCAGATCGACGTTCGCCATCATACCGCGGTTCATACCGGCACGCAGACCGAAGTCGAGCACCGTCTGCTCGTTACCATCGTCGATACCGGTGATACGGGCCAGGTCGCTCTTCTCGTCATACGCGCGAACCTTCTCAATAATAGAAGTAGGCAGGTTCTTCAGCGCCGTCTTCGAATCACCGAAATCTCTACCATCCACCTTGATCTTCGACACCTGCTTACCGTTGATGGTAATGTTTCCATTGTCGTCGATCTCGGCACCCGGCATACGCTTCACCAGTTCCTCCACCACGGAGCCCTCTGGCACGCGATAGGCGTCGGCATTAAAGATCAGGGTGTCGCCCTTCGACTGCACCTTTGCCAGATGGGCGGTCACCGTGGCACCCTGCAGCATGATGGCGTCGGGAGCCAGACTGATGGTACCGGCCGATACACTCTTGCCATCGGACACGGTAATCTTCTTTGTGTAGGTCTTAAAGCCCACATAGGTAACTCTCAGCGTAAAGGTGCCATCACTCGGCGCCTTGACGCTGAAATTACCTTCAGCATTAGTTACGGCATTGGATACCACTTTCTCACCGCTCAACAGAGAGGCTGTCGCTTGAATCACAGCGTCCTTAGTGTCTTCTTCCACCACTTTACCGGTTACGGTTCGTTGAGCAAATCCAGCGATTGTCGTCACGCTGACAATCATTAAAAATAGTAATCTTCTCATGATAGTTGTATAAAATTCTGCTCCTTTGACGCATTAAATTTTTAAAAGTTTAATCAACTTGAAGAAAAAAATTGTATTTTCCACAATTATTTTTCTCTTTTTTTACATAATTCCAAAAAATTGACTATCTTTGCACACGCAAAAATGACCATTAAAGGATAATGACCCCCCAACAGGTAGAAATAGCAGAGCATCTGGAGACGTCACTCGCCAAAGCCATCGCGGCGTGCGAGCACGACCGACTCTTCATTCTCACCGACGAGACCACCCGCGAGCTCTGCTGGCCCGTGGTCAGCGGCTATCCCTGCCTGCAGGGTGCTGAAGTCATCAGCATCGGGGCCACCGATACCCACAAGACGCTTGATTCGCTCGCCCATGTCTGGGAAGAACTCGGACGACTGGGCGGCACCCGCCACACCTTATTAATAAATATAGGGGGCGGCATGGTTACCGACCTGGGCGGCTTCGCGGCATCCACCTTCAAGCGCGGCATCCAGTACATTAACATCCCCACCACCCTGCTCGCCATGGTCGACGCCAGCGTCGGCGGCAAGACGGGCATCAACTTCCGTGGACTGAAGAATGAGATCGGGGTGTTCAACAATGCCGCCACGGTCATCCTCAGCACGCAGTTCCTCCGCACCCTCGACCGCGAGAACATCCTTTCCGGCTATGCCGAGATGCTCAAGCACGGACTGATCTCGAACAAGGCGATGTGGGCAGAACTGATGAATTTCCCGCTCGGCGCCGAGCCCTTAGACCTCACCACGCTCCAGCGCATGCTGGCCGACAGCGTGGCCGTCAAGCAGCGCATCGTCACCGAGGATCCCCTGGAGCACGGCCTCCGCAAAGCCCTCAACCTCGGCCACACCGTGGGCCATGCGTTCGAATCCTTTGCG
>Ga0247610_10001384_pt1 | contig 30221 bp, 21 predicted proteins | sample 174DNAGHGhighgp2_FD_193483 | JGI IMG/M metagenome (GOLD analysis project Ga0247610, IMG submission 193483) | Sheep rumen microbial communities from Palmerston North, Manawatu-Wanganui, New Zealand - 1742 DNA GHGhigh gp2 | ecosystem: Host-associated > Mammals > Digestive system > Stomach > Rumen...
ATGATGTTTTTCACTTGGGGCAGCAACTTCTCCACTTCGGGCCGTGGTTTCGACTTGTATTCCGGCGTGATGTTCACCACGACATCTGGACTGACGTGGAAATGTATGGCCGCTTCCGCCGCCTTGAGGGTGGACTTGAGGAAGGGGTCGGTGTCACGAGGGAAGATGATGGAGAAACTGACCTCCATCCCGTTGATGCGCAAATTGTCGGCCACCATCTCGCTCTCCACGAGACTTTTCTTCGTCCCGGGATAAGTGACGGTGGCCAATGCGTCGAGGATGAGTTTGGGATAGAGTGTCATTCCTTGCAATCTCCTCCTCCACCTTCGCCTTTGCACTCATGTGCCTCCTTCTGGATGACTTCACCTTCGGCGAGTCTGCGTGCCTTGAATCCAGCACCGTCGAGAGCAGCAATCAAATCCTCCTCCGACACTTTCTTCGCATCATAGCTGATGGTTATGGTCTGGTCGGCCACACTGGTTTCAACCGACTTGACACCTTTGACGTCCTTGAAGGTTTTCACCACGCGGTTTTCACAGTTCTTGCAATGCATCTGCGGATTGGTTGTCAAAACGACCGTACGGATGTCCTTGGCGGTCATGATGGTAGCAGTCATCAACAGCACCATCAACATCAAATATTTCTTCATTTTTTCCAGGTTTTAAAGTTGTTTCTGCAAAAATACACATTTTGCACCAAACCATCAAAGTTTTTAAAGATTTTTGGCTACTTCGGGTGCAGTCCGCCCTTCTCTCTTCAATGTTTCACCTTTGTGTCCACACGCTGGTCGCTTTCTATCTTTTGTCCCATTTCTCTTGCATCGAGCGAGACAGGCCCGGATGTGAAATCGGGTGTGTTGTAGGAGTAAAGGAGTTGGGTGTAATACCTCTTGGGGTCGCGCTGGGGCAGGAGGAAGGGTTTTGTCACCCTGCCTTGCTCGTCGATGGAAGCGAGATAGAGTCGTGAGTACAGGCCGTTCTCCCTCCTGCTGGTGAAAAGGAACCAATGGCTGTTGGTGCTCCAGTTGTGATAGCTGTCGGCACGAGAACTGTTTACCTCCTCCAAGCACCGAGTCCCACCATCCTCCAGGTTGTAGAGCCAGAGGTCGCTTTCAGGATGCCAGATGGAGAAATAGCCATGGTCGGCCAAGGTGTACATGATGTATTTCCCATCATACGAGGGTCTTGGCCATGTGACGCTCTTCCCCAACTTGTTGGCAGAGAGGAGCGTGTCGACCGTCTCTCCCAATTTCCCCGTGTTTTCATCAAAACCGATGCGGCAGAGGCTGTAGAGTTCTTTGTCGTAGTCGGTGGGGAAAACCTGTCTTTTGGCAGTGATGAAATAGAGCCATTTGCCATCCGGCGAGAAAACGGGGCAGTTCTCCGCCCAATATTTTCTCATGACGATGGTGTCGTTCAATATCTCATGCTTCTCGGTGTCATAGACAAAAACATCGGAGGAGGAGTCATAGACCTCTATCCTCTTGTTTTTGGAATGATGAAACATTTGCGAAGTCTTGTTGGTGGAGAAGGCACAGTATCGTCCCCCCGGATGCCAATAGGGATAGACCATGGACCCTCCGAGGCTGTCGTTTTTCGCTTTCAGCAACTCCTCCTTGCCATCCTTGTGGATGACCGTCGCCCCGTGCTCCCCTCTCACATGGAAGACATATTGCTCGGGATTGGTGCGGTTGGGGGCGTGGCAGTTGATGCACATCCCCGGTGTCTGGCTGTTGAGCAACAAAGGAGACTCTTCGAAATTGGAGAGGTCGCGCTCATAAATCCCCATCAAACTGTACATCTCATAACTGGGTGGTATCCTGCGGTAGGTGACCCCCCATTCCTCCAAGGGATATTTGCTGATGCTGACCGAAAAATCCTTGAACTGCGTCCAAGCGCCGTCTTTTCTTGCACAGACGGTGAAAATGAGCTTTCCACCCTTGTTGGCTTCCACGAGCTGGTGCCACTCCTCCACATCGAAGTCGGCATAGTCACCGTTGGTATGGATGGATTGCCCCTTCTCCCCTTTCACCACGACATCGATGGTGGTGTAGTCATCATCGGCCATGGAGAAATCAAGCGGAGCGATGCCCACTGGGATGGTCACATCGACATAGTCGGGGTAGATGGAAGGCTGTTCGCCCACCACCTTGGCGTTTTCAGGTTGCGTGGAGCAGGACAGCATGCAAGCAACCACCAACAAGACAAACAAGGGATATATCTTTTTCATAACCAAATCAATTTGCATTGGAACTATTTATATGATTGTTAGCCTTAAAGGTTGGCTTAAAGAGAGAGAATAAAAAAACGCTTCGCTTGATAAAAAGGTCATAGCAACCGCTGACGCTTGAAAAAAAACGCCAAGGCGTTCGCAAAAAGGAAGAAAAACAGGCATTTGGCATATCTTAAAACGGAGTGATAGTTGCGTCGTTTATGTCGTAATAATATTTTTCAATCTCAGCTCTTAAGCGAAGCGTTTTTTATTTTATTCTCTTTGTGCCACAGCAAAGCCATATTTCCATCTCTTTTGACGACATCTTCAAAGATGCACCCTCCGACTCTTAAAAGAAGAAGAAATCTTCCTGGTCTTCATAGAGTTTTTGCATCTTCTGATAAAAGGCGTTTTGGGAGATGGTTTCCGGATGCTCTGCCAGCGGTTTCACCATCTTTGCCCACTTCCTGTAGGTGATGGCTTCTTCGAGTATGGCGATGTATTTGAGTGCCACCTCATATTGCCCGGTGATGATGGCGGTCTCCGTCAACCTTTTGAGCGCCCTGCCGCTTTTGTTGTAATTGGGAATCGCCTCCATGGCCTCGAAGGCGGCCCGTTGCGACATATTGGTCATACCTAGATGGAAAAAGACCTCACTCATGATGAAAGCCCCCGACATATTGTTCATCACCTGCTTGGAGGGGTCGAGGGTGTGCATCAACTCCTCAGAAGAAATCCTATTCTGATTCTTCAGCGCCAGCTGCACCACATTCTTGGAAGACAAGGCCTCTGGCGTTTCCTTGTTGGCTGCATCCACTATCTGGCTCCATTTGCCCATGCGCATCCACCTGTCGTATTTCATCTCCTCAAGGGTGCTTTTATAATTCTCTTTCCAATAATAGTCTATGCCCCGTGCCTGTTGCCTCAAGGGAAAAGGAGCAAGGTAGGAAAAGCCCACCACGCAAGCTGCCAGCAACACCCATTGAGGCACAGCCCAGCGCCAATTGCACAAGGCAACGAGAAGGATGGCCGGCCCCACCAGCCAATAGCCGATGGGAATGAGCAACGTGGTGTATGCCAGCCGCGTTTTCTTTCCCTTTGGAGCAACCGCCATGGCAGCAAGGACCAAGGCCACGGCGACAAGTGGCGTCGTCGGGATGTATGGATTGGTGGCAAGCCAACACAGGATAATGGCAGGGACGAAAGAAAGGAGGAAGAGCCAAGGTTTGGAGGACGGGGCAGACTTTCCAGACTTGCCTGACGGAGTAGATGTGGGGAGCCGTCGAATGGCCTTCCATGTCAGCCATTGCGTCAACGTCAAGAGCATTGCGTAAATCAGAGCGCCCCATTTGGCATTGGCGAAGAACTGCACGAGGGCTTCAGCCATGTATTGAGCGAGTCCCCCGGGCACTGCCAGGCGCTCAAGCAGATATTCCTTGTTGCAAAGGAACAACTGCGACTCCTCTCTCCACGCCATCAGGTGTGGATAGAAGAAATACCAGAAAATGAACACGGCAATGGCAAAGGCAGCCAGCACCATCCCCTTCCAATGTTCTTTTATGAATGCAAGGATTTTCATCGCATCATGTTTTTACCAACCTTGTGCAAGACATCTCCAAAAGCCATTGGGACATATTCCATGCCTACTATGAAACGAGGGACCCACGTCAGGCAACTGTTCCCCTATTGACTGTGAAGAATCGTTGATGCACATCTGTTTGCAAAGGTACGCTTTTTTTCTGATACACACAAAAAAGAAAGGCGTTGCCCTATAGCAACGCCTCCCTTTTATGTGATTGTGAAGATTATTGTCCTACGTAAGCAGGATTCTGCTTGAGGAGCGTGTTCTTGAGCAGCTCATCCTCAGGGATAGGCATGTCCATCTTCAGGTCGTTGTAGTCATAGTCACGGTTGGTCCAAGGCACGTCCTTGAGATCCTCTACAGAACGTTTCGGATAGTTGGTTGCCACATGGTCAGCCATGAAGCCCGACTTCTGCATATCCGGACGGAGACACCATTCGCAGTTGAACTCCTTGCGGCGCTCGGTGTTGACAGCCACCTTCCATACCGGTGATTTGAAGCCCTTGTTGGCAGCATACTGAGTGTAGTATTCCTTGGCACCCATGCGGAGCTCGTCGTTGCTTCCGAACGGGATGGGATACTCGGTGCGAGTCTTGATGAACGGACCACCAGCAAATGTAGTAACAGGTACGCCAGCGGCAATAGAGTCGTTGATCTGTTCCTGAGTCCACTCTGGACGCTCTGTCCAAGCAGCAAACTGGTTGTAGTAGGGAAGATACTTGCTGGTGAGTTCAGCCTCTTTGCCAGCCTCCAACTTACCAAATGCACGCTCGCGGAGTTTGTCGAGTTGTGCCCATCCTTCAGCCTCGTTTCCAAGACGGAAGCAGCACTCTGCATAGTCGAGCATCACGTTCGGGAGACGCTTCCAGTAGATGGGAGTCGGGCTCCAGTGTCCGTCACCCCATGACTTGTAGTCGGCAGAAGCTGTACGCCACATCTTCGAACTCCAGATGGCAGGTGCCCATTCGCCGTTGTTGAAGTGGAACTGCTTGGTGGCAGTACCAGCCTGGCCCTTGCCCAGCACCTCTTGGAGGTAGGGGTTCACGCCATAGACAGCAGGCTCGATCCAGTCGGCATACTGAGGATCGTAAGCGGGGTTGTTCGGGTCGATTTGAGGCACGGCACCGGTGTAGCAAGAGCCAGCGCGACGCTTGTCACCCTTCTCATAGCAAGAGTACCACTCCCAAGAGAGGTAGAGGGAGCCCCATCCACCGTTCTCAGGACAAGCGGTGTACCACTTCAGCATCAGCTTGGAAGTCAGGTTGTCCCATTTGCCCCAGTTGGAGCCTTCGTCGAGTTGCTCCACCCAGATGGCCTCGGGTCCCCATGCGGAAGCGGGATCCCACAGCGTGGTGAAAGAAGGATTCAATGAGTAGGTGCCGCTGTTCAGAATCTCCTGGAAGCAAGCAGCAGCCAGTCTGTAGCACTCGTCGGGAGTGGTGGGAGCAACGCCCACACCCTCGATGCCATTCTTGCCTTCGGAAATACGATATGCCTTCCACATGTAGGCATCGCCCAGGTAAGCGAGGGCCATACCCTTGGTGGCACGTCCATATTCGCCATCCCAAGGTTTCCAGTCGAGCAGTTCGGCAGCAGCCTTGAAGTCTTCGATGATGAAGTCCCACATCTCAGCGTAAGTCTCGGCAGCAGCCTTCTCTGGAGTGTTGGCACCGTTCTCGCCAGTGGCCAGCATAGGCACACGTCCGAAAGTGGTGGCGAGCCAGTGATAGAAGAATCCGCGGAGGGCACGTCCTTCACCTTCCAAATATTTGAGCGATTCATCACCACCGACATTCTCAGCGGGATAGCCCTTCAGTTTCTCGAGGAAGTCATTGGCGCGGCAAATACCGGCATAGACATGCTTCCATCCACTGAGCAACTCAGAGGAGTTGGCGTTCCAAGCCTGCACGTTCCAGTTCTTGTCCCATCCAGTGGCCTGTGTATCGATGGTCGGGTGGCAACCGGTGAAGAGGTTGGGCTTGAAGCCCCAGTCGCCGTCGTATGTATCATTGGGGAACACCATGTCGTAGACACCGTTGAGTGCCCTCTTGGCGTTGGCCTTGCTCTCGTATGAAGCAGCCTCGTCAACCACATCATACGCTGTCACATCCAGAAATTCCTCATTGTCGCAGGAGGTAAGGCCCAAGCCCGTCACGCTGCACAGTGCGATTCCTAAAATATAATATTTCGTTTTCATATTCTTATCTGGTTTTTACTTTTTATATGATATACAGCTCTGTATGATTAGAAGGTGACATTCACACCAGCCATGAAGGTACGTGGTTGAGGATAACGACCGGTGTCAAGACCTGTGTAGAGCACAGAACCGCTACCGCACTCAGGATCTCCATACTTGTTGTAGCCAGAGATGGTGAAGAGGTTGTTGACACCTACATACACGCGTGCTTTCTGGATGGAGAGCATGTTGCTGATGTTCCTTGGGAGAGTGTAGCCCACCTGGAGGTTGGCAAGACGGAGGAAGTCGCCACTCTTCACCCACATGTCGCTGACACGGGAGTTACGGTTGGGGTCAAGGATGGTGAGGCGAGGCAGAGTGCCCTGTCCGTTGCGGAATGCATCTTCGTAAGCATCCTTGAGGATGTTAGGCACGGTCTGGTCGTCAAGCTGCACCATCGAGCTAAGCTTCATGGCTGAGTAGGAAAGGACGTCCTGTCCGAGCACGCCATACATATAGAGGTTGAAGTCCCAGTCCTTGTAGGAGGCACCGAGGTTGAGGCCGAAGTTCAGTGCGGGGAATCCGTCGCCGAGGATCTTGCGGTCGTTTTGGTCGATGCAGTGGTCACCGTTGAGGTCCTTGAATCTCATGTCGCCGATGGACAGCGGGTGGTCGGTATCGACCTTGGACTCTACGTCACCGCCGCCGACCCATTTGTAAGAGCCGTCAGGATTGGTTTCTGCTGAGTGTCCCCACAGGTAGTTGTAGTATTCATCCAACTCCTGTTGGTTCTTGATGATACCGTCGGTCACATAGCCATAGAAAGAACCCACGGCTTCACCTTCTGTACAGATGGAGTGGTTGTTCCAGTGTCCGTTGCCGTCGATGGCACCCACCTGTGAACCGTCGATGGTGGTACCGTTGGCGGAGCAAGTGCTATAGAGCGGGTCACCCATCTTCTTCACCTTGTTGGTGAGTGTGGAGCCTGTCAGGCGTGCGTTGAAGGCGAAGTCCTTGTTGAACTGCTTGTGGTAGCCAATAGCGAACTCGAAGCCCTTGTTCTCAATCTCACCATAGTTGGTGTAAACCTGGTTGTAACCAGCAGATGGACGCATCTGACGATAGAGGAGGAGGTCCTTGGTGTTCTTGATGAAGTAGTCGAGGGTGATGTCCCAGTTCTTCAGGAATGCGAAGTCGATACCGATGTTGGTCATCTCGGTGGTCTCCCACTTCAGGTCACCGTCTCTCAGCGGCATGAAGAAACCGATGTCACGGGCACCGTTACCCCAAGCACCAGACTGGCCGTTTGCGGGATAGAACTTGTAAGCTGCGTCAAGGCTCTGAGCGATGACAGCCATTCCGGCTACGCCACCGGCGTTACCTGTCTGACCCCAACCGAGGCGGAGTTTCAAGTTGTCAACGAAGGTGTTGTCCTTCAAGAACGGCTCCTCGCTGATACGCCATGCACCAGCCACTGAGGGGAATGTACCCCAGCGGTTGCCCTTGGAGAAGTTGGACGAACCGTCCTTACGGATGGTACCAGTGATGATGTAGCGGTCGAGCAGGCTGTAAGAAGCACGAGCGAAGTAAGAAATGGTGTGCACGTCGGAGTTGTAGCCACCACCTGTACCCTTGGAGTTGAGATCCATGGTCAGGTTGATGTTACGGTTGTAGACGGAGGGGAATGACCTTGAGCTGGAGTTCACCCACTGTCCCCAAGACTTGCCAACCTCATTACCAGCCATCAAGGTCAACTTGTGTGCATCGAGGTTCAAGTTGTAAGTCAGATAGGTCTGGATGCCGAGGCTGTAGCTGTGGCTGTTGTTCAAGGAGAAAGCATAGGTCTGGTCAGAGTTCATCGGGATCTCTGTCAGCACGCCGTTGATGTAGTTGTAGCGATGACGTCCACCGGTGAAGTCAGAACCGTTGTTGCCAGAATAGGTGTAAGTGCCTTGGCTCTTGAGGTCGAGCTTGTGCTCGTCGGTGTTGATGAAGAACACGTCGACGAAAGCGGTGGTCTGGATGCGGTCGAAGCCGTTGCGTGCACGCTCGCCATTCTCCTTCTGTGAAGCGTAGGGGTTGGAACCGATGGAGGTGTTGCCTTCCCATCCGTTGGCAGTCACCTGGGCGCCGGTACCGAAGGAACCGTCGGGGTTCACCAGGTTGACGTTGATCAGACCGCCATTGGGCAGGCCAGCCTTGTTTTCGATGTCATTCTCATACACATAGTCCAGAGTCGGGGTCATGGATGCGAAGTCACGCAAAGATGACATATTCTGGTTGTTACCCAAAGCCATGTTGGAGCCGTGGCTCTCGCTGTGTGTGTAGTTGATGTCGCCGCCCACCTGCAGGTACTTGTTGACCTGGGAGGTGATGTTGGCACGAGTGGTGAAACGTTGGTAGTCGGAGTTGATGACGATACCGTCGATGTCAGTATAACCGAACGAAATGTTATATTGTGTCTTCTCGTTGCCACCATTCACGGAAACGCCGTATTGCTGACGAAGAGCGGCACGAGTCATCTCATCCTGCCAGTCAATGGCCTTGCGCTTGCCATCAAACCTTGAGTCCCAAACCTGGTTGATGAACATGTCACCCTGGTTTTTCTTGGCCTCACGAATGGCATCGGTGTAAGTGCCCAGGCTCAACACGTCGAGGGTGTAAGGCAGGGTCTGAAGACCGAAGTCGGCAGTCAAGTTGATGTTGGTGTGACCCACCTGGCCGTGCTTGGTGGTGATCATCACAACACCGTTTGCACCAGCGGAACCGTAGATGGCGGTGGCGGAGGCGTCCTTCAAAATCTCGATGCGCTCGATGTCGGAGGGGTTGACGAAGTCGGCGTTGTTGCCCACTTGCACACCGTCCACGACATAAAGAGGAGAGGCGTCGCCATTGATGGTACCCACACCACGGATGCGGATGGCAGACTTGCCGTCAGGAGCACCGTCCTGCTGGGTGACCATCACACCAGCTGCAGAGCCTTGGAGGGCCATGGCGATGTTGGTGGGCATCCTCTTCATCACGGCTTCCTGGTCAACGGTAGCCACAGAACCGGAGATGTCGCTCTTCCTCATGGTACCGTAACCAATGACCACGACATCCTCGAGCATGGCGTTGTCGTCTTGCAGGACAATCTGGAGGTTGTTCCTTCCATTCACAGCAACACTTTGCGAAAGATATCCCACATAGGTGACATCAAGTGTTGCATTAGAGGGAGCTTGCACGGAGAATTCACCGTTGTAGTCGGTGATTACACCTGTGTTGCTACCCTTCACCCTTACGGTGGCACCAATGATTGGTTCCCCCGCTGCATCAGTCACCGTTCCTTTGATGGTGCTTTGCGCCAATGCTCCCATAGGGAACAAACAAAGCAGGAACAGCAACACTAAAGGCATTCTCATGAATTTTGTAATGCTCATAGAGTTTTTGTTTTTTAGTTGATATAATTAGGAATTAGGTAAAAAAATATAGCCATTAAAAACTTTGCAAAAGTATTAAAAAGCGTTATAATATTCTTTTTTCATTGATACATTTACTTTGTTTTTTGTAACATATCCTTGATTATTGATACAAACAAGCTAAATGACAGAATAGTTTTTCCCTAAAAAAGCAAAAATGAGCATCATCTGTTTATTAGTAGATTTGCCACACAAAAGGATTGCAAACGAATATGATTATCCCATGCTTCCGATAATGCAACGGACGAATGTGACTTTTACACGACCCATTTTGAAAAGAAAGTGGCTACGGTGTTGAGGAGAAAAGGAGGCTGCGGGCGGGGACGCCCACAGTCTCACGACACATCAATTCCCGCGCACACCGAAGTTCGTTCGAGACTCATCGTTGATGACGCGGCTGGCCTTATGACCGTCGAAGCGAGAGGGTGCAATGATGAAATCGGGCACGTTATAAGACAGAAAACGCTCACGATAGAAGCGGCGTGGATTTTCCTGCGGCAGCATGAAAGCCTTGCCGACTTTCCCCTTGGCATCGACGTGGCAGAAATAAGGTCGTGTGTAGAGGCCGTCGTCGCGACGCGAACTCAGCACCATCCATCGTGAGTTGGAACTCCAGTTGTGGAACGACTCCGTATCTTCGGAGTTAGCCTCAGCCATGGGACGGCTCTCCCCGTAGAGAGGTCGAGCAGATAGAGGTCGGCCTCATGGTGCCAGATGCTGAACTGCCCATAATCTGAAAGCGTGTAGCAAAGGAAACGTCCATCGTAGGAGGGACGGGGGAAGGATACCGACTTGCACTGGGCCACGGCATCGACAATGACGTCTATGCTGTCGCCGAAGTTGCCTGTTGCAGGATCGAAATCGATGCGGCAGAGATTATAGCGAATGGAGTCGAGTTGATGCTCTCCCTCAGGGAGGGCGCGTGCGGCACAGAAATAGAGCGAGCGTCCATCGGCTGAAAAGACGGGATAGGTCTCGTAAACTGTCTCTTGCTTGAGAAGGGGTGAAAGAATCAGTTCATTTTTCTCGATGTCATAGACCTGGAGGTCGGAGGCATCGTCGAAGACCTCGATACGATTCTGGTGCGCACTATGGAAAGTCTGTTTGGTGACGTTGGTTGAATAGGCTATGTATCTGCCTGAAGGATGCCAGTATGGATAGACGCACAGGCCGAGTGTCTGGTCTGTCTTGGTGTCATAGGCAGTGATGGTGCCATCGTCCTTGCTCAATAGTGTGGCTCCGTGCGGACCACGAATGTGAAGGCTCATGTTGTCAGGGTTGCCACGATTGAAGCTATGACAGTTGACGCAACCCTCAAACTGTGTGTTCTCAATCAACGCGCGCTCCTCAAATGAGGAGAGGTCGCGTTGGTAAATGCCCATCTTGCTCCACACCTCATGACCAGGAGCGATAAGACGGTAGCAGATGCCGTAGTCGATGCTGTCGGGGCTGACGTAGATGGAGAACGGGCGATAGGTGTGCCAACCATCGTCATACTTGGCCGAGACAGTAACGCTGAGCGAATCTCCACCGTTCTGACCGAGCAGTTGTCGCCAGTCGTCAAGGTCGAAACCAGTCGATTCTTCCCCTTGGCCGTGTAGGTTGTTTCCGTGGCGGTCAGTGACGACAGCATCCACAAGCAATGCCCTCTCATCCGCCATACAAAAATTGAGTGGAGCAATATTCACGGGTATGGTGACACCGAGGTAGTCGGGATAGATCTGAGGCAGACCTTTCTCCTGCTTTGCTCCATCGACGGTTTCTGTGGTGCAACCCATCAATCCCATCAATCCTACTATAAATATAATAGGTGTATATAAAACCTTTTTCATCGCTTACTGGTATTCAAGTAATAATTTGGAATAGTTTTCACGGTCGCCCGTCAGCATATAGTAGGCCTTCAGGTATTCCAACGCAAGATGGTTGTCTTTGTTGCTGAGGAAGAGGCTATTGAGCATCTCAGAAGTCACATGGTCGCCGAAGAAGAAGTTTTCCTTGTAGAGCATTTGGCGCAAGCGTCCGTATTCGGGATGCTTGGCTATCGCTTTTTCATCCCCCAACAGCGGCAGTGTCTCGTTGGCCCAATCACGATAGAAGAGAGTCTTCTGCAGCGCCAAGAGATATTTGCGAGACACTTCGTAGTTGCCGAGAATCAAGTTGGTTTGCGCCAGTCGCTTGTAGCACCGGCCACTTTTCTGAAAGTCAAGAATCGCTTCCTGGGCCTCGAAGACCGTCCGTTGGGCGACAGTCACCATCCCCAACTGATAAAACGCTTCGGCTGTAGGCAGGGGACTGGTTGCATCGGTTCCTATATCGGGCAAAAGGCCCAGGATGCCATTCTGGTTATAATCGAACAAATGCTTCGTGAGCACCCCCCGCATACCCAGTGCAAGATTCTGCACCGTCACTGCGATTTGGTTGTTGGGTTTTTCGGCGTTGATGGTTTCAAGTATACGGTTCCATTGCTGGAAACGTGCCATGAAGTCGTATTGCATCACCTTTTCCGCCTTGAAATTGCTGTTTTTCCAGACAAGTGTCCCCATGACAACAGCCACCAGTAGGAAGATTGAAAATTGAAAATTGAAAATTGAAGATTGAAGATTCTTGGACAAGCCAAGCGGCATAGCCGAGCGGGAAATTGAAGATTTTAAATTCTTGCTCTGGGCCGAGCGCGACTTTGCGCTTGAACTCTTTCGCTTTACTTGCGAAGAACGGCGGAAGAAACGGGCAACGAGTGCGAGGACGAAAACGGAAAGAGCAGCAGCCCAAATCTGGGTCGGAAACACTGTCGGGTAGCGATGGTAATGTATGCCGAACCATAGCCTGCTGGCTGGTACCGGGAGATAAAAGGCCAGTATGATGAGCATGATAGCCATAAGCACGAACACGCCATAATACCATACAGAGAATTTGGGGCGTAAAGCTTGAAGGAGGAAAAACACCAAGCAGACAGGACCCACCATCCAATAGAGTATGGGAATAGCGGCAACAAGAAGAGTATATCTTGTCCAACTGATTGAAATTTGACTCTTTATACGAGCCTGTTCACGCTTCGGTTGAACCTGCTTGTGCTCGGAAGCATCCAAACCTTCTTGGTTTTCTTCTCGCTTATTGACAGCCAAGTCGAAGAGCCAAGAGGCGAGAAGTGTGAGCAAGACGGCCCATACTCCGCCCAGCAACGCATTCTCGTCGAGCAGGAAGAGCCAAAGCAAGAACGAAGGAACAAAAGTAAGGCCATAGAGCCACCTCCCGCTTGGCACTGCCGTTTGGGGCTTCGAAGAACAAGCCAACTGTTGCGTCAGGAGTTGAACCACCGAAAGCAGAACTGCGATGATGGCAGCCCCCACCCATGCAAAAAGGAAAAATTGTGTGCAGAAGCGCCCCAACAGGTCAGCAATGCCACCTGGCAGTTTGACGACATCCCACACATAGGAACTGTCGAAGAGGAAAAGTTGATACTGCTCCTGATAATGCAGGTGATGCGGATAGGCCAGTCCGAAAAAGAGGAGGACGGCCACCCCGAAAAGGAGGGTGCAAATTATACGGATAATCTTCATTTATTGCGGGAGTTTCTATAGGAGTTAAAGAGGAGTTATAGGGGAGTTAAAAAGGAGTTAAAGGGACATATGTTTACTTTTTAGGGGAGTTTCTATAGGAGTTAAAGGGGAGTTAAAGGGACATATGTTTACTTTTAAGGGGAGATAAAGGGACATATGTTTACTTTCAAGGGGAGTTATAGGCCATTTGTTCATTTTTTGTTTGTATTATAAAACACCTTGCGGAACTCATCGACACTGATGCTGACGGGTTCCACCATGAACTCTGGCCGGTTGTAACTTTTCAGTCGTGTGATGTTTTGCTCAGGGTCCTCCTGCGGCAAAAGGAAGGCCTTTTCTACTTTTCCGTTGTTGAAATAGGATATGTAGACACGGCTGAAGTTTCCATCACCCCGACGGCTCGCACACATGATCCAATGGCCGTTGCTCGACCATGTGGGATAACTCTCGGCAAAGCCTTCGCTGTTGAGGCGGGTGAGGTCGAGGGGCGACGGTGCCTCTTGGGCTTGGTCGACGTTCAGGTTGCCATCGAGCGGCATACAGACGATGTCGGCATCATGGTGCCAGATATGAAAACAGCCATACCGACCCTCTGCAAAGAGCAGATAGTGTCCGTCGGGGCTGATGCGTGGCAAGGTGACGCTTTTGTCTTTCGAGGCGGCATCATAAACGAGTTCCTCTTCGCCGAAATGGCGTGTCGCCACGTCAAACGAACGGCGATAGAGGTTGTATTGCACTTTCTGGTATGTGGTGCTAATGTCATTGTCATCACCGCGCAACTCATCGGGAAGTGGGACAGACTTGCAGTAAAAGAGGTATTTGCCATCAGGCGACCAAGTGGGGAACACCTCCAAAAGGTCGGGGTCGTTGCAGATGATGCTCACTGAGTCGGTCGCCACATCATAGAGAATCAGGTCGCTAGCCGTATCGAACACCTCCACTTTGTTGGGATGTGCCGTATGGAACACTTGGTGTGTCTGGTTGGTGGAGAAGGCTACCAGTTTGGCGGAAGGGTGCCATGCCGGATAGACTCCAGCGGAAATGGTGTTGTCGCGTTTCAAATCCACTTTCGACACTTTGCCGTCGTTCACAATGACCGTGCCTCCTCGAGTCACACGTGCATGAAACAACATGTTGTCGGTCTTGTAGTTCTGATAACTATGGCAGTTGATGCACTGGCCCTTGGGGTCGTCGCAGCTGACTTTGTTGTTGAAAATCTGTGTCTCTTCAAACGAGGTGAGGCTGCGCTGGGCAATCTCCATGTAGTCGTAAACGATATAGGATGGTTCGATGAGGCGATACGACAGATACTCGTCGATGGGTTGCTCGGCCACATGTATCTCAAACGGGTTGAACGACAGCCATCCGCCTTTTTCCTCACCCCCGGACTTTGCTTGGTCGTCCATAGTCTTTCCCCAAACCTCCACCTTGATGCTCTTGCCCTTGGAGGCATCAAGCATGGCGTGCCATTCCGATTCGGGAATCTGAACCTTCACTCCTTCACCGTAGGTCTGCTGCTGCCCGTCGGGCGTGGTGAGTCGTGTCACGCACTCTTCATACTGGTCGGCGGGGAGCATGAAGTTGAGTGGTGCGATATTGCAAGGCACGGTGACGTCGCAATAATCGGGGAAGATGGCGGGCAGGCACTTGGCCTCGCGGCTTGTAGCGGGCACGTCGGGGTGATGCGCACACGATGGCAAGAGCAGCGAGACGGCAGCCAGGAACAGGAAAAATGGGTGGATATGTCTTTTCATTGTTTTCTTGCGTTTCGATTTCGATTACAATTACGGCAAGTTCATCATAGGGCTTTTCTTCCGAAGATGTTGTAGTACCAATAGGTGTCCCCCCACTCGCCGTGCATCCTTGCACCTATCTCATCTTGTTTCATACCACTCTTTATCAAGTTTTCAAGCGTCTCCCAAAACTTTTTGTAGCGGTCGTAAACGGGCTGCTCGACCGGAAGCATGATTTGCTTTTCTTCCGGCGACTTGTCCATATACATGATATAGGCTTCCTGAGCATGCAAGGGGAATTTCGCATCCGGGTTCATCTTCACATATTTGCGCAGTGACGCCCAGAAACGACCGGAGTCGCAACGTATCATGGAATAGAACAACGCCTGTTCTGAAGCCACCTTGCTGACCGTGTCGGTAGAGTGGCTGAAACTGTAGATGATAAAACGCTCGCTGTTGTTCTCTACACCGTTGATCTCGTCTGTGAAAGATTTTTGCAACTCACTTACGGTTTTCGTGATGGGGGTCGGTTGCCAGTTGCCATAGAACATATTGTGGTGCAGCAAGGTGTTGTATCGTTCTGCCAGTTTCTCTTCTCCGGTTGCGCGGGCGCAGCGAGACACCATCTTCATATAGAAGGGGGAGAATCCTGTGGCGACTGCATTTTCATAACACAAGCGGATGGCATAGTTCATCTTCCCGTAGTTGTAATACACCAAAGGAGAAGCAATGTTCAGCAGACCGATGTGGAGCGAGTCAGGGTTGTAGACATCTGCGCCGGGGGTGCCTAACTTGAACGAACGGTCGAGCAGCCCTCCTTCGTTCATCAAGGCAATATTTATGAGCATGGCCATCGTCCGGGTGGGTTGCTTGTTCTCTTCTGCCATATGAAGCACCTCCTGCCAGTTGTCGGCTTCAGCATGGCGTATCATGCGCATTTCATCGATGTAGTTCTTGTTGTGGAACATGAGCGAACAGGTGAAGACAATGCCTGCAACGGCACTTAAAACCGGAACGAACCACATCAGTTTGGTTGGTGCCTCCTTGCGCTTGGCCATGAACCAGCCATACAATGCAATGAGTACGGAAACCACACCGAGCACCCAGAACGGAATGGAGAGCCGCTCACTTGAATCGACAGGGGTCACGAAACGGGGAAAGCCAGCCATCATGACGTCATCGGGGTTTTGATTCGAATAGAGCAGAGCACGCCAGATGACAGCAGTAAAGACGAGCACGACCAAACCTATCAGTTCACGCCAAGAGGGCTTTTCTGCCAGCACAAGGCAGAGCACGAAAAGCAAGGCAAACCACCCCAGCAAAGGATAGAAGCAGAAGCCCAAGAGATACCAGACAAGATGCCATTTGCGGGGTGTGCTGCGGGCAGCCCACAAGAGCAGGAGCATGGCAAGATAACCTAACGACTGGGAGAACCAATACCCTCTGATGGAAAAAATGTAAATCCAATAACCAAGGTCGATTATTGATGTAAGCAAACAAGCTATAGGCAGAAGCATCAGGGCGGAGGCATTCCCTCTCAAGCGGAATGCCTTGGCACCTACCAAAAACACGAGGAACCAAATCGACACCAACACACCTGCACCCAAGGCCGGATAATAGAATAGCTGTGTGAGCCAGGCTCCCACATACTGCATCAAGCCAAAGGGTTTTGACAAAAGGGTATGGAAGAATGGTGCTCCGTAGATGAATTCCGAACGGTCGTGTGCCGTATAGAGCACCTCTTGGTTGATGTGTAATACATATGCGACAAATGCAATGAAAGCCAACAGGCTCACATAGAGGATGACATCAGATATTTTGCTTTTGCTATTCATTCTATAATCCAGTCATCAATAGTACGAGTATCAATATTGAAACAAATGCCGGCCTTTACCACACGACGTCCATCTGTGACGTATGGTGCGGCGTAGCCTTTTGCGTTGATTTGATCGAGAGCCTCTTTTGCCGTACCATTGACCTTCAACTCCAGTACGTATATCGCATCGGGCATCCATACCACCATATCCGTTCTACCTCCGGCACACTTGACTTGCGTGCGGGCATAGACGTTGAGCATGTTGAAGATGAGCCAGAGCGTATACTCATAGAACCCCTCTGCCGTGGCGGCCTCCTCCAGTTTCTTTTTGAAACCCTCCACATAGGGAACGGCAGCGAGGAAAGCCCTCATCTCCTGCAAAGCCTGCTCCAAGTTATTCTTTCTCAAGGCTTGCCAAAATTTCAGGGCAAAGCCTTTTTGCGTATAGCCAACTTCTATTCCTGTAAAAATAGGCAACAAGCCCTTGGTATAGCCTATGCGCACCTCCTGATTGGGGATGGAGAGCGTGTACATCTCCGACTCACGGTCATAGCTCTTGATGGTCAAATAGCCGCTCTGATAGAGTAAAGGCAGAGCTGTGGTCATGGCCTCTGTAGGAATGTCAAAAGCATCTGCCGGCTCTTCCAATTTCTCCAAAGAGGTAATGTCCGTTCGGAAATGCTTCATCTGCTGGATAAGATAGGAGGGCGTGGCCGAGGCAAACCAACCGCTGCTCAGCTCACCATCATCGAAAGCGTTGAGCAGACTAAAAGGGTTGTAGATGTCGGGCGACTCCTTTGAGAAATGATAGCCGTCATACCTGTCCTTGATCTTAAGAAACATCTCCTCGGGTGTGCATTCGTATTTACCAGCCATCACCCGGATGTCCTCGGCAAAGACCGTCTTCACTTCCTCTTCCGTGATGCCGCAGATGGCAGAGAAGTCGGGCCGCATGGAGAGGTTCTTCAGGTTGTTGATGGTCGAAAAGATGCTCAGTTGGGAGAATTTCGTGATACCTGTAATGAAGCAGAACTTGATGTAGGGGTCACAGGCCTTGAGCGGCACATAGAACTCCTGCATCACCTTGCGGAAAGCAGGCAGATTCTCCTCCTCATGGAGCACTTCGAGCAACGGAGCATCATATTCGTCAATAATGACTACTACCTGACGATTGGTCTGCTCGTATGCGCGTTTGATGAGTCCCACAAGAATACTGCCAGGTGTTACTTCATCTTCATCTTTACCATATATTCTGGTGTAGTCCTTCAACTGTAGACGGATTCTCTCCTGTAGGCCTCTTGCCGATTCCTGTCCCTTGGCTGTACTCATGTCGAAGTGGAGCACAGGATACTCCGTCCATTCCTGTTCCAACTGCATCACCTTCAATCCCTCAAACAACTCCTTCTGTCCGGCAAAGAACGAATGGAGAGTGGACGACAACAACGACTTGCCAAAACGGCGCGGACGGCTCAAGAAAGCATACTTGCTCACCTTTGTCATCTTCCACACCAAGTCTGTCTTGTCTACATACACATAGCCACCTTTTATAATCTCAGAAAAGGTCTGTACTCCTATTGGATACCTGCGCTCGTTGACCATCATATTCTTCAGCTGTTTGTTTCTTGGCTACAAAGATACATTTTTCCCGTCAAACTGCCAAAAAAAATATAAAAGGCTGACTCAATAAATGAGTCAGCCTAATACTAATTATACCAACGAGGAATTATTCCTCATAATAGACACTGGTGAATGTTGCCTGGCCGTTGGTAATCAAGAGGTTAAGGTCACGGCCTTCACCGCCGTTGCCCTTGGCGCACTCCTTGGCGATTTGCTCGGTGATAGGCACCTCCCACTTCATGCCAGAGTAAAGAGGAATACCCTCAGCATATACTGTGCTCCACCAACCGTTCATAACACGAGCGGTGCAACCTTCAGAGGCTTCCTTGACGTCAAGAACGAGAGTTTTGAGGCCAAAGTAGAAATCGTCGGAAAGAGTTGGGAAATTCTGACCTTCGCTGTCGCTGAAGCGCAAGGGTGCTGAGTCCCAACCGCCTACTGTGAATTCACCTTCCCAGAGGATGAACTTCTCCAGTGCGTTTGTAATTTCCTGGCATTCTATCTCGACACTATCCTTAAGGATGGTACCATCGGCACAAAGAGCATCAAGGTAAACCTTATATTTACCGAGCTTCATCTTCTTCCATGCATAGTTGCCGACGAAGTCCTTGCCACCAATATTCCACTTGGCATTGACCGGTGCAGAGGTCCTACAGAAAATTTGGTTGCCATTCAAGCCACTCGGTGACTTGTCAACAGTGATGGAGGTCTTAGCTCTGAGCTCGTCAATAGTGATGTGGCCAGCATTGCTGATGTCCTCATGGACAGGGTCGCAAGCTACCAACGCACATGCTGCGGCAAAAAGCAAAAATATCTTTTTCATATTGTTTACTAATAATATTAATAAAGTACTTGATATTGAGTCTTAGTATCAGAAGCTTCCCAACCTGGGTTCTGCTCCATATTGCCATTCATAAGGGTAATCTGGGCTTGAGGCTTTGCCAAGAAACCGTTGGTAGCTTTATAACGCTCTGTCCAAGAACACGTCATATGTTTCATAGTTCTCTTGTTGCTCTTTTGGCCAAGGCAGACAATCTGCTTGCCAGCTTGTTTTTCGAGATAGTCAGGAGCGTAAGTGCTATTGGAACAATCCTTACCGGTCCAACGACGCATGTCGTTGAAGCGGAGACCCTCAAATGCGAACTCCCAACGACGCTCGTCCTGAACAGCCTTCAATGAGTAAGGTGTCTGAGGAACGCCGGCACGTGCCTGAACCTGGTTCATCCACTGTGCCTCACCGGTAAGTTCGGTAAGCATCAACAGAACGTCGGAATAACGCATCAGATAGAAGTCCTCGAAGTGGTCGCCCTGCATTTTGTTAGCGAGTGAACTGCTGGCGTAGCCATCACACATGGACCACCATGTATCGTTGTTAGCTGCACAAGCGTCAAGGTTCACCTCGGCATACTTCTTTACGGAATAGCCAGACTCCTCGCAGTCGTCCTTTTCGTAAGTGTATTGAGCGAGTTCATTGTCGAGGTCAATCAAAGAAGCCTTTTTACGGAAGTCAGAATATTGACCAACTCTCTCTGCATCTGTCCAGTCATCCCAGATGTTGCAAGAAGGAGTACCTTGGCCCCAACCCTGGTTGAACGGATAAGTCAAGTTACGGTCACCATTTTGGTTGGAAGCACCATTACGAAGCCCCCAGAATACTGAGATGTAGTTGGAATACATACGCTGGGCGTTATAGGTACCACCAATGTTCCAAGAAGAGGCATTCATGAACTGAATCTGGAAGAGTTCCTCGGTGTTGCCGTTACCCATGCCTGGCATGTCGAAGCAGTTCTTCTTGTCCATGTCCTTGATGAATTCATAACCGTGGCCGGTACGAACGGTATCCTTTCCTATGATGTTGCCTGCGTCGTCTTTGAGGTCTTTAATCTCTACGATACCACCGCCATCTTGTGTCTCTTGCCAGAGAAGGCTATTGGAGTACTGCCAAAGTGAACGGAAGTCCTCGCAGAGCTGATAACCGCCATTGGAAACGATGTCCCTAAGACCTGCAATGATGTCTTCCTTGGAAAGAGTACCTCCGGGGCAAGCCTCTTGCCCTTCAACAAGAGTGATAGCGGGTGCAGAACCTACGAGTTCTTTGACTCCCTTGTAGAAGCCAGCCCAGAACATATATGCACGGGCCATGAAAGCCTCGGCAACGAACTTGTTGGCATGGCCATCACCTCTACCCTTGTCTGTGCCCATGAGATTCTTGGCAGAAACGAAGTCGGAGAGAATCTGAGGATAAATGACTTCCTCTGCACTTGCCTGCTTCTGCATCTCTTCGGTAATGACGGTTTTGGTAATCAGAGGCACATCGCCGAACAGCTGGGTAAGCCAGAGCGTGTAGAGACCACGCATGAAGTAAGCCTCGCCGAGGAGTTGGTCGCGCTGACCCTTCTGTGAATCAGCCCAAGGCACATTGTCGATGGTCTCAATCGTGTTGTTGCAACGGGAAATACCGCCGTAGAGCAGGATGAACGGAGTTTCATACTGATTGACGTTCATTTCTACAAGATGGTGGAGAGACTTCACCTTGTTGTCCTGCAAACCACCACTTCCGTAGCAGTCGTCCGACATCACTTCCCACCAGAAAAAGATATTCTGATTGTCTGAATCGCCTCCACCCATCGTGTTCATGATACTGTAGATGGCGGCAAGTTCGGCCTCAACATCTGCTGGCTTACCAGGGAAGGTAGCCCCAGTCATCTCTGTCACACGTGGATCGGTGTCCAGCATGTCGTTACAAGATGTAAACAAAGTTGCTGCTGCCAAAACAGCTACTGCTGATAATATATATTTCTTCATAACTTGTTGTCGAATTAGAATTTAATACTTGCACCAACCAAGAAAGTACGAGCTGGTGGGTAAAGACCGAGGTCGATACCAGATGCCCAACTCTCAACACCACCTGATGAACCCACTTCTGGGTCGAGGCCGGTGTAGCCAGTGAATGTGCAGAGGTTCTGAACCTGTACATAGAAACGGAGCTGCTGCAATGGGCAGGCCTTCCAGAGATGCTTGAAGTCGTAACCGAGAGTCACGCTCTTGATCTTGAAGTAGTCTGCATCCTCCATATAACGGTTGGACACCCAGATGGTGTTCTGGTGACCAGTAGCAGAAATACGAGGCTGGGTGTTGGAAGTACCCTCACCATGCCAACGGTTCAGGATGGTGGTATCATAGTTCTGGTCTGGATCGTCACCGTATGAACGGTAGGAACGCATGATCTGCATGCCGAATGCACCAGCACCGTTCACAGCGAAGTCAAGACCTCTCCATTGCAAACCGAGGTTGACACCAAGGGTCATGTCCGGGTTGGGGTTACCAATCTCATGACGGTCGCAAGTTTTTCCTTCTGCATAGGTGATTACACCATCACCATTCCAGTCATCCCAGATGCAGTCACCGGGCAGTGCGTTGTCGAGGACAGCCTTGCCAGCTTGACGAGCTGCATCAATCTGCTCCTGATTCTGCCAGATGCCACTGTAGGACATGCCGTAGAAGTAGCCGATAGGCTTACCTTCCTCTGCACGGAAGATATACTCAGTACCCTGTGAGAGGACACCGCCGGAACCATTGATGTAGTGGTTCTCGTTGGCAATACGGGTAACCTTGTTCTTGTTGGTGGCAAGGTTGACGCCGATGTCATAGCTGAAGTCGCTACCGATTCTGTCTCTCCAGGTGAGGGCGAGCTCGATACCGGTATTCTCCACGTCACCACCATTGATGGCAGCAGGGTTGGTACCATAGATGGCAATCATCGGACCAGTAATCAGCCAGTCCTTTGTAGTCTTCTTATACCAGTCGAAGTTTACACCCAGACGGCTCTTGAAGAAACGAGCGTCGAAACCGAGGTCGAGCTGCTCAGAGGTCTCCCAGGTGAGGTCGGGGTTGGGCACGATGTTGGCATAGGCACCGGTATGTGGAATGCCATTGACTGAAGTTCCCATATCGGAACCGAACTTGTAACCGCTGTCGTTAGCACTGCCAGACAGAGCGATGGTGGCAAGATACTGGTACTTGGCAATATCCTTGTTACCATTCTGACCCCAAGATGCACGGAGTTTGAAGAAGTCCAGCCAGCTATTGGTGCTCTCCATGAAAGGCTCATTGCTCACCACCCAGCCAGCAGACACAGATGGGAAGAAGCCCCAACGTTTGCCATCGGTGAAGATGCTTGAACCATCATAACGCATGGTAACGGTAGCCATATAGGTCTCGTTGTAGTCCCAACTCACACGGCCGAACCAAGAGGCGAGGTATTCTTCATCATTGGGGCTGCCAGTCAAAGAAGATGTAGGAGCACCATTGTCAAGTTTGATGTTTGTCAACCATGCAGAATCCCAACCCTTCAGTGTTGCGAGCTGGTTGCCGTAAAGAACCCTGTTGGAACCACCAAGGTTGACGCTCCAATCAGTACTCTGGAATGACTGACCTGCCATGGCTGTGATCTTGTGACCATTGAAAATGGGAAGGTCATAGGTAAGGGTGTTCTCCAAAGACCAGTTGCCACTCAGCCAAGTGCTCTGGTTCACGCTGTATTCATTCACGATAGCAGCACCTTCGGCAGGTGTGCGTGGCTCACCAAAGTTGCGATATGCACCGGAGCCCCAGCTGTAGTTGAACTGTGAACGGAGTCTCAGACCCTTGATGGGTTGGATGGTTACGAAAGCAGTAGCGTTGGCACTGATGTTGCGGCTCTCTGCCAAAGAGTTGAAACCACCCTTCTTGAGGTTCTCCCATGGGTTGTTGAACATACTTGGGTTCCAACCTTTACCATAAGTGATATTGCCATCAAGATCTTGGTAGTTATAGATGTCGCCATTTTCTGCATATTGTGGCATAAGCGGGGAAGTCTGAAGCAAGCTGTGGATATAGCTCCAGTACATGCCGTCTTCTGCCAAGTCGTGACTCTTGCTGTAGCCGATGGAGATGTTCTCACCAATGGTGATGGCATCAAAGTCCTTCACTCTCAAGAGCACATGGTCGCTGTTAACACGGATGGTGTGGCGCTTGTAGAAAGAAGCCATGTCGGCACCCATAATACCTTCGTTGCCGGTATAGGTGTAGGACATAGCGAATTTGGATTTGTCAGTACCACCAGTCAAGGTCACGGAATGGTTTTGCTGAGGAGCATTCTCGTTGGTGAACACATCCCACCAGTCGGTGCCTTCCCAGCCGTTTTTAACCTTGGCAAGGATGTCGGCGGGCACATACTCACTCCAATTGAGGGGAGCACCAGAGGTGTTGAAGTTGTACTCGTCGAAGATGGTCATGTACTGCTGGGCATTGAGCAGCTGCGGGCGCTTGTAGGCGTTTGACCAACCCATGGCGCCGTTGTAGGTGAGTTCAATCTTGCCGGCCTTGCCCTGCCTTGTGGTGACGAGGATGACGCCGTTGGCGGCACGTGCACCATAAATGGCAGCGGATGCAGCATCCTTGAGGATGTCGATGCTCTCGATGTCGTTCGGGTTGATGCCATCAAGGTTTCCACCTGCCACACCGTCGATGACATAGAGAGGTGCCGAGTTACCTGTGGTGCCGATACCACGGATGTAAACCTTGTAACCCTTGCCAGGCTGTGAGGAAGACTGTGTGATCTGCACACCAGGAGTAGAACTCTGCATGGCCTCGAGTGCGTTGGTGGTGTTCAGTTTGGCGATATCATCACCCTTGACCTGAACAGTGGCACCGGTGATCAGCTTTTTCTTCTGGGTACCGTAGCCGATGACAACCACGTCGTTCAGAGAGGTTGCATCTTCCTTCAGGGTAACCTGAATGTTATTCCGGCCCTGTACACTGACAGTCTCAGTGACATAGCCTACGTAAGAGATTTGCAATGTGGCATTGCTTGCAGCCTCCACACTGAAATTTCCATCGAAGTCGGTGATTGCTCCAGCCTTGGTGCCTTGCACTAACACGCTCGCACCAATAATCGGTTCACCAGCTTCATCAATTACCGTTCCCTTCACAATGCCTTGAGCCATTGCTCCCATTGGGAACAAACAAAGCAGGAACAGCAACGCTAAAGGCATTCTCAAGAATTTCGTAATGCTCATAGAGTTTTGTTTTAAGTTGATAAAATTAGGAATTTTAATTACAATAAAGTATAGTCATTTTAAAATCTTTGCAAATTTATTAAAAAGCGTTATAGTTGTCTTTTGTTTAAGAAACATTTACTTTGTTTTTTGTATCAAGACTTTGTTATTTGACCAAAATATGACATTTCGTATATGAAAAGGCATCAAACGGGGTTGTTTCCATTCTAGAACACATGTATCGGAAGAATTTTGAATTTGGGGGAATAACACACACTGAAGTTCCGAGCAATCCTTTTCTTTTCATTTCGCCGTCTCGCGCGTGCTGCGCTTGTCTCTCCGATACGACCTGTAGTCGTCGAGTGGAATCTCCACATCAGTTTCCTCCAAGACTCCCTCTTGAGGCAGTCGGAATTTGATGTACCTGATGTTGAGCCCCCGCTCTATCCACATGTTCTCATAATAGGTGTGGATGGAGAGAATCTGCCGGGTGGCATCGTCCATGCCGTCGTCGTGATACAAGTCTTCGGTGCGCCAAAGCACAGGAAGGTTGTTTTTCTCCACCAACAACGTGGTGTAGGTGAAAAGGAAGTTGGAGTCGGTCTTGAGATGCACCACTCCCCCATCGACGAGGAACTTGCGATATCGCTCCAGAAAGGTTGTGCTGGAAAGGCGTTTGCGAGGATTCTTCATCTGCGGGTCACTGAAGGTGAGCCATATCTCTTTCACCTCACCGGGGGAGAAGAAGCGCTCGATGACCTCGATGTTGGTCCTGAGGAAAGCCACGTTGGCCAAATGCTCGTTCAACGCCTGGGTGGCACCCGTCCACATGCGCGCACCCTTGATGTCCACGCCGATGAAATTGATGTCGGGAAACATCCTTGCCAGTCCCACGGTGTACTCCCCTTTTCCACATCCCAATTCCAAGACGATGGGGTTGTCGTTGTGGAAATAGTCCTCGTGCCACCGTCCCTTCATATCGAAAGGGACGTGCTCCACTACAGAATAAGGGTATTGGAATACGTTCTCATACCTTTCCATATCGGCGAATTTCGCCAATTTTCCCTTTCCCATTGCTTATGGCCTTATTCATATCGGTGATAAAACCCACCTTATATAATAATATGGAGGGTCTTATCACCCGAAGCGTGTTATTCGATGACCACCGTGGTCCACCCGTGCTTGTCCTCGATGGTACCATACTGGATGCCGCGGAGGGTGTCGTACAACTTTTTGGAGATGGGGCCTGGCTTGTCGCCAAACTCGTAGCGCACGCCGGTGTCAAGGTCGTCGATATAGGAGATGGGGCTGATGACAGCTGCCGTACCACATGCACCGGCCTCCTCGAAGGTGGACAGTTCCTCCTCGGGGATGGGTCTGCGCTCCACCTTCATGCCCAGGTCTTCAGCCAGTTGCATAAGGCTCTTGTTGGTGATGCTGGGCAAGATGGAAGTTGACTTCGGTGTGACATAAGTGTTGTCCTTGATGCCGAAGAAATTGGCGGCTCCGCATTCATCCATGTATTTCTTCTCCTTTGCGTCGAGGTAGAACTCGCAAGCATAGCCTTTCTCATGGGCCAGGTTGTTGGCGAAGAGGGAAGCGGCATAGTTGCCACCCACCTTGTACTTGCCCGTGCCAAGTGGTGCCGAACGGTCGTAGTCGCGGATGATGACATAGGGATTGGTGGAGAAGCCACCCTTGAAATACGGTCCCACGGGGGTGACGAAGATGAGGAAGAGGTATTCATTTGCGGGATGCACACCGACTTGTGCGGAGGTACCGATGAGCAGCGGCCTGATGTAGAGCGTGGCACCGCTCTCATAGGTGGGGATGTACTCCTGGTTGAGCCTCACCACCTTGGTCACCATCTCCTCGAAGAGCGAGGTGGGAACCTCCGGCATCATGATGCCTCTGCATGTGCTCTGCAAACGGGCGGCATTCTCGTCCATACGGAAGACCCTGACTTTCCCGTCGGGGCAACGATAGGCTTTGAGTCCCTCGAAAGCCTCCTGGCCATAATGCAGGCTGGTGGCCGCCATATGAAGTTTCAGATACTCATCGGAGCAAATCTCTATTTCGCCCCATTTTCCATCGCGGTAGTAGCACCGCACATTGTAGTCGGTAGGCATGTAGCCAAACGACAAGTTAGCCCAATCCAATTGTTTCATATCGGTGTTGTTTTCGTCAATTTTTCGTTGTGTTTCGTCAATTACCGTATTAACACCGCAAAGGTAATGAAAAAAAACAAAACAAATGCAAAGAGAGATGAAATTTTGTTGCAGAAGACGATTCACTACCTGCAAATAACAAAAAAACGACTGCGACACCGTGTGTGTCGCAGTCGCTATTCAACCTTTGATCTTATGAAAAACAATCCTTACCTTTTATTTATTATCGATATTATCCGAATACCTTATGCGTCTTTTCCTTGATTTCAGCCATCACGCCAAGAATGCGGACAGCAATGATAAACATATCCATATCTTTATGCAATTAAAATGTATCGTTTTTGTTTTGACGATGCAAAGGTAGCACTGTGTGCGCACACGGCAAAGAAAAACGAATGATTTTTGCATAAAAACGAATATTTATTGACTTATGTCAAAAGCGATGCAAGCATTATCCCCACAAAACCCATAAAACCCATAAAACCCATAAGCCCCACAAACCCCATAAAACCCACAAACCCCATAAACCCCATAAACCCCATAAGCCCCATACCCCCCACAAAAGACAGCGAGTGAAGTGACGTGACCGTCTCTTCACTCGCATGGTATAGGTTCATCCTTTTTACAGGAGCCTTTCTTGTAGTCTTTTTATTCAGCGGAAGCGATATCCTCGAGAACTTCCTTCTCGTCGATCATTTCCTGGGTCTCCTCGACGGGAGCTTCCTCTGCAGGCTTCTCCTCCACCCCGGGAGCAACAGCCTCCTTGTTCTCAGCCACGACCTTTACGGGGAGCTTCACTTCCACACCTTTGTAGAAATGGATGGTAGCCTCGTATTCACCCACGCTCTTGATGTCGTGCATGGTGATGATTTTGCGGTCGACCTCGATGCCCTTCTTTGCCAATTCCTCGGCAACAGTGTTCTTGTTCACTGAGCCATAGAGCACACCAGTGGTGCTCACCTTGGCAGCCACTTCCACCACGACGCCTTCCAATTGGTCGGCACGCTTTTGTGCGGCAGCTCTCTGAGCCTCGATTTTATGAGCCTGCTGACGCATGGCTTCCTCCAGCTGCTTGATGGCAGAGGGAGAAGCGATGACGCCCTTCTTCTGTGGGATGAGGTAATTGCGGCCGTAACCGGGCTTCACTTCCACGATTTCGTTCTTGTATCCCAGACCGATGATGTCTTCCTTCAGTATAATCTTCATACCTGTATCCTCCTAATTTTATTTCATCAAATCGGTTACGTAAGGAAGCAGAGCGATCTGGCGTGCACGCTTGATAGCGGTGGCCACGCGGCGCTGATACTTGAGAGATGTTCCGGTGATGCGGCGGGGAAGAATCTTGCCCTGCTCGTTGAGGAACTTCTTGAGGAACTCAGGATCCTTGTAGTCGATATACTTGATGCCGCTCTTCTTGAAACGGCAATACTTCTTCTTCTTTGTGTCGACTGACGGTGGGGTCAGATAGCGGATTTCAGTGTCTTTCTCTGCCATGTTTTAAGCCTCCTCTTTTTTACCTAATTTAATACGTCTCTTCTCAGCATACTGTGCAGCATACTTGTCGAGTTTGACAGTCATGAAACGGATTACTTTCTCTTCGCGGCGGTAGCCGGTCTCGAGCGTCTTGATTACATCTGGCTCAGCCTTGAACTCAATCAGCACATAGAAGCCTGACGATTTCTTCTGGATAGGATAAGCCAGTTTCAGTCTTCCCCAGGCCTCTTCATTCACTATTTCCGCACCTTTGTCGGTAAGGATTTTCTTGAATTTAGCGACCGTTTCCTTCATCTGATCATCAGACAAAACGGGAGTCAAAATGAAAACGGTTTCGTATTGATTCATACTAAAAAATTAATGATAAAATGTTGTTTTGCAAAAATGCGGTGCAAAATTACTGCTTTTTCTTCACCTGACAAAATATTTTTGCTATTTTTGCATCCAAATATGGAAATATGAAGCTAAAGAGATATTGTCTTCGCCTTGGTTTGCCCTTGTTTCTGCTGGGATGCGTGATGATTGTCGTTGGCTACCCAACAGGAATGAACAACCGCAACTGGTATCTGCTACTCAGCCTGCTGGCTGTGGTGGCAGGCACGGTGCTGTATGTGGCCAAGAAGAAAAAAGACAGCAAGTATTAGATGCTGGAGTTATAGAAGTTATAGAAGTTATAGAAGTTATAGAAGTTATAGGAGTTATAGAAGTTATAGGAGTTGAAGGGGAGTTAAAAAGAAGTTAAAGGAGAGTTAAAGGGACATATGTCCACTTTAGCTCCCCTTTTTAGCGCACCATTATTACTTTTATTCCTCCTCGGGTGTGATGAGTTTGTAACCCTTTCCGTGGATGTTGATGATTTCGATTTGCGGGTCATCCTTGAGATGCTTGCGCAACTTGGTGATGTAAACATCCATGGAACGTGCGTTGAAGTAGTTGTCGTCAATCCAGATGGTCTTCAATGCGAAGTCGCGTTGGAGTATCTCATTGGCGTGGGCGCAAAGCAATGCGAGGAGTTCGTTCTCCTTGGTGGTGAGTTTGGTCTGCTTCTCACCGATGGTGAGCAGTTGCTTCTGGGTGTCGAAGATGAACTGTCCGATGTGATAGAGTGTGGACTCCTTGTTCTTCTTACCCCTCACGCGCCTGAGAATGGCTTCAATACGGAACACGAGCTCCTCCATAGAGAAGGGTTTTGTGATGTAGTCGTCGGCACCGATTTTGAATCCTTCCAGGATGTCGTCCTTCAACTGCCTTGCCGTGAGGAAAATGATGGGTATTTCCGCATTGGCCTGACGTATTTCCTGTGCCAGGGTGAAGCCATCCTTCTTAGGCATCATCACGTCGAGGACGCAGATGTCGAACTTGTTTTTCAGGAACTCCCTGTATCCAGCCTCTCCATCGAGACATAGTTCAGCCATATATCCCTTAGCCTGGAGATACTCGCGAAGCAACATGCCGAGGTTCTCCTCGTCTTCGCACAACAAAATTTTCAGTTTTTCTTCCATATAGCTTATTCTTTGATAATTGGTAATGATATCGTAAATTTAGTGCCCTTTCCAAATTCGCTTTCCACCTTGATGTCGCCCTTGTGCAGCTCCACGATGTTCTTCACGTAGGCCAGCCCCAAGCCGAAGCCTTTCACATTATGGAGGTTGCCGGTGTGTACACGGTAGAACTTGTCGAAAATCTTCTTTACATTCTCCTTCTTGATGCCTATGCCGTCATCCTGCACCGACATGAAAATACGGTCGTCCTTGTTCCATGTCCTCAACACGAGGTTGACAGGCTGGTCCGGCTTCTTGTATTTGATGGCGTTGTCCAGCAAGTTGAAGATGACATTGGAGAAATGCGTCTCATCCACGCAGATGGTGGAGTCCACAGCTCCCACTTCTGTCATGATCTTTCCTCCTGTGTGCTCCACGCGAAGGGTGAAGGTATGCGCCACATTCTCCATCATCTCGTTGAGGTCGATGTTCTTCTTCTTGAAGATGGCATCGTGCTTGTCGAACATCGACATCTGCAGCACCCTGTCGACCAGGAATTTGAGGCGCTTGGACTCTTCCTGTATGGCCGTACCTATGTGTTGCATCATGGCCGGACTCTTCGCAAGCGACTCGTCGTTGAGCATCTGCGAGGCGAGGGAGATGCTTGAGATGGGGGTCTTCAACTCATGCGTCATGTTGTTGATGAAGTCGTTCTTGATTTCCGAGTATTTCTTCTGCCTGAAGATGACGACAATGGTGAAGATGAAGGTGACCAGCAGGATGATGGTGAACATGATGGATGGAATCATGAAACGGATGCTGGAGAAGATGTATTTGTTCATCAACGGGAAATGAATCTTGACGATTCCCGTCTTGTTGGCTGGGTCGTT